>Ga0208823_1001211_pt1 | contig 20657 bp, 14 predicted proteins | sample AD_UKC075_MetaG_FD_184440 | JGI IMG/M metagenome (GOLD analysis project Ga0208823, IMG submission 184440) | Active sludge microbial communities of municipal wastewater-treating anaerobic digesters from USA - AD_UKC075_MetaG (SPAdes) (version 2) | ecosystem: Engineered > Bioreactor > Anaerobic >... | reverse complement strand
ATTTCGGGCGGGGTGTCGAACGTCTCGTTCTCATTTCGGGGCAACAACCCGGTGCGCGAAGCGATCCACTCGGTGTTTCTCTATCACGCCATTGGCGCCGGAATGACGATGGGCATCGTCAACGCCGGTCAGCTGGCCATCTATGCGGAAATTCCGACCGAACTGCGCGAACGGGTCGAGGACGTCATTCTCAATCGTCGGCCCGACGCCACCGAGCGCCTGTTGGAAATCGCCGACCAGTACAAGGACGACGCCTCCGCCCGCACCGGGAGCGAAGCCCGCAACACCGGAGCAGACTGGCGGTCCTGGCCGGTGGCCAAGCGGCTGGAACACGCGCTGATCAAAGGCATCGACGAATTCATCGAAGCCGACACCGAGGAAGCCCGCCAGCAGTTCGCCCGGCCCTTGCAGGTCATCGAAGGCCCGTTGATGGACGGCATGAACGTGGTCGGCGACCTGTTCGGCGCGGGCAAGATGTTCCTGCCGCAGGTGGTGAAATCGGCGCGGGTGATGAAAAAATCGGTGGCCTACCTGATTCCGTTCATCGAGTCGGAACAAGCCGAGGGCGAACGCCGCTCCAATGGCCGCATCGTCATGGCCACGGTCAAGGGCGATGTGCACGATATCGGCAAGAACATCGTCGGCGTGGTTCTGCAATGCAATAACTTCGAGGTGATCGATCTGGGCGTGATGGTGCCGGGACAGAAGATTCTCGACACCGCCCGTGAGCAGCAAGCCGACATGATCGGCCTGTCTGGGCTGATCACGCCTTCCCTGGACGAGATGGTCCACGTCGCTGGCGAGATGCAGCGGCAGGGCTTCACCATCCCCTTGCTGATCGGCGGCGCGACCACCTCGACCATGCACACCGCAGTCAAGATCGACCCGCAATATCCCGGCCCGGTGATCTACGTCAAGGATGCCTCGCGAGCGGTGGGCGTCGCCCAGAGCCTGGTCAGCGTCGATGGCAAAGCCGATTACGTCGCCAGAACCAAGGCCGACTACGCCGACAAACGCCAGCAGCACGCCAACCGTCGCCAGCGCGAACCGCTGTTGCCGCTGGCGCAAGCGCGCGCCAACCGGCCGGCGCTCGACTGGAGCATCTACAATCCGACCCGTCCTGGCTTTCTCGGCCGCTACCTGTTCGACGACTATCCTCTGGCGGAGCTGGTGGAGCGCATCGACTGGACGCCGTTCTTCCAGACCTGGGAATTGCGCGGGCGCTATCCAGCGATCCTGAGCGACGCCGCACAGGGCGAACAGGCCCGTCAGCTGTTCGCCGACGCCCAAGCCATGCTGGAGCGCATCGTCGCCGAACGCTGGCTGACGGCGCGGGCCATCATCGGTTTCTATCCCGCCAACCGCAGCGGCGACGACGACATTGCCCTCTATACCGATGACAGCCGGGAACGGACGCTGTTGACGATCCATCATCTGCGCCAGCAAGGCCCGAAACCGGCTGGTAAACCGCATTACTGCCTAGCCGACTGGATCGCCCCGCGCGAATCCGGGGTGGCCGATTATCTGGGCGCGTTCGCCGTCACCGCCGGCATCGGCATCGATGAACGGGTCGCGGCCTTCGAACGCGCCCACGACGACTACAGCGCCATCCTGCTCAAGGCGCTGGCCGACCGCCTGGCGGAAGCCCTGGCCGAACGAATGCACGAGCGGGTACGCCAGGAATTCTGGGGCTACGCGGCCGATGAGCGCTTGAGCAACGAAGAGTTGATCGCCGAAAGCTATCGCGGCATTCGCCCGGCCCCCGGCTACCCGGCCTGTCCCGACCACACCGAAAAAGGCTTGCTGTGGTGGCTGCTGGATGTGGACCGCAACATCGGCCTGCACCTGACCGAGAGCTTTGCCATGACGCCGACGGCGGCAGTCAGCGGCTGGTATTTCAGCCATCCCGAGGCGCGGTATTTCGGCGTGGGCCGCCTGGACCGCGACCAGGTCGCCGATTACGCCCAGCGCAAGGGCTGGACCACAGCGGAGGCGGAAAAGTGGCTGGCCCCGAACCTGGGCTATGAGCCCGACAATGCATAAGGTCGCGACATGATCGAAGCCTGGCTCGACTTTCCGTTCTGGCTGGAAATACTCGCCACCCTGCTCTTCTGGCTGGCCAGCGCCGCCCTGCTGTGGTGGTTCTTCCAGCGCAGTCCGTTGACTCCCTTCTGGCGCAACAGTCCCGGCATCGTAGCACCCTACTTTTCCTCGGTCGCGGTACTGTTTGCGCTGTCGGTCGGTTTCATGGGTGTGGACATCTGGCAACGGGCCGACCGGGCTCAGCAAGCCGTGCTGCAGGAAGCCAGCAATCTGAAGCTGCTCGCGCACTTCGCCAACGATTTCGATTCGACCGCGCCGGCCTTGAACGAGAAAATTTGCGCCTATGCCAAAGCGGTCGTCGAGCAGGAATGGCCTGAGATGCTGCAGGAGGGCGCGGCCGCGCCGGCGGCCGAACAGGCTCTATACAACATGATGGCGTTGCTGCTGACCCCGGCGTTCACCGCCCAGGTCGACGCGACGCTGCGTCGGGAGATGCTGAGCGCTTTCAACCAGATCCGGCAATATCGGATCAACCGCATCCAGCTCAGTAGCAGTCATAGCCACCTCGGTAAATGGGCGCTGGTGCTCTTTCTCGGTTTCATGACCCAGTTCGCCATCGGCCTGGTGCAACTCGACAAACCCCGCGCCCAAGCGATCGCCATCAGCTTCTTTTCGATCGCCCTGGCTGTCACCCTGATCCTGCTGGCCGGTATGGATCAACCCTTCACCGAACCGTTCGCGGTGCTCGATACCCCGATTGCGGACCTGGCCCAGTGCGCTCAGCACTGAACGGTCGTTCCTGCGGCGAACAGATCGGCAAGACTCGCCCACTCCGCGTCGGGATCGGCGCTGATGCGGGCGATCTTGGCTTCCAGCGCCGCCCACTGCGTTTCGTCGACCAGTTCGTAGCTGTGGCCCCAGAACAGGAACACGCCACCGCTGGCCTTGACTTGCTGGTAGCGTGGCCAAAAGGTTGGGTCGCTGAACCGGCAGCTGACGCCGAGTTCGAGCGGATCGGCGACCGGCCAAACCGACTCGGCTTCGGTCACGGTGCGGGCATGGTCATGGCCGGCGGCGCGCACCACCGCCTTGACCGTTGGATTGCAAGTCCCGAAGGGATAGCAGAAACCGCGCACCGGCTGGCCAAACCAGTCCTGTAGCAAGGATCGGCTGTCGCGGATCTCCCGCTCCAGATCGGTCGCGGACAAATCGGGCAGATGGGGATGGGTCAGGGAGTGATTGGCGATCTCGAAGCCGGCGTAAACGGCGGTCAGTTCGTCCCGTCCCAACCGCCAGACGTCCTTGTCGCCATAGCGCCAGCTGAACGCGCGCTGGCGCTGGTGCAAACCGGGATTCAGATTGAAGGTCGCCCTAGCCTGATACTGGCGTAGCAGCTCGGTCAAACGCGCGTCGTCCACCACGCCATCGTCCCAGCTCTGCACCACTTTCATCACCGGCGCTCCGCATCGCACACGGCGAGCTGCGGCCAGGATCGTCGCCGACCTGTGCCGCAGTTCGCCTTCAGGCCCGTTTACTCGTCCCGCCGCCGCAGATCCAACGTGCAGGGGAAGTTGGGATTGGTCTCTTCGTCGGGCGCGACCATCGAACCCGGCGTGTGGCCATAGGGCCAGAACCGGGCGAAACGCCGCGCCTCGGCCTCGTTGGCATTGACCGGGAAGGAGTCGTAATTGCGTCCGCCCGGATGAGACACGTGGTAGGTGCAACCGCCGATGGAATGCTGGTTCCAGGTATCGACGACATCGAACACCAGCGGGGCGTGCACCGGAATGGTCGGATGCAAAGCTGACGGTGGCTGCCAGGCCCGGTAGCGCACTCCGGCCACGTACTCGCCCGGAATGCCAGTCGCGCGCAGCGGCATGCGTCGGCCGTTACAGGCGATGACATGGCGTTCCCCGACCATACCGCGCACCTTGACCTGCATCCGCTCCACCGAGGAATCGACGTAGCGGGCGGTGCCGCCCTGCACCTGCTCCTCGCCCAGCACATGCCACGGCTCCAGGGCCTGGCGCAGTTCCAGCTGGATGTCCTGCTGGACGATATCGCCGTAGTGCGGGAAGCGGAACTCGAAGAACGGCAGGAACCAGTCGCTCTCGAAGGGATAGCCGGTCTGGCGCAGATCGCTGATCACGTCTTGGAAGTCGCGCCAGACGTAATGCGGCAGCATGAAGTCGTCGTGGATTCGCGTTCCCCAGCGCACCAGCTCGCGATTTTGATAAGGCTGATCCCAGAAGCGCGCAACCAACCCGCGCAGCAGCAACATCTGCATCAGGCTCATGCGAGCGTGCGGCGGCATTTCGAAGGCGCGCATTTCCAACAAACCCAGCCGGCCCATGGACGAGTCCGGCGAATACAGCTTATCGATACAGAACTCGGCGCGGTGGGTGTTGCCGCTCAAATCGACCAGCAGGTTGCGCAACAGCCGATCCACCAGCCAGGGCTGCGGGACTTCGCCGGGCGGCATCTGCTGGAAGGCGATTTCCAGTTCGTACAGGCTGTCGTTGCGCGCTTCGTCCACTCGCGGCGCTTGGCTGGTCGGGCCGATGAACAACCCGGAGAACAGGGTCGACAGGCTGGGATGATGCTGCCAGTAGGTCAGCAGGCTGCGCAACAGCTCGGGCCGACGCAGGAACGGACTGTCGGACGGCGTCGCGCCGCCCAGGGTGACGTGGTTGCCACCGCCGGTGCCGGTATGGCGACCGTCCAGCATGAATTTCTCGGTCCCCAGCCGCGACTGCCGGGCATCCTCGTACAGCCCTTCGATATTGAATCTCAGCTCGTCCCAGTCGCCAGCCGGATGGATGTTGACCTCGATCACGCCGGGATCGGGGGTGACGGCCAGCTTGCGCAACCGCCAGTCGGATGGCGGGGCATAACCCTCGACCAACACCGGCATTTGCAGTGCAGAGGCGGTCTGCTCGACGCAGGCCAGGACATCGAGATAATGCTCCAGCTGGCCCAGCGGCGGCATGAAGACATAAAGATGTCCTTCACGCGATTCGACGCACAGGGAGGTATGAATCGGCGTGCTGTCGTCCTGCGGCTTGCGCCGGGCCACATCCGCCTGCTCCTCGCCTTGCGGCGCGCCGTCCATCCCGCCCTTCACGAACTTGCTGTAGCGGCGCATGACTTCGCCATGGGCGTCGCCCAGCGCGGACCGGAACTCGAACAGCGATTGCGGATGGGGAATTTCCCACTCGGTCTCGGACACCCAAGGCAACGCCGACAACGGCAGCCGATAGCCCATTGGCGAGTCGCCGGGAATCAGGTACAGATGATCGCGCCGCAACACCCATGGTCCGCTGCACCAACTGTTGGTGGCGTAATCCCAGCGCAGAGGCAGCGCATAGCCGGTGACCTGGTTTAGTCCGCGCTCCAGCAGGATCGCCAACCGCCGCCGCTCTTCTTCGTCCTTGAGGTTATATTTCAGCGGATCGACATTGACCGGCAGGGTCCGCTCTTTCCACAGGTAGTAGTAGACGTCCTCGTAGCCGGGAATGATGCGATCGGCTTTCACCCCCAGCCGCTGGGTCAGTTCCGTAGCGAAGGCGAGAGCCTGTTCGGGACCATAGCCCTGGGGATTCTCGTCGTCGGCGATCCAGCGCGGGTCGTGCCACAGCGGAGCGCGGTCGGTGCGCCAGTAGCAGGACAACGCCCAGCGCGGCAGCGACTCGCCCGGATACCATTTGCCCTGGGTATAGTGCAGGAAACCGTTGGGGGCAAAACGGTCGCGCAGTTTCTTCAGCAACCGACCGGCCAGCTTGCGCTTGGTGGGGCCGCTGGCCGCTACTGTCCATTCCGCACCGTCCATGTCGTCGATCGACACGAAGGTCGGCTCACCGCCCATGGTCAGCCGCACGTCGCCCAGCCGCAGTTTCTCGTCCACCGCATGACCGAGCGCTTCAATCGTCCGCCACTGCTCCTCGGTATAGGGCTTGGTTACCCGCGGATCTTCATGGATGCGGGTAACGCGCATATCGAAGCCGAACTCCACCTCGCAGGGTTCGGTAAAACCGGTCACCGGGGCGGCGCTGGGCGGAGTCGGGGTGCAGGCCAGCGGGATATGGCCCTCGCCGGCGAACAGACCGGAGGTCGGGTCCAGCCCCAGCCAGCCGGCGCCCGGTACGAACACTTCGGCCCAGGCGTGCAGGTCGGTGAAATCGACTTCGGTGCCGGAAGGACCGTCCAGCGACTTGACGTCGGCGGTCAGCTGGATCAGGTAGCCGGACACGAAGCGTGCCGCCAGCCCCAGATGGCGCAGAATCTGCACCAGCAGCCAGGCCGAGTCGCGGCAGGAGCCGGTGCGCTTGGTCAGGGTCTCCTCGCTGGTCTGGACCCCAGGCTCCATGCGGATGACATAACCGATGTCATGGCTCAGGCGAGAATTGAGTGCGACCAGGAAATCGACGATGCGGGTCTTGTCGCGATTGACGCTGGTCAACCAGTCGAGCAGCAGCGGTCCCGATTCCTGGATTTCCAGATAGGGGGCCAGCTCCTGACGCAGGATGCCTTCATAGCTAAATGGATAATGTTCCGCGTAACTCTCGACGAAGAAATCGAAAGGATTGATGACCGTCATCTCGGCGATCAAGTCCACGGTGATGCTCAACTCCCGGACCTTCTCGGGGAACACCAGCCGCGCTTGGAAATTGCCGAACGGGTCCTGCATCCAGTTGATGAAATGCTGAGCGGGTTCGATCTTGAGGGAATAGGCGTGTACAGGCGTGCGTGCATGCGAAGCCGGCCGCAACCGAATCACATGCGGCGCCACGCCGACCGGATGGTCAAAGTGATAGGAAGTCTGATGGTGGAGTGCAACACGTATGGCCATGGCCGATCCTTAAAGACTGTTTTGCGGACTGCGAAAAAGGGCAGAGCATGACCATTATGCAATTTCAATGCAAGCGGTAAAAGTCAATCCCCCATTGACTTTATTGGAAAATGCGCGCCAGAGCATGCCCCAATGTGACGCACCAGCAATGCCCATCGCACTAATTTAGAGCAAAGTCACAGACTTAAAAAATCGGGAATTTGTCCTTGAGGTCATGAATGCGATACTCTTTTTCCCCGGTGCATAGTCAAAACATACCTTTGGCGTGGATATTGCTCAAACTCGCGAAACCCAATACCTGCGCACTACCACAACATGCCCGCGCGGAGAATTCAGGAATGACCATCAACTGGCAACAGTACGCTGCTCCCGGCTGTTACGACGAACTGATCGACGACCATTCACGGCCCCGCTTGGCGGCTGGCGCCCTGTGCGAATATCTCGCCTCTCTGAGCGACGAGGACCTGCGCGAGCGCAAGACGGCGGCGGAACTCGCCATCCTGGTGATGGGCATCACGTTCACCGTATACACCGAAGGCGGCAGCATCGATCGCGCTTGGCCGTTCGACATCGTGCCTCGCATTATTCCCAAGCATGAATGGGATCGCACCGAGGCCGGCCTCAAGCAGCGGGTGCAAGCGCTCAACCTGTTCATCGACGATCTGTATCACGAACAGAAGATCGTCAAGGACAGCATATTTCCAGCCGAGGTGTTGGAACAGTCGGTCAATTTCCGGCCCCAGTGCATCGGCGCCTCGCCGCGCCATGGCGTCTGGGCCCATATCTGCGGCTCGGACCTGGTGCGTGACAAGGATGGCACCATCTATGTGCTGGAAGACAACCTGCGGGTCCCCTCCGGCGTGTCCTACATGTTGGAAAACCGGGTCGTCACCAAGCGGGTGTTCCCCGAGCTGTTCGAATACCAGCGCATCCTGCCGGTGGACGACTACACGCTGCGGTTGTACGACATGCTGGCTTCGCTGTCGCCGCGCCCCGGCGACCACCCCAATGTGGTCGTACTCACCCCCGGCATCTACAACTCGGCCTATTTCGAGCATTCCTACCTGGCCCAGCAGATGGGCGTGGAGCTGGTGGAAGGCAGCGACCTGGAAGTCGGCGACGACGACTGCGTCTACATGCGCACCATCGAAGGGCTGGAGCGGGTGGACGTCATCTACCGTCGGATCGACGACCTGTTCCTCGATCCCGAGGCGTTCCGCCCCGATTCGACGCTGGGCGTCAAGGGTCTGATGCGCGCCTGGCGGGCCGGCAACGTGGCCCTGGCCAACGCACCGGGCGCCGGGGTGGCCGACGACAAAGTCGTTTACGCCTTCGTGCCGGAGATCATCAAGTACTACCTGGACCAGGATCCGCTGATCGCCAACGTGCCATCCTATCTGTGCATGCGCGAGAAGGATCGCAACTACGTGCTGGCCAATCTGGCCAAGCTGGTGGTGAAGCCGGCCAACGAATCCGGCGGTTACGGTATGCTGGTCGGGCCGCATGCCACCCCAGCCGAACACAAGCGCTTCGCGGAACTGATCCAGAAGGACCCGCGCAACTACATCGCCCAACCCACCCTGTCCCTATCCACTTCGCCGACTCTGTGCGACAACCTGATGGAACCGCGCCACGTCGATCTGCGGCCGTTCATCCTGTCCGGCCCCACGACCTACGTCACCACCGGGGGATTGACCCGCGTCGCCCTGAAGAAGGGTTCGCTGGTCGTCAACTCCTCGCAAGGCGGGGGAAGCAAGGATACCTGGATCGTGGATACCGAGGGTTTCTAACATGTTGTCACGCGTTGCCCAGAACATTTATTGGATGGCCCGCTACATCGAACGGGCCGAAGACACTGCCCGCCTGATCAACGTCAATTCCAACCTGCTGTTGGATTTGCCGCGCGACACCTCCTTCGGCTGGTTGCCGCTGATCTTCATCATGGGCGCCGAAAAACTGTTTTTCGAGAAGGACCCGAACCGGCTGGCCGACGAAGCCACCGTGATCAAGTTCCTGATCAGCGATCGCGAACACAGCGGCTCGATCATCTCCAGCCTGGCCTGCGCCCGCGAGAACCTGCGGACTACCCGCGACGCGGTGCCTCAGGAAGCCTGGGAGCAAATCAACGGCCTGTACATCTACGCCCGCGACCATGTGCCGACCCGGCGCGGCCGCTACGAATTTCTCCGGCGGGTGATCCAGGGCGCACAGCAAGTCAACGGTCTGCTGGTCGGGGCCATGAGCCGGACTGCAGCCTACGAGTTCGCCTGGTTGGGCCGTTACCTGGAACGCGCCGACATGACCACCCGGATCGTGGATGTGCGCTCCGCCAGTCTGCTGGCGCGTCCCAAGCAGACCTCGAGCCAGACCCCCCCGGCGACGGTATCCGAACAAGCCGAGCAGGATCCCTTCGAGAGCATCCAGTGGATGAGCGTCCTGAAATCGCTCAGCGCCTACCAGATGTACCGCCAGCAGGTCCGGCTGCGGGTGAGAGGTCCGGATGTGCTCAAGTTCCTGTTACAGAACGAGCTATTCCCTCGCTCCACCGTGTTTTGCCTGAAGCAGCTGGAAACCCGCCTGTCGGACCTGCCCCGTAACAGTGCAGCCAAGGCCGCCATCGCGTCCCTCAAGCAGCAGCTGTGCGATGCGGCCTTGCCGGAACTGGCGAACGAAGGACTGCACGGCTTCATCGACCACCTGCAAATCGGTTTTGGCGAAATTCACGACCAGATCGCTGCGACTTACTTCAGCCACTAGTGACTCCTCCTCACGGCGCCAAGCCGGCCTCAAGCGCATGATTCGGCCGGCTTTCGCGCCGGCTTTTTTTCTCCTCGTTGCGGCCGCCTGTCCCTTCCCCGACAATAGGCTTTGGAAATTTTCATCCAAGGCTTCAGGGGAAACATCGTGGCTTACCAGCATCGTTCTCTGGCTGGCGATTCGCTCGCCCTGCCGCTGGGCAAGATCGTCTGCATCGGGCGCAATTATCTCGACCACATCCGCGAACTGAACAACGCGGTTCCGGAAACGCCGATCCTGTTCATGAAACCGGCGACCGCCCTGGCGGCGCTGGACGAACCGATCCGCCTGCCAGTCGGCCGGGGCGAATGCCATCACGAAGTGGAGCTGGCGGTGCTGGTCGGCCGGGAATTGCGCCAGGCCGACGCCCATGCCGCCCGCCAGGCCGTGGCCGGCTACGGCATCGCGCTGGACCTGACCCTGCGCGATCTACAAAGCGAACTGAAGAAGAAAGGCCATCCCTGGGAAACCGCCAAAGCCTTCGATGGCGCCTGCCCGCTGTCGCCCTTCCTCCCGCCCGACGCCCTGCCCGATCCGCAAGTGACCGATCTGGAGCTGCAGGTCAACGGCGAAACGCGCCAGCGCGGCAATACCCGGCAGATGATGGTCGGCGTCTTCGATCTCATGGCCTACATCTCCACCCATTTCACCCTGCAAGCGGGTGACGTGGTGCTGACCGGAACGCCCGCCGGGGTGGGGCCATTGCGCGCCGGCGACCAACTGCAGCTGATCCTGGCCGACCACGCCTTCGCCGCGCAAGTGGCATGAACATCCTGCTGGTTTACGCCCATCCCAACCCGTGCAGCTTCAACCGGGCCATCCTAGAAGTTCTGGATGGCGCTCTGCGCGAGCGAGGACACGCGACCTGCATCCATGACCTGTATCACATGCAGTTCCGGGCGACACTGGACGGCGAAGATCTGGCGCGCAACTGGCGCGGCGACCTGGCGGACGACACCCGAGCGGAGCAGGATGCCGTGCGCTGGGCGCAGGGACTGGTCTTCATCTACCCGGTTTGGTGGTTCGGCCCGCCGGCCATCCTGAAAGGCTGGATCGACCGGATCTTCACCCGCAAATTCGCCTTCGACTTCGGCCCGAGCGGCATGCGCGGGCTGTTGACCCACGAACGGGCGTTGGTCATCAACACGCTGGGCGGTGACGAGGCCACCTACCAGCGCGAAGGCTGGCAGGAGCTGCTGGTCCGGCCGATGGCCGAAGGGATTCTGGGCGCTTGTGGAGTCGGTCAGGTCGTCTACCGGGCCTTCTACCAGGTGCCGACCGTCTCCCCCGTCGAACGTCAGGCCATGCTGGCGAAAGTGCGCGAGTTGGCAGCGACGTTTTGAGGGGCGACCCGCTCCCCCAGCGTCGCCGCCACGGTATTCCGACCTCGCCAGAGATTGGATGGATCAGAACGGATCAGGGCAGATCGGGCAACGCCGCATCGTCGGTCAGAGCCAGAATGGCGTCGATCAGCCGATCCGGTTCGCGCACCCCGCCGTAGTTCATCAGCATGCGAGCCTTGGCGATCAACTCGATCGGCGACAACGGCGCTTCGGGATCGCCCTTGGCATGGCTGCGCTGCACCGTCAGCCGCTCGCCACCGCGCACCGTCACCGTCACCGCGCTACCCCAGGCTCGCGGATAGGCCGAGCGGTAAGGATCCGCCACCCGCGCCTGCACCCGATCGCGCAGCTCGGCCAACTCGGCCCGCGCCGGCGCAGCGAATGCGGCGAAATCCACCGTCTCCCGTGCCAGGGCGGCCGCCACGCAATGCTGCAGCGAGAACTTGGCTTCGTAATCGGTTTGCGGCGCGGGCCGGTTGCAGACTTCCAGCGCCGCCGGATAGACATCCACCTCGACCTGCTCGATGGTGCCGGCCACGATGCGTTGCCGCAGTTCCTGCGCGGCGTCGATGGCCGGATGGGTATGGCGGCAGGATGGCCAGGGCTTGACCGAGGTCTGCAACAACTGCCAGGGGTCATCGGGAGCGCGCAACACCGCCTCGGGATCGGCGTCGGGACAGCTGGCCGTAAACCAGCCCTTGACGCCTTCCAGGATGGCCGGCGGTCCGGTGAAACCGAAATGGGCCAGTTCCGCCGCCAACACGCCAGCTTCCGCCGCCCGCCCGGCGTGCAGATGCTTGGTCATAGCTCCGGTCTCCAGAAATTGCCAGAGCCCGGCGGATTGAGCGCCGGCGTTGCCCAGGGCGTGGACCGCGGCGGCAAAATCGAGCCCCAACAAGGCCGCTGTCGCCATGGCCGAGCCATAGGGGCCGCAAGTGGCGGTGTTGTGCCAGATTCGGTAATGGGACGGCCCGACCGCCATCCCGACCCGGGTGGCCGCCTCGAATCCCCACAGCACCGCCTTGAGCATGGCATGGCCGCGGATGCCTTCCCGCACCGCCACCGCCCAAGCCGCCGGCACCACGACGCAACCCGGATGCACCACCGAAGCCCGGTGCAGATCGTCGGTTTCCAGGATATGGGTCAACGCCCCCAGCAGAAAAGCGCGACGGGCGGCGTCGGCCGAAGCGGATGCGCCGGCCCAGCGCAGCAGGATCGCGCCCGGCTCGGTCGCCCGTCCGGCCAACGCGTTGGCCAGCGCATCCAACGTCAACAGAGCGGCTTGCTCCAGATCGCCGGCCGTGACCGGTTTGGCCATGATCAATTCGGCCAAGCCTTGCGTCAGCGTCGATTCGCGCACGATAGTCTTCTCCTTTGAACCAAACGCCGCGTGATGGGCCATGGCGCGCAAGCGACCATCGCCCACCGCGGCCGAGGGATGACAGCGATCAGTCCTGCCAGGGCCGCGAGCATTGCCCGAAGCCCCGCCAGAGTTCGGCGAACAGCTGTTCGTGGACCGCCAGTCGGCAGCCATACCAGCCTTCGATGACCTGTCGCGCCGCCGACGCCGTCCGCAATCCAGCCTCGTCCAACAGGCGCTGGGTCACCACGATGTCGTTCATCACCCCCAGGCAATCCTGCAGGCTGGACAGCGCGCTCAGATAGGACTTGGCTGCGGCGGCCGGGTACAGGCTGGCGCAGAAATCCAGAGCATAGCGCAATTCCTTGATGCGAATCCGCAGGCCATGCCGCTCTTCGCTGCTCAACTCGGCGAAGGATTCGCCCCGCTTCACCACGCGCCGGTGGGTGTGCTCCAGTAATGGAGTGGCAAAATCCAGCACTGGTTCTGCCAGCTTGGCCCGTCGTTCTTCGCTCAGGCCATCCCGCCAGGTGCGACGATCCAGCCAGTCGGTAAATGCCTGCAACAGCACGGCATAGCGCGGATCGCCCACCGTCTGCTGCAAAGCCTGGCGATGGGCGGCGCGGATGGTTTCAGCCTTGGCGCGAAACAGCGCCAGCCCGCGTTTGCGCGGGAAATGGCTGAACAGCGGCGGCATCCCCTCATCCAGAAACACGTCCCAATCACGGGCCGGCCCCAGCGCGCCATTCAGCCAGCGGATGTCCTCGACCCGTTCGGCGCTGGCCTCGCGCGGCACCAACGGCCGGAAGATCTTCAGACCGGAACGCAAGCGCCGAAAGGCGACCCGCATCTGATGGACGCCTTCGATCTGACCCTCCAACACGGCTGGTCGGTTGGCGTCGGCATGACCCAGGCAAGCACCGACGATGGTCGTGAAAGCCTCTTCGCTGGTCGTGGATGCCGTGAACAGGAGCGGGCGGGCCTTGACAGAGGAGATGGTATCGAGTGGCACGGTTTTCATCCGTTTTTCATTGACTTGCAGCATTCTGCTCCGAAACCGGCAGGAAACCAAGTCCCCCCGCTCCGAGCCAAGCACAGCGTCGTCATTGCTACGATTATGTCATGCCGTCAACATTGACCAACCGCATCATTTCACCGGATACAGTGGCTGTTCCAGATCGAAACGACCGGCGTCAACCTGGAACAAATAGGCCGCGTTACAGCGACAACGCCATAACGCGGCCCAAAACCGGCGACACCGGTTCAATCCCGGCTTCCCTATCGCTGGAAGCCGGTACTGCTACTGCGCGGCACACCCCCCCTCAATTTCGAGTACTGCCCCACTGCAAACCATCAACGCTGACGCCACGCTTGGGTACGCTGATGCAGCCAGTGACTCAGCCAAGCATGCAACAAACGCACCCCGCCCGCGGTCACCACGATCAACATCGCCATCGCCGCCGCCGCGGCGGTATCGCCGGCATCGTCCATGTTCAGCACCGCCACCGACGCCAGCGTGGTCGCCGGCGAGTACAGGAAGACCACCGCCGACACCGTAGTCATGGCGTTGATGAAGAAGTAGATGGCGATATCGAGGATGGCCGGCAGACACATCGGGGTCGTCACCCGCCACAAGGTGCGATAGAACGGGGTCCGTAGCGAGGCGGAGACCGACTCGAACTCCGGATCGAGCTGCTTGAGAGCGGTCAATGCGGTGAGATGGCTGACGGTGTAGAAGTGGGCGATGGAGACCAGCACCAGAATCGCCATGCTGCCGTACAGGAACTGCAAGGGATTGCCGGGAGCGTTGAAGAAGAAGATATAAGCCAGACCCAGCACCATGCCCGGCACCGCCATCGGAATCAGCGCCAGCATATGGGTGGCGGTGCGCAAGGCTTTCGCCACCCGGCTCTTCTCCACCAGATAGGCCCCAGCGAACACCACTACGCTGCCGAACACAGCGGTGTAGAACGCCATGCGGATCGAGTTGAAATAGGATGCCCAACTACCGCCGTCGGCGGTACTGAAGTCGTAATGATGCAGGGTCAGGGTGAGGTTATAGGGCCAGAGTTTGGCCAGGGACGCAAAGGCCGCCATACCCAGAATCCCCAGGATCAGAATCCCCACTAGGCTGACCAGCCCGAGCAGGGCCAGATCGCGCGTCGCATGTGGCTTGGGTTGATAGGGCACGGCCCGACTGGACAGGGCCGAGGTCTGCTTGCTCTGCGCCCAGCGCTCGACGAAGAACGCCAGCAACGCCGGCAATAGCAGAATCAGCGAGACCACCGCCCCCATCTGGAAATTCTGCTGCCCCACAACCTGTTTATAGATGTCGGTCGCCAGCATGTTGAACTGGCCGCCGACCACCTTGGGCACGCCGAAATCGGTGATGACCAGGGTGAAGGTCACGAAAGTGGCGCTGATCAAACCATAGCGCGCCCCCGGCAAGGTAACGGTGGTGAAAGTCCGCCAGGCGCTGGCTCCCAACGATTCCGACGCTTCGTACAACCGGGCGTCGGCGGTAGACAGCGCGGTGATCAGAATGATCAGGGCATGGGGAAAGGTCCAGAACACCGAACCCATGACGATACCGATCGGGCCGTAGATGCTGGCCCCGAACAGCCAGCTCTTCAACGCACCCTGATTACCGAACAGATAGATCAGAGCGATCGCCGACAGCAGAGACGGCGCCAGCAGGGGAACCATGGCCAACAGCCGGAAAAAACCCTTGAACGGGATGCAACTGCGGGTCAGGGCGTAAGCATAGCCGAAGGCCAGCGTTACCACGATCAGCGTGGCCAGCGCCGACACCCACAGGCTGTTGCCGATGGCGGCGGTCAGCGAAGGATTGCCGAAATAGCGGACGAAGTTGCTCAGCCCGACGAAGACCCCATGCCGATCCTCCAGGCTCTTGCTCAGCATGACCACCAGCGGGATCAGCAAGGTCACCGTCAGATACAGGGCCAGCACCAGCAAACTGCCGCCCATCAGCCATTCATCGCGCCCCAACCGCGGGCGTACCCGCGGCAGGACGATGGCAAGGGTATCAGCCATGACGATAGCCATCCGGGAACAGGCGGATGTGCTCGGCCGGAATATGCAGATGAGTGAATTCGCGCAGCCGCAGATCCAGCTCCCGCGCTTGCTGCCGAGGCAACTGCGCCCGCAGGCGATGTTCGCCCAGCGCGCCGCCGCCCAGACTGAGCCAGAAGTACGGCCCCATGAATTCGAGTTCCTGCACTTCGGCCTCGAAACTGTTGGCATGGCCGTTGGTGCGGCCGGTACAGACCACGTCTTCGGGCCGCACCGCCGCCCGCACCGTCGTGCCGGTGGCAAAACCATCGACCGGGCAGGTCAGCCGCGCCTGTCCCAGTTGAATCTCGCCCTGCTGCACCAAGGTGGCAGGCAACAGATTCATCGCGCCGATGAACTCGGCCACGAACAGCGAGGCCGGCTGATGATAGATCTCGAACGGCGTACCGACCTGCTCGATCTTGCCGTTGCTCATCACCACGATGCGGTCGGCCATACCGATCGCTTCTTCCTGATCGTGGGTGATCATGATGGTGGTCAAACCCAGCCGTCGTTGCAGGGCCTTGATCTCGTCGCGCAGATGAATCCGCACCTTGGCGTCCAGCGCCGACAGCGGTTCGTCCAGCAACAGCAGGCCCGGCGAAACCGCCAACGCTCGCGCCAGTGCCACCCGTTGTTGTTGGCCGCCAGACAGTTGCGAGGGATATTTATTGCCGCTGTCGGGCAGGCCGATCAGTTCCAGCAATTCCTTGACCCGCTGCTGGATCACGGCGCGCGGTTGTTTGCGGTTCTCCAGCCCGTAGGCGATGTTGCGCGCCACGGTGAGATTCTGGAACAGCGCATAGGACTGGAAGACGATGCCGAAATCCCGCTTGGCCGGCGGCAGGGCCGAGATATCGCGGCCATCCTGCTCTACCGTGCCATGGGTTTGGATATCCAGGCCGGAAATCGCCCGCAGCAAGGTCGTCTTACCGCAGCCGGACGGACCGAGAAAACAGATCAGTTCGCCTTTGACGATATCGATGCTGACATCGTCCAGGGCCGTGAAATGGCCGTAGCGCTTGGTCAGGTTACGGATGCGGAGATATGGCGTACTCATGATGCGGGCGTCCTCCTGGATGGCGATGCGGGCTTATTTCTTCGGTTCCGACTTGCCGTCGTAACGCTTGGCCCACTCGGCCAGGATCGCTTCCCGATGGGTGGCGGCCCATTCGAAATTGTTCTTGATCATCAGTTGGGCGATGCCTTCGGGATAATTGGGCACCGGCTTGGCGATGCCCGGCATGGCGACCACGGCATAGCCTTCGTTGTACAGCTCATTGGCCTTGCGCGACACCGACCAGTCGGCCAGTTGCTTGGCCGCTTCCAGCTTCTGGGTGCTCTTGACGATGGCGAAGGATTCCAGATCCCAACCCAAGCCCTCTTTGGGGGCGATCACCTCGACCGGCGCACCTTTGCTCTTTTCCTGCGCACCGCGATAGGCGAAGGAGATGCCGACCGGCACTTCGCCAGCAGCAGCCATCTTGCAGGGCTTGGAGCCGGAGTGGGTGTACTGGGCGATGTTGTCATGCAGCGCATCCATGTATTTCCAGCCCTTGTCCTCGCCCCACATCTGCAGCCAGGCCGATACGTCGAGGAAGCCGGTGCCGGATGAACTGGGATTCGGCATCACCACCTTGCCCTTGAATTCCGGCTTGGTCAGATCGGCCCAGGAGGTCGGGGTGGGCAGCTTGGCTTTTTCCGCCTCGACGGTGTTATAGCAAAGCGAGGCGATCCACACCCGCTGGCCCACCCACAGCGGCGGCTTGGCGGTATCGACATATTGTGGATCGAGCTGATCCACGCCCTTGGGCGCGTAGGGCTGGAAGTAACCCTCTTTGGCCAGCAGCTCGAGACTGGTCACCGCCAGACCCCACACCACGTCCGCTTGCGGATTAGCCTTTTCGGCCAGCAGTTTGGCGGTGATGATCCCGGTGGAATCGCGCACCCACTTGATGTCGAGGTCGGGGTAGTCGGCTTCGATGGCGGACTTGAACTTGGCCAGTTCATCCGCCTCGACGGCGGTATACACCAGCAATTCGGTCTTGGCCTGGGCGGCGCAGGCCATACCGGCCAGCAGCAAAGCGCCGAACACTTTGGAAATTCGCATGAAAACGCACCTCGTTGAATGGTATAGCCCGGAACAAGCGCGCTGGACGCGCCGAATCGTTCCAATCTAACGAGGCCCCATTGCTGTTTGGTGACAGGCGGGGGAAAGTTCTCAGCAGCAGGCTATCAAGTTGAACATCGATCCTGTCACCTGACGGAAGAAGAGACGCAATGACGCGACACAATAGCTAGAATCCTTGTTATCATTCATCATGTCACCAAAAAATACACAAAACCATGCATCCTTTCCCTCGGATTCTATACGTCACCGGCCTACCCCGTTCCGGTTCGACCCTGCTGTGTCAACTACTGGGTCTGCATCCCGATCTGTACAGCACCGGCCACAGTTCGCCGCTGTGTCAGATCCTCATGCAGTTGCGCCATCAGTGGAGTGACAACGAGTTTTTACTAGCGCAATTGGATGTGGATTTCGAACGCAGCTACGGCCGCCTGTTGAACGCTTGGCAAGGTTTCATCGCTGGCTGGTTCGCCGAAACCAATCAGCCCTGGGTAGTCGATAAGAATCGCGGTTGGCTGGCGCAGATCGAGACGGTTCAGACCTTCGATCCCGAATTTCGCATGCTGGTCTGCGTGCGTGAACTGGGCCAGATCCTTGGCTCCATCGAGGCCCAGCACGCCAAGACCCGTTTGCTGGATTTCCCCGATCATCTGGCCAACCTGTCGCGCTACGCCCGCGCCGACAAGTTGATGGGGCTGGATGGGGTGGTCGGTGCGCCGCTGAAAGCACTGGAAAGCCTGCAAGACGTCCCCGAATCCTTACAGCAGCACCTGTATTACGTGGTGTTCGAACATCTGATACGCGAGCCGGTCGCGGTCATGCAGGACATTCATCGCTGGCTGGGGCTGCCTCCCAGCCCCTTTGATCCGAATGATTTACCAGTGCACCCACACGAGAGCGATAGCCACTATCGCTACAAATACCCGCATCGCACCTTCGCCCGGATCCAGCCGCCCGCGCCCCATCCCGTTCCGGCCCGCATCGCCCAAGAGCTCTATAAGAATTTTCACGGCTTCTACCAAGCCTTCTATCCCGGCTTATTGCAAAACCCTAAAGCCAACGGTTCATAGACGACGGCTTTGGTGGGACTATTGCGCAAGTTGCCAGACCCACTGGGGACTGCCTGCCGAGCAGGTCGCAGCCGGCTCACACTACGGCACTGCTGGCGTCCATGGATTGAAGATCTTCACTCCGGTTGGTTGGAAATCCGCGACGTTCCGAGTGGCGACGATCAGCCCGTGAGTCAAGGCGGTTGCAGCGATAAACGCATCGCGCTCGGATCGTGGGTCAGGGACGTGCAGTCGAGCGCAATAGCGCGCGACTGCACTATCAACGGGTAGAATCCGCTCCGAGAACGCTGGTAACACTTGCTCCTCCAGCCAAATCCGCAACAATGCTCCCTGTTCCGCGTCACGCCGCTCAATCCGCAACACCCCCCATTCCAGCTCCAATACAGTAACGACCGATACGAACAGGCTCGCAACCGGAATATTCGCTGCCCAAGCGACCACATGTGGATTGGCCCTACCGGCCTTGGCCCGTCTCAGCTCGGACACCACATTGGTATCAAGTAGGTACATCACTCCAACACCGCTGGCTGGAATAGTGGACCTTCCAAACGGGGTGGCTCGAACTCGATGTCCACCGCCTCTGGCATCGCCAACAACTCGACGAGGTTCGGCTGACCACCCGTCAAGCGCTGGTACTCCTCGATGGTCAACAGCACATGCGCAGGCCGTCCTCGATCGGTGATGAAGACTGGCCCACATCGCGCAGCCTTTTTCGCCCGTGTCACATCCTGATTGAATTCCCGACTGGAAAATGTCGTGATCGCCATAATCTCTTGCTCCACCCATTAATATAGTTATGTTACTACATTAATAGATCTGCACTCCATCCTCCCTCGGCAAGCAGGGACTATTGCTGATGAGCAGTCTGCTTGGCCTGTTCAGCGTTTTTACATTCCACCTCAAGCCCATCCCGAACCTCCCCTTCTCGCCTGCGGGGAGGTTCGGCGCGCAGGTCTCACCTCAAAGCCGTCCATACCCGATATATATGTATTATATATGATATTTTCTATGAGACATGGCTGCTCATAGTCATATTATATATTTATATTCATATAGTTATATAATTTCTAATTGTATCATACATATTACATGTGCATTGACGTATATTTATTTTTACATGTAGCATTTCTCGGGTTCGCTCTCCGCCTTGCGATGAAGCCCACACCCATCAACCCGAGGAATCTCCCCTATGCGCACACCACATTCTTTTGCTCCTCATCGCTTGGCCACCGCCGTCGTGCTGGCTCTGAGCGGACCGTCTGCACTCGCGGCAGACTTTTATGTCGGCGCAAACTCCGATCCCGGTGATAGCGATCCGGCCAGTCTGGATTGCAGCAATGCAAGCAACACCACTTGTACCCTCTCTGCAGCCATTTATGCCGCAAACCAGGCCAGCGGTAGCGATACCATCTTTTTGACTACAGACGTTACTTTGACCGGCATTATGCAACGGCTCATCGACAGCGATATGACCTTGGATGGTCAAGGCCATACCATCGAGGGGGGAGATCCTAATAGTCCGCTGATTTTCCAAAATCACTATCGTCCCTTCTTCGTCAAATCCGGCACGGTCACTATCAAAAACATGACCTTGCATGATGGGGTTGCCAAAGGGGGTAATAGTGGTGGTGGTGGTGGTGGTGGTGCAGGCTTGGGTGGAGCACTGTTTGTCTATAATGGTAATGTCACCGTCGAAAACGTGATTTTTAGCGACAATATTGCTCAAGGTGGAGAGGGAGGCACCAACAGACAAGGTGGCAGCGGTGGTATGTTTGGTAGCGGCTACTATGGTGGTGGCGGATTATTCGGTAGTAGTACCGATAGCAATGGCGGTTACGGTGGTAACAGTAACTATGGTGGTGGTGGCGGCAGTAGTACAAACGGGACAGGGAGTGACGGCGGTTTCGGCGGTGGTGGTGGTGGCAGTAGATACTCATCCCCCGATAATACGAACAACATTCTCGGTGGTAACGGCGGTTTCGGCGGTGGCGGCGGC
>Ga0208823_1001209_pt1 | contig 20687 bp, 24 predicted proteins | sample AD_UKC075_MetaG_FD_184440 | JGI IMG/M metagenome (GOLD analysis project Ga0208823, IMG submission 184440) | Active sludge microbial communities of municipal wastewater-treating anaerobic digesters from USA - AD_UKC075_MetaG (SPAdes) (version 2) | ecosystem: Engineered > Bioreactor > Anaerobic >... | reverse complement strand
CCTTAATCAGCATGGCCTTAAAGTGCGCCGCTGAGCACCTACGGGCGGGAGTCGGACACGCATGCTGGACCGTGGTCCACGCGAACGTCGTGCGACCCCGATGTACTCACCCCAAGATACTTGAATGACCCATGCTTCACTCCTGGGTTTGGTCGTTCAGAGGTGTCCCCTGAAGTTCGAGGTCGAAGAGCGGGCGCTCAAGGCGCCTCGTTGTACCAGGCATCTCGCAGAGGGCCGACCTTGATCTCAGCGAGATCCGGCCATCGCCCGAGCCAGCTCTCGAAGGCGGCGCGATCAGCGTCCGTGACGCTCCCGCGACGCGCGGCCACGAAACCGCAATTGCCCCCTCCGCCCAGACTCAGCGCTCGGGGTACAACGAGGTCCTCGAGCAACTGATCGATGAACCGATCCTGCACATCGATCGACGGTGCCACGCGCCAAGTCAGCTCGTAGTCGAATCCCAGCACTTGGAACTCGCCGATGTGCAGCTTCTTGCGAAGGCGCCGGGAGCGAGATCGTTTAGGTGGTGGCAGCACGAGTAGGTCAGTCATGGGTATTTCATGTGGGGGGGATAGGCCGTACGTTGTGGCGGGATGTCGCACGACAGGTATAGCCCGGGCTCAATCAACCGAAAAGAAATCGGACACTTCTCCTTGGCGATTTCAGACGCCATCGGGTTGGTCGGATTGAAAGGCGCCATCACCCACCGCCCACTGCAGCTCATCCACCACCCTGCGCATGATCCACACACACTGCGCATCGGTGCACCATTGCTTGGCCAGCAAGCCTTTCAGCGCAGCCTTGACCGTCGTCTCTTGATTGCCTTCGTAGGTCGCCAGCTTCCTCTGGCAGTACGGGACCATCTGCGACACCAGGTCGTCACACATCTGGAAGACCGCCAGAACTTCGCACGGCGACGTGCCCGGCGCATAGAACCTGCCACCTTCCTCGACCAGGTTCATCTTGGGCTGGGCGCCAGAAACAGCTGACACGGTTGCTGTCACAGGGAAGTCTTCTGGCACCCCTGGATAGTTGGTTCGGTCCATCGTCATATCGGCTCCATATTGAATGTTGCACCCTCTAAGATCCCAAATCCCACGTCGAGCTGCTGCAGGGCATGCTCTCTTCAGGGGACTGTTGGCCCTTTGGGGCGGCGCCAGCCGATTGGTTTGTGCCCCCTGGCCAACGGAGCAAAGCCGTTGCGCCGCACTCGCCCAGAGAACAGCCGCCCCTTCCACACTGGCCCCGGCTTCTTGCTGATGACGAACCCTTTTGACTTGCCTCGGGCGGCGACACTCTTGATGATGGAGAAGTACACCCGGGTTCCGACCTTCCAGTCCATCTCCTTCGGCAAAGCGAATCGGTAGTGGCGATCTATGACGGTCGTTCCAGTGGGTTCACCGCGGCGTTTGACGGCTCTTTGATTCAGAGGCATATCTGTCCTTGTGTGATTTTCCGAATGCTTCGTCAGCAAGATGGGGCAGAGAGCATGGGCAGTCTCATACGGAGATCACCCAGGGGTGAACGGGGTGGAATGGCAGCGTTGTAGCTGTTCTTCGAGCTCACACTGGACACTGGGATCGGACAGACCCTTCGTTCCATCGCAGGCGATCAGGTGGTGCCGATACGCCTCTGGCCAGTCTTCGAGGTCGTCATCGAGCCCGATCCAGTGGCGCGGCGTTCTGCGCTGGGCGTCCTGCTGGATTTGTACTCCCCGGGGTGTTCCACGAAACATGGATTGATTCCAGGGATCCACGCCATGTACCCCCTTGTGGTATGTCCCGCCTATGAAGCGGGAGCGCAAGGATGTGGGTAGGCGTTTGACGTGGCGCTGTACCCCGGGCGGATGCACCAGGTGCTGCTGAGCACCGGGGCCACTGCCGGGTAGGGCTCCAGGGCCTGTTCCAGGATGGGAAGCCATTCGAACAACGTGCTTCCTGCGGCTTCGTAGGGGCTCGTGTAGATGCCCTTGCGGGGATGCCAGAGCACTTTCTCGTGGTGGACCACGCATCGAGGTCCAGGTAGAGGATCACGTCGGCACTGCGGGGCGTAGATGCCGGAACGTAGATTGGTTGGTGCTGGGAGGGCATGGCTGGTTCGCCGAATGAAAAGGTGCCAGCTCTTACGAGAATGTGCCGGACTGAGCCGGCAAGAGCAGGCCGCGCAGCAAGTCCAGGCCACCGGGCTGTTTCAGGATATCCAGGGGGCGCCTTTGGCCGAGTCCGGAGACGAAGCTCACCAATCCGTGGTCCAGGCAGCTCCGTGTATCAAAGTCCTGCGGGTTGCCTGACTCGTCGGCCATGCGCTGCACGAGCGCGGCGAGGGAGTTGATTTCTGCGTTGAAAGCCATGAACGACCTCAACCTGCGCCCGCAAACGGGGCTACGTCCGCATCAAAGGAGGTCGGAGCAAGACGTTGATCGTGCAGCCAGGATGCCTTGTCGTACACAAAGCCCATGAACTCCTGGTCCAGAGTGGTTTGCCGCAGGATGAGTTGGCGCGCGAAGTTTGCCAAGTGTGCAACTTCCCTTTCGTTTCGAACTTCCAGCGGCGCCACCAGGCTCACCCCCATGGCCCAGCTCAGGCGCTGCCATTTCCAGGACGGGCGAACCTCCAGGTCAATGCCTTCCTGGCACAGTCGCTTCTCGATTTCGAGCAGTTTGGCGTAGTACTGCCGCTGCGCCGCTGAAGGCTCGCGACTGGTGTAGCTATTCAGCTTCTTGCGTCTGCCTGTCTTTCCCACCTTCTTGTAGTTCCTGGTGCCACCTTCAAAGAGCCAGCGATCGTGGGGGTCTTCACCGGCTTCTTCCCAGGCCTGCGATTTGACTTGCTCCCAATAGAGATCCCGAGGGTGTCGCCACCAGACGATGATGCGTCGTCCATTGAGGATGAAGCCCACATCATCCCAGTACGACAGGCTTGTCTCCGTCATATTCCAATAGGCATGGGGGATAAATAGGCCGCCTTCCGACAGGCGCCACGGGTGCGTGCGGTGGTATTCCCGCATGCGTCTTCCCAGCCATTCATAGTGCGGATTTTTCATGTGCGAGCGTTTTCTCCAGAGGGCAGTGGATGTTCGGTACGTGGGTTCTCGACAGGTTCTGTGAGGGGTGTACCTGTTTATTCATCTGGGCCTGATTCATCAGAGGCGCCAAGTGCGCTCACCCACTGACCACTTCAACTCGTCCACGACTCTGCGCATGATCCAAACGCACTGCTCATCGGTACACCAACGCTTGGCCTGAAGGCCTTTCAATGCGGCTTTCACTGTCGCCTCCTTGTCTCCATCGAAGGACGCGAGTTTTCGCTGGCAGTACGGGATCATTTGCGACGCAAGGTCGTCGCACATGAGAAATGCTGCCACCACCTCAGAGGGCGAGGTGCCCGGGGCATAGAACTTTCCACCCTCCTCAATGAGGCCCATCTTGGGCTGAGCGCCTGCAACGGCTGATATATGCGCAGTCACCGGGAAGCCTTTCGGCACACTAGTGAAACTGGTTGGGTCCCTTTCCATGTCGGCTCCTTATCATGGAAGCAAAATCTGGCACAAAGCAAGCCCCCAGTGTGACCTCTGCGCAAGCATGCCCCCGTGGACGATATCTTTTCTGCCCTACATCCGAAATCTCTGGCGATCAATCATTGCTCGCTGTGCTCAGCGAGTGGGGTCCGTCATCTCAACACCTTTCCTCCACTGCTCGGACACATGAAGACCTCATCCAGCCTTCAGCATGGTCGCCGAGTGGGTTTGATCAGAACATTCAGCGATCTGCCAGAGAGTCGCTGGATGTAGCCCCAGTTGGGCAAGCAAGGTGTGATACTGATCGCGCGCCGCCAGCAATGCGTCGTATGTATCTGGCAACCACTTAAATTGACCCATCTCGTTCACGCGCCCCAGAGCCTCAGACAATGCATCCTCATCATTTGGACCGAAAAATAGTGACTGCATCGCATCCAGATACCAAACCTCAGGCATCACGATAGCGCGCCCCGAAGCCAGCATGTCTAGCTGAAACCGCCAATTCATTGACTGCAGCGCCAGCGCAGCCGTAGCCGCATCAAGACACCAAGCAGTCAATAGATCTCCTTTCAAAAAGGAAGCTTCCGCTGCGATTCCAAGCAGAGTTTTGTGAACCTGACTTGCAGCGAAATCAAGCTGATCCAAACGCCCCTCAAACATCGGTCGCGGCGCCCTTTCCATAAGACTCTGGAACGCCAGGGGACCAAAAGCGAACTCCTTTTCAACGGACTGTCGATCGGCGTCGGACAACTCAAGCATGGCTTGCTCCATGTCGGATGACAGGGATTCATACACCGTGCCGCACCGGTGGTTCCACCTGTCGTGCAAACACTCCATGACTCGATTCGATAGCATCGCTTTCGCGTCCAAAAGACATAACCCTTTGTGCACTTGATCATTTTCAAGCGCCGCCACGTCCAGAGCGTCCAAATGAAGATGTAGTGGACTTCGCGGTCTGTACTGGCTTGTCCGCAGCCCAACAGGTGATCGATGCAGCTTACCCATGTCGGGTTCCAAAGCCTGCACGGCCAAGCCTCCGAACACCAGATCTTCATAGAACCCGCTTTCCCCGCGCCTTTCCCTCAGCCTACCCGCCTTGGCACCAAAGAACTGATCCAGCCTTCCGATTGCTGCACGTTGAACACGAGGCGGCGCATCACCAAACCAACTGTCCCAGGTTCTTGGGTCGAATGGCGCTCTAGACAGTACTTCCGTCATGCGTGTGAGGACCGACTTTCCCTGAGAAATTCCAGGCTCATGGGCCGCCTCCAGCATCCGATGCTTGAAGTGGTTGACAGCGCATTTGAGCCTCAACCTGAACATCGGGGACGTGTTGGTACCAGTCATAAAAATGCAGCTCAGGCTCCCCTTTAGCAAATTTGCATTTCAAGTGCTGATCAGTTGTCTCGATTGTTCATGGATATCTGCGTAAGCTCCAAATGGGGACGCGGACGTGGCAGCGCAAAAACCACAAGCGAATCTCTTTGGTTTTTGCATCGACAGTTTTCCGGGCGAGGTCTACCCTCGACCCACTTTCGCCTTCTATATCCGTCACACCATTCAAAAACATGGCTTTGGGCTATCGCGATCCCATCGGAATTCGTGATCACGAAGAGGAAAACCTCGACCCCAAAAACCCCGTCAGCAGTTTCGGTGAACTCTTGTTCCTGCTGCGAAGTAGACAACGATTGCTGCGCACCGGGTGGCTTTCGAGCGCAATGACGACGATCTTTGTCTCGATGACTTCAAGGTGGCTGCAGATACCTATCTGGCCCCAGTGGCTCAGGCCGTTGCTGCGCTTCACAGCAATGACCCAGGACGGCTTTCAATGTACGAAGACCTTTCTCCGCAAGACCACAGCTTTTGGGCTCAGTTCTGGAGCAACATTTCGCGGAACTGAGGGGTTACCAGCACAGCCCCTTGCTCCGGTCTGACGGGGAGGCGACCTTTCGCTTGGCGCGCCCTTGGCCGGATGCTTGTCTTCACACTCATCCGCCCAAGGGCTATTGCCATTTTTGGACTACATTGACGCATCAGCGCATCAAAACGAGCCTCTGTCATACCCGCTATCTTCAAGCAGGACGTGTAGGGCAGCTTGTCGAGGTAGTACGCTTTCAACGCTGCGACAGGCCCAACATCAGCCGTATCATCCCACTCAGGTAGGCTGGGTAACCCAAGATCACACAGCGCCTTTCGTACCGTATGAAGCGGTAGCTCAAGCAGCTGCGCGACTGCTGAATGAACTCCCTTCGCTGCGACGTACTGCGTCAGCAAATCATCTACTCCTGGAACACTCGGTTTCGCTAACCGTGGCCGCCATGACGGCGCTACATTGCAGGCGTCAACCAAGGCGTGTAAGGCTTGGTCAGCGCTCTCAAACAAGACAGACAGCACGAGCAGGTACCAAGCGACACCCCTATCTGCACACCAATCGCACCAGCGTATTGACAACAGCTACACATCGCACGACAATCCGTATATCTATCGTGTATACACCAATGGGAGAAACCAATGCGCGATGCCGCCATCAATCTGCGGGCCCTGCCTGAACAGCGCGATCTGATCGATCACGCTGCCAGCCTGCTCGGTAAGAACCGATCAGACTTCATGCTTGAAGCGGCGTGCGACCGCGCGCAGGCGGTGGTGCTGGACCAGGTCTTTTTTCACCTGGACGCTGACAAGTTCCAGCAGTTCACCGCCATGCTCGATGCGCCCCCTGGCCCGAATCCTGGGCTTGAACGCCTGATGGCCGTCAAGGCACCATGGGGCAACGGCGCAGCATGAGCTTGCAGCTCAGCGCGCCACAGCCGCTGGCCACGCCCCATCGACTGGATGACTTTGCCTGCGGCGAGGCGGCATTGGACGAATGGCTCAAACGCCGCGCTCTGGCCAACCAGTTGAGTGGCGCCAGCCGTACCTTTGTTGTGGTCAATTCGGAGCAATGTGTTATCGGCTACTACGCGATGGCGGCAGGCGCTGTCTCGCACCAAGCCGCCACAAGCACCGTACGCCGCAACATGCCGGACCCCGTTCCGGTGATGGTTCTGGCCCGACTGGCCGTCGATCACCGTGCCCAGGGTCTCAAACTAGGTGGGGCCATGCTGCAGGACGCAGTGAACAGAGCGGCAACGGTTGCGCAGAATGCAGGTGTTCGAGCCCTGCTGGTACACGCACTGCACGACCGCGCCAAGGAGTTCTACCAGCACTACGGTTTTCAGGCATCGCCGCTCCATCCCATGACGCTGATGCTGCGCTTGAACTCCATGAAGGCTGAACAGGCCTGACACCGTTGCTCGCCGAGCGGCAGGTTTGATGAGCGCCATACAGAACCACCCCAAATCGCCAGCGGTCGTGGGGATTGCAGGGGTTTTGCAGGGTCAAGCAAGCACCCATCCCCTGCCAAATCAGGGGACAGGCACTTGTATGATCCATGGCGTTACTGCAGCCCCTCGGGCAGCGTGAACAATGGGTTGCTCACTTGGTGCAACAGGCTGCCGGCCTCGGCACCTTCACCCTGCAATACACTTCCAATCCGCACCCATTGGAGGGTGCGCCCGCCCTGTGCGAACTCCACGCGCAAAGTGTCCGGGTCCGGCACCACCCCGGCAGGCCATTCCACCGTGGCATGGCGGCCTGTGGCGTAGTCCAGCACACTCACCACAACACGCCCATCCGTTGCGGCTTCGCGCCATGCCAGGTAGCGCCCCTCAGCATCAAATCGGACGCAGCATGCCACCTGTGCCGTTTCATTGAGCAGCGTCGGCGGATGGCCCGAGCGGTCAGCCAGGTCCAGGCCCAGAACACGCCACGCGCCCTCTGCGCCCGGTTGATCCCAGGCCACCCATGTACCTTGTGCGTTGATGGCCGGGCGCTCCGCCTCGGGATCATGCTTCTCCCCGCGCCCACTGGTGGCCAAGGGCTCGCGCTGGCCGGTATGCAGATCCACCAAATACAGCCCAGGGCCGCTTTCGAGGTTGGTTGCCTTGGTGCGGAAGACGAGTTTGCCTGCTTGCAGCGCCACGTCAAATGCCGTGATATCGCCATCACCGGGAGCACCGCTGGTGCTGGCACCGAGGTTCTTGATCTGGCTGGTGGCGGCATCGAAATGGAACAAGTGGTGTGCACCGTTGTTCACGCCGGGAACAAGGTTGGTGGCGCGGGACAGGAAATATGCGCCACGGCCCGTGGCATCTGGCCGCACGCCGTGCATGGCTGCGTTCGGAGGGGTTCCGTCGTAGCCAGTGAAATTGGCAAACGCAGCCCCAAGGGCGACTGGCGACGCTTGTGCCGGAAGGTTTGCCAAGTTTACTGATGCGAGGCTGGAGGAACGGGCGGGCAAAGAAGCCAAAGACTGTCCGCCGCGCACCAGCCGAACGGGGTAGTTGGCGTTGCGATTGTCGTTGCCGCTGGCTTCGCCATCGCCGAAATGCACTAACCACGCGCCGATCGGGCCGCCCGAATACCAGGCGTAAGGCGAACCCGACCAGACTGGCGACGACCGTGTATTCGGGAAAGCCGCTTGAACAACGGTCGGTCGCGAATAGTTGCCGCTGCAAGACGCTCGATAGAACTACAGCAGCGCCCCCCGATGCACTGCGGCTGGCGCTATGGCACCGCCAGCCACATACGCCCATCATGGTTCATTCAAAAATGAATTCTTTCAATCCCACGGTGACAAGATTATGTCTTGCGCCTCCACAGAAATATTCTCTACGTATATTGCCATTAAGCGCAACAATATCCCGAACAAATCATATATATAGCAATATTTATTCGGAATGTATAAAATGGGGAAATACACAAAAACCGAAGAACGCACCAGCTCATTCATCTTGATGTGCAAGTCATCAGGTGCAAAAACAATGCCTGCCGAACACTGCAATCTGGCTCGATGCTGTACTCGAGAAAGCGAGAGCAGCGATGCTGCATGTGAGGCCAGGAGCTTTGGTGAATTCTTGTTTTTGGCTCGGCGCAGGCAAGCGTTGAGCTTGCGCCAGCTCGCAGAAAAATCGGCAATGACTGCATCCCTACTGAGCGAGTTCGAGAATGCGCGGCGGCTGCCGCCAGGCATGCCACTGGTTTCAAAGCTGGCCCAAGCCCTCGACCTCACATCAAAGGACGCACAGGTCTTTACCACACTTGCGTTGCAAGAACGCGGAGGAATTGGGCTTCGAGTTGCCCGGTCAACGCCACGCCACGTGGCGGATCTTCTTCGAGACATCGCCTGCATGGGCCAGCAGTTGTCACCCGCGCAGGTTCGCTCCATTCGCCAAACCTTGGAGGGCGCCATGAAATAGAAAACGGCAGGACCCCTTTTCAGAAGCCCCGCCGTCCGGGTGCTCAGACCGAAGTCTTCGCGAGTTTGCAACGCTAGATTATCAGATCTGACGCACGGGTGGTGGATTTGTTCGCGCCTCACAGGCGAACACGAAAGTCAGATCTATGCAAACCATCACTCTTCGCGGTGAGGTCTTGACGCGTCAGCGCCAAGCGCCCCACGCCACACCATTCCCTCGTTTCGTGCCAAAAAGGTACCGGGCCAAGCCTCTGCACACTGCGCTGGTGTTCCAGCCCTGTATCAACCTCCAAGTATCGGAGGTGAAGCCATGAGGACCGAAAAACGCTTCACTCCGAAGGTCCTCGAACGCTTCCTGAGGGAGGGACGAGGCACCGGCAGCTATGCCGACTACACCCCCTGGCACAGGGTATCGCGAGGCGATCCATCCAGCAAAGGGCGTTCCCATCTGATCGTATGGCGCGATCGGCAGCGCGAACTTCTCTCGGACCAAGAATGGGGTGGCTTGAATTTCGCAGCCCTAATTCCAAACCTGGTCGACCTTGCTGAGCAGTTTCCGCTGAACCAGGAAAGTGCCCCACATGACCTCTCTCGTTGGCATGTGGGTGAGGGGCTAAAGCTATTCCCTGGGACACGAGAGATTGCCGAAATGCTTGGCATCAAACACCCGACGCTGACCGACGGCGACGAAACCCACATCTGGACCAGTACCACCGACTTGCTGTTGATCGTACGAAATCAACGCGAAAGGCTGGAACTTCTCGCAGTTTCCTGCAAACCATCGAGCGTCCTCACTGAACGCGCCAAAGAGCTACTGCTCCTGGAAAAAACCTACTGGGCGCAGCGGGGCGTGGATTGGCTACTCATCACCCCAGAGCAATACGAAAAAAGCGTTGCCCTCACCCTTCGCCGAACCTCGCCATGGGGATTTGATGAGCCTGCATCCGCTACAGCCATGCGCGAAGCCTGCAAAGTGGTGCACTGGGCGCCTTGGCATCCGTACTCAGACGTGATCCAGCACCTGACTGACCGTTTTGGGGGTGAGAAGCACCGCCATGAAGCGCAGCGAGCACTTTGGCAGTCAGTTTGGCGCGGAATGCTCCCCGTGGATTTGCGCCGCGGCTGGAGGCCTCACCAACCCCTTAACTTGATTTCGCGGAAAGCCTTTACTTCTCTGAACCCTATTCTGGCGCGGAGGTCAGCATGCATTTGATGCATAACCAAGCGTTCAAGTTGACGACGGAGACGCTAGGACTCCCAGAAGGGATCTTTCGAGTCGTTGCGGATGATCCCATCGCTGACGTCACTTATTGCGTTCAAATAACGCAAGAGTCTCCACGCAAAAAGGTTCAAGGAGGCCGACCGCGCATTGAAGACCTGAAGCTGAAACGTAAAAAACGAATACCCCAGAAGGCGTTGGTCGGAGCCTTGTATGCAATCAGGCGGAAAGATCTTATCGACCTTTGTGAGTCACGCGAACTCATCTCAATAAGTCTTGAACTTCCGGGGCTGTACTACACAACGATTGATCAACCAAGCGCACAAAGCGCCTTCGACAAGCGTTGCCGGGTGATGGCCCAATTCCTTGATTCCGAAAAACTCAAGGAATCCATTCTTATCCACGGCAATTTGGGAACCCTGGTGAGAGAGACGACCCAGCAACACAAAGTCAGTAGGTCATACGTCTACAAACTTTGGTCCCTTCTATGTACGTTTGGTCTCTCACAAACCAGTCTGCGCATTCGGTGGGACAAATGCGGTGCACGAGGGAAGCCACGGGATTTGTCCGGCGGTATTCCAAGGAAAAAGGCCGGCAGAAAAACGTTCGCGCAGAGACTTTCGAAACTTGTCTACGGCACCTGGGGAGAGGCTATCCAACCTGGCATGACCGCGCTGTGGCGGGCCGACATCAGAGCTGCAGATGGGAAGATTCCCACACCCAAGCCGCCAATGCCTCAACGTTACAAACGCATCATCGCAAGCAAGTTCACAACAGCAATGCGTGTCGACGAGAACGACAATATCGTTCCGGCAGTACTTCAGAAAGGCCAGTACCCAAACTATCAGCAGGTCAAGCGGGTATTGACGGTCGAGTATGACGAAATTGAACGCATCCGGGAGAAAACCAGCATCGGCCATTTCGAACGCGCGCTCCGAGGTTTGTCCGGATGCAGCTGGGAAGGTGCCGAGGGACCTGGGTTGATGTACGCCATCGACTCGACCATCGGTGACGTCTACTTGAGGTCATCGATTGATCCCACCTGGATCATTGGCCGACCGATCGTGTACGTAGTCGTGGATGTTTTCTCGACGGCCGTTGTGGGCTTCTATGTTTGTCTCACGGGCCCCAGCTGGGATACCGCCCAAGTGAGCATTTTCAACACGGTTGCATCTTCCGAACTCATGAGCGACCTCTGGGGATACGACATGCGGCAGTCCTTGTTTCCTGCGCCGACGCTTCCCGCAAGGCTTCTCTGCGATCGGGGGGAGTACCTTTCCAAGCGCGCGAAGGCCACGGGCATGGATCTGCGCACGACACTCAGCTACACCGCGCCCTTCCGACCCGATTTGAAAGGCGTGGTGGAAGTTATGCATCGCATCATGAAGAACGTGCAGTACCACTTCATCCCAGGTGCCATGGACGCCCGCCGCAAAGAGTACGACTTGCGCCGATCAAACCCTGCGGCAGCAACCATGACGGTACGCCAGTACATGCAGTTTCTGCACGAGTGCTTCTACGTCTACAACCTGACGGCAGACCGAAGCAAGCGCCTGGACGCCCACATGATCGCGCAGGGGGTGTACCCCAGCCCTGCGGGGATCTGGCACTGGGGACATGCCATGGGAATTGGCTTCTCGCGTGCGCAGTCGCAGGCCGAGTTAATTACTCAGCTGCTACCCGAGGCCAACGCGCGCGTTACCAGACACGGCGTCATGTTCCGAACCAATCGCTATAGCGCACCGATCGTTGAAACCGAACGGTGGACGACCCGCGCCCGATCCGTCCGGAATAGCTGGGAAATCCCGGCGCAGTACTACCCCGGTTCGGTTTCACGAATCTGGACTCCCTACGAGCGCGGAAACGGATTGATCGATCTCACGCTCTCAGATCATTCCCGTGCTGATCCCTCGCTCACCCATGACGAGGTAGCTGACGCTTATGCGTTCCAGAAGCTCAAGGCAGCAGACATTGCCCATCAACGCGTGGAAGAAGCTGTGCTTGGCTACTACCGCATGGAACGCATCCGCGAGCAAGCCCTTGAAGAAACGCGCGCTGCACGCCAACGCGCCAAGGGACTCACGCCGACGATCCGAGAAGCTCGTGCATTGGAAAATGAGTTTTCCGGTCAGTTGATGGTGGGTGAAGTTCGGGGATCCGTCAAGACACGCTCTGAATCCACGTCCAACCATGACGCAATGATGAGTGACCTGTACGCAGCGATGGATGTGGAGGCCGCAAATGCCTAAGCAAGCTGTAGACGCCACGGTAGTGCATGACCCCTACGCTGGCAACACGCTCATCGCTCAACTCGGCCCGATACGGTCCCGGCCGGAGGTTGCCAAGGTATTGGTGGAGCTCCCGCCCCGCCCGCCGAAAGACATCGCATCCATTCCGCACCACACCCGCTTGCACATGTTGATGAGCGTCAGAGATCTTCATATGCCCAGTGTCGAGGAGATGCAGTTGTACGAGACGATGGACATGATGATCCGGCAGAACTACCACCACCTGCACCCATCATCCTCCAGCACATGGAGCCAGATCAGTGGCGAGGAGGCTCGCTACAGACCACGCGTGACCGCACCGACGTATGGGGCAGCAGTAGTTGGCGTTTCCGGATCCGGAAAAACGCAAGCGATTCGCAGGTGTCTCACCACGTTCCCCCAGATCGTCCAGCACACTTCGTTCTTCCGGATGGTCAATGGCCTGCAGCAGGTAGTGTGGCTCTCGTTGGATGTACCGGCGGGCGGGAAGGCTACCGATCTGGCTGCTGCGCTAATGACAGCGTGGAAAAAGGCGACAGGCAGTACCCGCTTTGACAAGACGCTAGCTGGCGAATGGCGCAACGGTCCGCAAATGCTGGATGAGTGGCGTCAGGTTGCTTCCAGTCATTTTCTCGGTCTTCTTCACCTGGACGAGATTCAGAACCTGTTCAAACTCCCCACACTCAAAATCCGAAGAAGGAGCAAACCGGGAGAGCCTCCGCCAGAATTGCGTGTCATTGATGATCAGTCCCTCAAGTGGATTCTCACCGCGTTGAACGAATGGCAGATTCCGCTGCTGGTGTCAGGCACACCGGATGGCTTCGGCGCCCTGACCAAGCGCCTGAGCAATACCGAACGCATTGTCACATCGGGGTACCACTCGTTCAAGCACTTCTGGGGAGACCATGATGCCGCCTTCCGACAGCATTTTCTTCCAAGGCTCGGGCACTACCAGTTCGTCGCTCGACCCATCTCTATCACGGGCGAGTTGGGTGATCTCATCCTCGAAAGGACCGCTGGCGTGCAACGTCTGATCATTGCACTCTGGATTGCAGCGCACCGGGTGGCCTTCGAGCGCAGCGACGACGACCTTCGCCTTGATGATTTCAAGGTCGCCGCGGACACGTATCTCGCGCCCGTGGCCCAAGCGGTGGCCGCGCTGCACAGCAATGACCCGCGACGGCTCGCCATGTTCGAGGATCTTTCTCCCGAGGATAACAGCTTCTGGGCTCAGTTCTGGAGCAGTGTTTCACGCAGTTGATTTATGGAAGGCGCTGCCGCAGCGGCCAGGCGCTGGTGAGGCAGTAGCCCTTTCGCTTGCCGTGCCTTGGGGCGACTCTTGCTTTTCGGGTTCATGAGGTCCAGAGCCGTTGCCAACTTGGGGCCGCACTGACGCATTAGCGCGTCAAAACGGTTCTCCGGCATTCCGGACAGTTTCATACAGGTGGAGTATGGGCGCTGTTCTAAATAGTAGGCCCTCAAGGCGGCTACTGCGCCAGCCTGCAAGGTCGCATCAAAGGCCGGCAGACTTGGCAGGCCCATTTCACCGAGCGCCTTTCGCACCGTATGTAGCGGCAGGTCCAGCATTCGAGCAACGTCTGCATGAACGCCCTTTGCTTGCACGTATCGGTCCACGAGATCGTTCGAGTCGGGAACTTGACGTTGTGTCAATCGGAGACGCAAGCTTGGAGTCACAGTTCTATCGCATGCGTCTGCTATCGCATTGACGGCCTGATCGGCGCTCTCAAACAGTACGGACAACACGAGCAGGTACGCGATCACGGATGAAGCCGCTGTGCGCAAATACAGAGTTCCATCGACCTGATGAAGATACACCCCATGTGACTTGGCGATGACTTCGTGGAATACGGCACTCAGCCAATTCTCGGGAAACATTTCTCTGACCCGATCGCTGATCAACGTGCCTTGCTTCGAAGCAGCGTTTGCCCTGAAACCATGTGCTCTTCCCGTATCCCTGAGCAAGGGGGCAATGAGCGCAACACTCAAAGGGGAGATTCGATCATAGAGTGAAGCCGCCAGGTCCAAAAAGCGTTGCACATAGGCGTTGCCGATGGCAGGTTTCACCCACCCATCAGGCATTTGATGCGCGCCTTCCATGAGCATGGCAGGAGATGCAATGAACGGATCGGCCGAAGACACGAATTGGAGCGGCGTCATGTGCTTTGGGCACCACATCTGCCCCGGTGTCTGGAGGTCTCTGCGCCAGTAGCTCGTTCCATGAAAATGAATGTCTGCCTTGACGCATTCTTTGCAGAAGAAGGCTGCCGGATACTTGCGTAGGGTCCCGCTGATGCACAGCAGACTCCGTCTCTCGGCACTCCCATGCACGAGCTCTGGAAAGTACGACGTGATGCCTCTGCGCAATGGCAGGGTCGTATGGCGCTGCGCGAATTGCTCGGTAGTCATTCCAGCCATCCGACTGAGAAGCTCGTGCGTTGTGACTTCACGCCGTGTCCGCCCTTCCTCACCAAAGTGCGCAGCCATCGCGTCGACCATGTCTTTCGGCGAACGGTGCCCATTGATCCGCATGATCCGTCCCAGGTAGCCACGATCCATCTCTTCTGGCAAGGGTGCTGGCTGCACAAGCATGTTCATGGGCTGTCTCCGTCTCTGGTCAAGAAGGTTTGAGAATCGCCAACGACCGAATCACTGCAGCCAAAGCCTTGGCATGTGAAGCAGATCCATCCCACGTGGCCTGAAGTGCCTCGATCAACTCACGATTGCTGCGCACGGCATCAGCACTGATGCCACCCTCGAAGCGCTCAACGAAAAGGCATACCTCCTCAAACAAGCGGGAAGCCCTGCTGCCCTCCCCCTTGAGGATGCGGCTGACTTGAGATTGACTGGCTCCCACGTGGGCGGCGATATCGGCCTGGGCAATTCCATGCGCTGAGCAGATACGGCGCGCGTTGGCTGCGCGCGCCTTCATCTCGAGTTCCATCATGCATTAAGCATAACCTATTGCATATACACATATCAACATCGAAATGCGGTCGACCTCGACAGGCGTCAGCTAAAAAGGTCCCGAGACGGCAGATGTGCAGTCAGAGCGGAATGAATGGCCTCAAGGGTGCGGGGCAGACGGTGCAGAGATGCCTGCTTTGCCCGGAGCTCTGGTATTCGCTGGCACAACTGCCAGAAGTGGATGCGCCGCACGCCCCGGTCCTCCATGAGACGCAACGCTGCTTCACGCACCAAGCCGCCTAGTTGCTCGTCTCTGGCCTCCCAATCAACCGTAGGAGGCCTTGAACGCCGTGATTCAGGCAGCGGATCCGGCTTGTGAGCATCCAGCCAAGCACGATCGTTTCGATAGAGCCACATGTAGGTGCGCGTGTCCAGTTGGCGCATCCATTTGATCCCGAGACTCCCCGAGGACTGCAACAGTTGAAGCCAAAGTGCTCGCGAATGGGCTCTTGCTTTCGCGCTTCGCGCCTCAGACCAGTCTGTATGCAGCTTTGTGTCACTGAGCAGCAAGCGGGTGATAGTTCCGACGGAGACTCCGGCTCGTGATGCAACTTGTCCTTTGTCAGTCCCTCTGCGCAGGTCCCGGATTGCCATGGCGCACACGTCGGCTGACAGCTTCTGTGGACGGCGGGATATCGCTATTCCGGCCTTTGCCGCCCAGACGAGCGCTGTTTGCGGATCGATGCCAACCAAGCCCGCCGCCTTGCGCACAGATTGCCCCTCCTTCTGAATGAGACTACATAAGCGGGCAACTCGCGGGTCAACGACAGGCAATGCGGCCGGGACATCGTCCTTGGTGTGCGGGTGGTTGTTGCCGCCCTCAGAATTCATTGCGAGATCAAATCGTTGGGCGTCGCCAAACAGCCAATGGATGAGCAGCAGGTGCCTAAGTGGATGAGTGCCCGAGCGAGGTGGCCTGAGCAATCGGCCCAATTGCGTCGCCATCCCCTCCTCGTCTTCGGCCAGCGCAGCGAACTCCGGAATGCGCCTTAGCGGTTCGCAGTAGTCGAGAAAAGCCGTTGCAATCTGTCCAGTACGTAAGCTGGCAACACCAGCAATCCAACCGCGGGCACGCAGCTCCTGACGGTAGACCCCGTGCAGTATTCCCAATAGCAGGGGCTGGTGCGCTGCTGACTGCACAAGGTGTTCAATGAGTTCCGCGAGGCTCAGTAATAAGGAGCTGGAAACCGTCTCGTCAGGCTCCACGCTAGCGGGATTCAATTGGCTCAAGCGTGGCAAAAGCCATTGGAAGCGCTCGACTCCATTGGCTTTCAGGGCAGATTGCAGCAGTGGCTGTTTGTGTGTCGTGCACATCCACACACCCGGGAACTGGTGCTTCAAATGCCAATAGGCCCATCCAGTCTCGCGGAGGTCCTGTTCCATGCATTGCGGGCACGCTTTGAGGGGATGATTGGCGCGAAAGCGACTTGTGAGGATGCCAAGGCGCAGCTTCAAGTGGGCGACACTGGAACTGGACATACACGCGACGGCATTTTCAGTCTCGCCTGGAGGAGCGAAGGCTGCGTAGAACTTGAGCAGCGTCCGCTCTCTCGCTATGTAGTCGACTTCGCCAAGCAACGCGTTCGTGCGCCTAGCGAAGGCACCAAGACTGTTGGGTAAATCGTGGTGGGTACCGGCACGTGCGCTGCCGAAGATCAGTTGGCAGGTTTGCGCAGATGTGACGTGCCCCCAAATCTGGTGATGACGGCTAACAAGACTGAAAAATGTTTCGTCCGGCAGCCAGGACAGCCGTTGGTACTCGGGAAAGAGCCTGTCCGTTTCTGGCATCTCGGTAGGCTATTCCGAACGAAGCCGCAACACAAGGCGCCTAGCTTGCGGACGTTGCAAGTCGTCGTCGCTATCGATTTGCGCAGGCGGCAGCAATGCAGCGTTATGCACAGCACGCAGTTATGCACAGTTGGTCCGGCAGCGCGGCGTCGCCGCCCTCGCAAGAGGGCTGCGGTCGCGTCTTTGAACTTCACGTAATCACAAGGTCTTGAGGAACTTCAACAGATCGTCTTCTGCCCGGAACCGCTGTGGGACCACATTGGGATCCTGAAGCCTGGCCAGTGCCTTTTCCTTCATGGCGAGATCGGCCTCTATGTACTGATGCGTTGTCGCCGGACTCTCGTGTCCGAGCCACAGAGCGATCACGCTGATGTCCACGCCCGACTGCAGAAGGTGCATAGCGGTCGAGTGACGCAGGCAGTGTGGAGAGATCGTTCTCCCGGCCAGGCTCGGCGTCGTGAGCGCGGCTTTCTTGACGGCCAATGCCAGGCGCTGCGTCACGTTGGACCGCGTCATCGCCTGTCCGCCACGGTTGGGCAGCAGCGCCGACGTGGGAGTCAGGTCCGGGTTGAACTTCAGCCAGGCGCGGATCACCTTGACCGTCGATCGCCAGAGCGGCACCGACCGCTGCTTGCGTCCCTTGCCATGCAGATGCACGCAGGCGGCGGGTGCCAGCACGACGTCGCCCACTTTTACGCCGATTGCCTCCGACACGCGGGCACCGGTGTTGTACAGCAGGGCCAGCAGCAGCTTGTCTCGCTGGCCCATCCAATCCGCTCCTGGCGCGCCGATCACGGCCAGCATCTCCTCGCGTGTCAGGAACTCGAACATCGGCCGCTCGAAGCGCTTCATCGGCACGCCGAGCGCCTGCTCGACGACCTGAAGTGCCGTCACGTCTCGCCGGGCCGCGAACTTCAGGAACGAGCGCAGCGCGGCCAGTCGCGCATTGCGGCTGCGAACGGTGTTGTGCCGATCGCGTTCGAGATGATCGAGGAAGTCCAGGATCAGCGCGGGCGTCAGGTCGGCGAGCGACAGCGTCGTGGGCGTCTTGTGCAGTTGCGCCTGGGCGAAGTCCAGGAACAGCACGAACGCGTCCCGATAGGCCGCAACGGTCTGCGGGCTCAACGCGCGCTGCTGCGTCAGGTGCTCGGCGAAGAAGGACTGGACCAGCGTCGCGAAGCTCGGCGGAGCGGGCTTGCGGTGTTCAGAACTACTCATCGTCGTTCTCCGCGACGTCGGCGAAGCGTTCGAATCGAGCGCCGGCCAACGCCATCAACTCCGGCACGCCGCTCAGGTACCAGTACGTGCTGGAGATATTGATGTGGCCCATGTACGTGGACAGGGCCAGCATTCGTTGGTCAAGGTTCGCTCCCTGCTGGTGCCACAGGATCATCCGTCTCACGGCGAAGCTATGGCGCAGGTCATGCACCCGCGGTCGGCCATGGCCGCCGCGATCGATCCAACCCAATTGCTCGCGCAGCTGACAGAACACTCGATGCACCTGCCGATCTCCCAGCGGTTCACCCCGGTGCACGCCACGCGAGCCCACGAAGAATGTCATCTGCGGCTTCGCAGGCACGTACTGGCGGCGCAAGGCCCGGTAGGCTGCCATCGGACCGATCACGCTGGGGTGCAGCGGCACCATGCGGGACTTGCCAAACTTGGTCTGCTGTATGGTCAGGATGCCGCCGTCCAGATCTGCATCCGAGTCGGCCAGGTTGATCGCTTCAGAGACCCGAAGCCCGGCCGATGCGATCAGACCGAACAGCGTTGCATAGGTGGTGGCACGAAGGCCATCCGAGGGGCCGAGTCGGCGGGCAGCGACGATCAATGCCGCGATCTCGGCTTCGCTGTAGATGTGAGGCGCCACGCGGCGCGGGATCGGACCGAAGCTGGAATCGTCAGGAACTTCGACAGTCGGATCGAACTGCTGGAGCCAGCGCATGAAGGGGCGCAGCGTTGCCAGTCGGCGCGCTGCCGTGTCGACATTGGCCCGGCCGCCCACGAGATACCGAGGCTGTACCTGGTGCGCCCACTGGACCATCACGTCTACCGTCAACGCGATGTCGCGTCCCTCTCCGACCATGAAGCGAGTGAAGCTGCGCACAGCGAGATCAGAGGAGCACGGCTTGAACCCGAGGCGCAGGCGTTCAGTCAGGTATTGCTCCACCTTGGCGGTGAGGTCGATGTTCGCCGATGCTGCGGCGCTCATGATGCACTCCCAGGCCAAGGCAGAGCGACCTCGGCAAGCAGTTGCAAGTCGAGCTTGGCGTAGATCAACGAGGTGTCCAGCGATCGATGCCGAAGCACATCGGCGACCTCCTTGATCGAACTGCCGCTGTTGACCAGGCGACAGGCCAGCGTGTGACGCAACGAATGGCAACCGCGTGAGATGCCGGCACCTCGCAGGGCACGCCCGATTGCCTGGCTCACTGCATCGACGCCGATGGGCTTGTCGTGTGGCGCCAACCGACGGACGAACAGCGATGGCAGCGTGGTTGCGGGCCGCTCGTGTCTCATGTACTCCGCCAGAGCCTGCCCGGTGAGCACCGGCAGCGGTAGGACATCCTGGCGCTGGGACTTTGTTCGCTTCAAGGTCACCGTTCCGGCACGCCAATCGAAGTCGCCGATCTCCAGCTTGGCGATCTCGCCCACGCGCAGTCCGAGATCCAAGGCCAGGCGCACCATGGCCAGCAGGCGCAGCGGAGCCCGCTTGGCCTCGGCGCAATGCGCTTCGAGGCGCTGGACCTCCTCGGTCGTCAGCGCGCGCGGCAACGATGCTTGGCTCCATCGCACCGGCGACGAGATAGCGCCGAGCAGGCTGTTCACTGCGTCACCGCAGGTCCCGCGGTATCGGAAGTAGGCCCGCAGCGCAGCAGTGACCGCGCTGGAATGCGACCCGCTGCTGACCCGCGTGAGCTCGGTTGCGATGAAGCCGCGAACGTCTTCCGGCTGCAACTCGCCGATGGCGATGGCCTTGCCCGCGAACTTGCATTGCAGCAGACGACCTACGAGTACCAGCCGATCCTCGCGCGTGCCTATCGCCAGGCCGCGGGCGTCGCGCATGTGGACGTTGTAACGGTTCAGTTCTTCTGCAATGGGACCGCTGGGGCCTGGCAGTTCCACGATGACATGCTGTTCCCGCAACAAGGCGAGCAGGTGTCCGAGACTGGCGCTCAAGCCGCTGCGTGTACGCAGAGCCGCGGGATGGCAGTCGCAGCGCGGCAGATGCGAATCCAGAAACTGCTCGACGAGGGCTTCGTCGATCTGTTCGGCAGATACCTGGCACTTCGCCATCCAGTGGGCAAAGTGCGACCAGGCACGAAGGGCAGTCTCCGAGCTGCCTTCGGCGTACCGGCCGCGCTCCAGCAATGCCTGGAACGCCCCGACGTATGAAGACAGCGGGCCATCGAGCAGCCATGCCCTGGCCATCGGGTGCATCGAAAGAATCAAGTCCATGGTGATCTCCAGTTGTGAGATCACCATTCATGCGCCGACTGCGAACTTATGTCCAGTTCAACGGCACCGCCTCCTTGCGATCTACCAGGGCGATCACAGCCTCTGGCGCGTTCAGACTGGCCAACTGTCCATAACTGCGTGCTGTGCATAACGCTGC
>Ga0208823_1001196_pt1 | contig 20768 bp, 21 predicted proteins | sample AD_UKC075_MetaG_FD_184440 | JGI IMG/M metagenome (GOLD analysis project Ga0208823, IMG submission 184440) | Active sludge microbial communities of municipal wastewater-treating anaerobic digesters from USA - AD_UKC075_MetaG (SPAdes) (version 2) | ecosystem: Engineered > Bioreactor > Anaerobic >... | reverse complement strand
GCCTTGCTCAAGGTATCCATTTAGAAATGATAATCGATCAAAAAGACCAGCCGCTTCAAGCATTCATGCCTGATTGTGACTGGTCTTTTACTTTTGCCCGCTTGAAGCTGTTCACTTTAGTTTTTTCTTCAATCCCTAAGTGAACGCTTCTTGGGCGCCTTTTTTTTTATTCACTATAGCGGGGTCGACTTTTTCGACACCCGGTTATTTTTTTTGATAAAGGCTTATCAGTTGGCGGGCTAGCAGAAATGGGGTACCATGAAAGCAAATCCTGTAGTTGGTTGTGGGAAGGAGTGCTAATAATGGGACGTGCCAATTTGCTAAAAGTAACCATTCTTTTGACTGTACTAATAATTATAATCGGTATCTATAGTGTTTCTACTTATAATAGTTTAGTTTTAGTTACCCAAGACATTGATACTAAATGGAATCAGGTAGAAAATCAACTGCAGCACAAATTAACACTTATTCCTGATGTGATAGATACAAGCCAGGCTTATACCGAGCAGGATGAGGAAGCTTTCGCCATAATTAATGAGTCTAGAAGTAAGCTGGCCAGAGCGGAAACTGTTGGTCAAAAAGCCCAAGCAGATGCCGATTTGAGCAGGGGTTTGTCCCAATTATGTAAAGCGGTGAAGCAACACTCGGCAATTGAAGCAGATACTGCTTGCCAGCAGATGTTGAATAAAATGACTGTAACGGAAGAAAACTTAGCTACCGCTCGACGAGACTATAATGAAGCAGTAAGAGGTTACAATACCTATATCAAAGGTTTTCCGGCCAATATAGTAGCGGGTGTGGGCGGTTTTGGAAGAAGACCTTACTTTGAAGCTGGTGAAATGGCTCCTATTGATGAACAATAGCTGCGAGGCGGGAGGAAATATGGACGTATACATCTATCTCTTGACTGTATTATTTATAGCTGGATTAGCGACTATAGTGCGCTTTTTTGGCGGGGAGGGCTTAATTGCCGGATATAATACTGCATCGGCTGAGGAAAAGGCCTACATGAAGGAGAAGGGTATCGGTAAGTTTGTAGGCAACTATATGTACGGTTTAGCAGCGATTATTCTGACTGGATTTTTGCTGGAAAAGGCTGGTGTACGGTATGCTCAGGATATTGCTTGGGCAGTATTTGCAGTTGTAATTGTAATTATGCTCATAAGGATACGACGGTTTAATTATCCTGGGACCCGAAATTCTCCTCAGGCACGCCGCAGCTTGCGGCTGACATTGCTAATACTGGTGATAGTTGCTGTTCTGATTACTTGGACTGCTTTTCCTGCTGGTGTAGATTTGCAATCTGACCAATTCGTCATCAGCGGGGTTTATGGGGTTAGCTGCCGGTATTCTGATATAGAGCAGGTACAGCTTATAGAAGAACTGCCGGATATAAACTTAAGAACTAATGGCCTTAGTCTAGGGCCGATTAACAAAGGACACTTCCAGTTGGAGGATGGTGGTTCAGTTCTGCTGTATCTGCGTAATAGGAAACCGCCTTTTATCCACATTACCTTCAAATCTGAACAAAAGCCTATTATCCTTAATTATGCTGATCCAACCTTAACCACAGAATTGTTTGAGGAATTATATGCTAAGGTCGATTGAGATGTTGGAGCCTCCTTACCTAAATGAAACAGGTGGAATAAACTTTGAAAACAGGGCAGACTAATCAAATAAGGCATATTATATTTGATTTCGACGGTACCATTGTGGATTCGTTGGGAGTGGCTATCCAATTATTCAACCAGATAGCCCATAAGTATGGCTTGAGCCCGATAAGCAGTGAGGAACTGGATGAGCTGCGCCGTAAATCTATGCTGGAAAGATTTAAGGCTGTTAAAGTATCACCTCATCAGATACCCCGCCTAGGCCTGGAACTTACCAAAGCTTATACAAAAAGCCTCAGCTTTATTAAAGCTTTTGACGGTATGCGGGAAGTAATACTCAGCCTAAAAGAGCGCGGCTTCACCTTAAGTATTATCTCCTCCAACTCCAATCAAAACATCCGTAGATTTTTAAGGCAGAATGATTTGGATGTTTTCGATCATATTTACTGCGCCAAAAATTTATTTGGCAAAGAGCGCACTATCGGCAGTTTTATCAAAAAACTACACCTGAAACGGGAAGAATTGATTTATATAGGGGACGAGCATCGCGACATCATTGCCTGTCAGGCCAATGGTATTAAAGTGATAGGGGTGACCTGGGGGTTTGATACCCTGGAAACCCTGGAGAAGGCTCGTCCTAACTTTATTGCCCGGAAGCCCTCCGATATATTAAGCATCATTGGCAACTCGAAGTGATATTAAAAATCATGTCTTTTCTACATAACCCGCGCTAATTACTACAAAAAGTGTATATTGACAGGTAATGAATAATGGGTAAATATATAATATAACTAAATGATACATTAAGGATGTGTAATAGTGTCTAATACAACAGTAGAAAATATTATTCTAGGGTGTTTAAGCTTTGGTCCTAAAAGTGGATATGAAATTAAAAAAATAATCAATATGAGTTCTTCTTGGTTCTACAATGCCTCCTATGGGAGCATTTATCCAATTCTAAAGAAGCATGAGAGTAAGGGATTAGTTACCTCTGAGGAAGTAGTAGACAATGGGCGGTACAAACGACTTTATAAACTAACGGATAAAGGGGAAAAGGCTTTTTACAATTGGATGTTGGGAGCTCCTAGACTTATGACGGTCAAGTACGAGATGGCTGTAAAGTTAATGTTTTTCGCCAAAATCGAACCCCAAGAGAGAATAAAACAGGTGGAAGAGCATATTGAACAACTCATACTCTTTAAACAGGAACTGGAAGAAATAGAACCCTATGCAGATAGTGAAGGAGACTCCTATCAACGTTTAATTCTGGATTGGGGGGAGAATCTGTATGCGTTCCTTATTCAATGGTTCAGTATGCTTTTAGAGGAATTGAAGAAGAATAACGGTGATCTGCCAAAGAGGAGATCACTCAAATCTTAAAAGAGAGATTAAATTACAGAAGGGGGAGTAGTTATGAAGACGAGAATTACAGAGATGTTGGGGATAAAGTACCCCATCATTTGTGGTGGTATGTTGTGGTTATGCAAACCGGAACTGTGTGCGGCCATTTCCAATGCTGGTGGATTAGGAAATCTTACTGCTGGTAACTATGACACGGGTGAGGAGTTTAGGGAGGCTGTACGCCAGACCAAAGCACTTACCGACAAGCCCTTTGGGGTTAATATTAGCTTACTCCCATCATTCCGTATTACTGAACAAACTTATGATGACTACTTCCGGATTTGCTGTGAAGAAAAAGTAGCAGCTATTGAAGTTTCGGGAATGTTTGCTACCAAGTATCTGGATATGGTCAAAGAGGCAGGAGTGAAAATATTTCATAAAGTTGGTGCAGTCCGCCATGCCGTTAGAATAGAGAAGCTAGGTTATGATGGAGTGTTCGCCGCTGGTTTCGAAGAAGGAGGCCATCCTCTCAGTGATGATGTTACTACTATGGTGTTAGTTCCCCGCGTAGTAGAATCAGTCCAGATACCGGTTGTGGCTGTAGGGGGTATAGCCGATGGCCGGGGTTTGGCAGCTGCTCTTTGTTTGGGAGCCGAAGGGGTCATGATGGCGTCCCGCTTTATAAATACCCAGGAATGCAATGTTCATCAAAATATCAAGGATGAACTAATTAAACGCAGAGAAAATGATACTACTCTAATTGGCAAGAGTTTTAGTCTTCAAGGCCGGGCCTTGAAAAACCAACTGACAGATACCGTATTGAAAATGGAATCAGAAGGAAAAAGCATAGAAGAAGTATTTCCTCTCATAACCGGTCAGCGGGTCAAACAAGCCTGGCAGAGCGGGGATGTAGAATCGGCTGCTTTTATGGTTGGCCAGTCCATTGGCCTTATTAATGATGTTCCAACCTGTAAGGAACTATTAGATAAAATGGTGAGTGATGCTGAGAGTATATTAAGTAAGCAGATAGCTCGTTATACTGGTTAATACACAATTAAACCGTTTGTGAAAACAAAATATTAATAAACGAAGAACCCTTATATCCTGCATGATTCATATACATTCAGGTAGTCGTTCAGGGATCCACTAAAATGTTTTAGCGGATCCCTTTTTGTTTTTAATTTTCATCTTTGCTCAATGTTTATGGTTCGATTTTAGTTTATTAAGAATATTACGCAAATCGTGGTTGACAGTCTTGGATAATATTTATATATTGAAATAAACAATATTATGAAACGATATATAGCGAAAGCGAGTATAAATAAATATCCCTATAGGAGTATGAGATTGTGACAGCGGGATTAATCTTAAACTTCCTTGGGAAGTTAAGGAGAACATAGCCGAAAAGTGGGAAATGGAACGGGTACCCTTGATGAAGGAGAAAGGAGTGATAACACTACTAACGTTTGAACTGCGAAGTTGGATGGTGGTTATTGTATAGGCAGCACTTGTGGACAATATCTAATTGGGGGAGGCGTTATTTAAATGAACGTTAAAGAGCTTTATAAGCAAAAGTTAACAACAGCTGAAGAAGCGGTAAAACTTGTTCAGGATGGGTGGAGAGTAACATTTCCGATAGCGATAGGGCAGCCGCCAGCTTTGATGACAGCCTTGGCTAGGCGCAAGGAAGAGTTTACTCATTTAGACGTACTGCTGGTTATTGAAGCCTATGCCTCAGAACTGATGATGATTACCAGAGAGGACTCTATAGACATTGACTATATTGTGCCTGTAAACAAAAAGGTTATTCAGGATGGAACCCATACCTATACACCGGCTCGTTTAGGTCAGATGACCAAATTCCTTGATATGGGACGTCCTCAGGAAGTTGTAATGATGCAGGTAGCCCCCATGGATGAGCACGGCTATTTCAGCATGGGGACCAACTGCGACTTTGCTCTGCCGCTGGGCAAAAGAGCGGAAAAGGTAATCGTTCAGGTCAATGAAAACATGCCGCGGACCTTTGGACGTAACTTCTTCCATGTCAGTGAGATCGATGCGATTGTTGAGGAAAATGTTCCTCTGTCCGCCATTCCGGTAATGGAACCTAATGAAAATGAAAAGATGATCGGTAATTACGTTGCTGAACTGGTTGAGGATGGGTCAACCATTCAGTTGGGTATTGGCTCTTTGCCTAATGCAGTAGCTTATTCCCTGGAGAATAAAAAGGATCTGGGAGTTCACACGGAAGCAATGCCCGATGCTATTCGCATTCTCTGGGAAAAAGGAGTTATTACCAACCGCCGTAAGACATTCCATCCTGATGTTATGTTGACTTCCTTTGCAGCAGGATCTACGGAATTATACAAATGGCTTGATAATAATCCTGCTGTTCATTTCTATCCGGTTGATTATATCCTGGACCCTTATCTGATCGGGAAAAATAACAAAATGGTGGCCGTTAACAGTGCCCTCCAAGTTGATTTGACTGGTCAGATAAATGCTGAATCAATAGGCTATAAACAATTCAGTCACGGTGGTGGACAACTGGATATGATGATGGGCGCTTTCAACTCTGAGGGCGGCAAAGGGATAATTGCCATAGAATCAACGACTAAGACCAAACAAGGAATAGTATCCAAGATAGCTGCTCACCTGGATTACGGGTCTTACGTAACCACTGGTAGAGGAGACGTGAATTATGTGGTGACGGAATACGGTATTGCTGATATTAAAGTCTGGTCAGCCAGAGAAAGAGCAAAAAGACTAATAGCTATTGCCCATCCTGACTTCCGGGATGAGTTGACTTTTGAAGCCAAGAAGTGTGGTTTGCTCTAGGTCCATTCCCATGCATAGAGAGGAGGAGTTGGAGTAATGGATTTTTCCTTGAGCAAGGAACAGCTTATGATCCAGAATATGGCACGGGAGTTCGCAGAAAAAAGCATTCTCCCCGTAGCCCAGCAGATAGAGAAAGAGAACAAAATACCAGACGAAATCCTGGAAGGATTAGCGGAGTTGGGGCTTTTTGGCATAGCCTATCCTGAAGAATATGGCGGTGCTGGAGGCGGTTACGAAGGATATGCTTTGGCGATGGAACAGATCAGCAAAGTATGCGGCGGGGTTGCCATGGTCATATCAGCTCACTGTATGACTTTAAGTACGATAATGGCTTTTGGCACGGAAGAACAAAAGAAGAAGTATATGACTCCAGGTTGTAAAGGAGAGCATATATTATCCGTAGCCTTCACTGAACCCTCTACAGGTTCTGATCCCAAACAGCTGACTTCCACAGCAGTAAAATATGGAGACAAATATATACTAAATGGAACCAAAAGGTTCATATCCAATGCTAATTGGCCCGGTACTATACTGGTTTTTGCGGTTGACAGCGAAACCAAACGACCGACCGCCTTTTTAGTTGACAAATGGTGCGAAGGATATTCTATCTCGGAGCCCTGGGATAAGATCGGAATGCACGGCGGAATGCTTTTGGATGTATATATGAAGGACATTCTCGTGCCGGCTGAAAATATCCTGGGCGGACCTGGCATGGGATATCCTATTCTTCAATTAGGCATTTCTTATGGCAAAATCGGGGTATGTTCGATAACCATAGGAGCCATGCTCGCTGCTTACGAAGAAGCTTTGAGATATGCCCAGGAAAAGATGCACCGTGACAAGCCGATTTCCAAGTTTCAAGCAGTGCAGCTGCGTTTGGCATCAATTGCCTCATTATATGAAGCTTCGCGATGGATGACTTACCGTCTGGCCTGGTTAGCTAATGATGTAAAAGATCCGATTCAGTTCGCCAAAGAGGCTGCTTTGACCAAAACTTTCGTGGGGGAAACAGTTATTGATTTAATGAGAGATGCTATGGCCATTCATGGTTCATACGGGCTGATCAATGACTACAAGATTGCCCAGTTATGGCGCGATTCAATCGTCGCTCCTCAAGTAGAGGGAGTTACCGATATGCAGAAAACCATTGCAGCAGCTGTTATTCTGGGAGCTATCTAGATCAAACCCTACGGCAAGCATTCCTCGTGGTTTTTGAGAACAGGAACGGGAAATAGCCCGCTAAAAGGAGGAGAGAAAATATGGCTTATGGTGAAACTATAGCCTTTTCGAAAGAAGATAAGGTAGGAATTATAACTCTAAATAGACCAGATATTTTTAATATTGTAAGCGATAAGTTCCTATATGAACTGGATGAAATACAAAACGATATTGAAAAGGATGAATCTATAGGAGCTGTATTAATCCAGGCCAAAGGAGACCATTTCTCAGCAGGTATAGATTTTAATACCCTACAAAATTTTCCTGCCAAAGAAGCCGTGAAAAAGCTTACCTGGCTCCAGAGAATCTACGGCCGCTGGCAAGAATGGCCCTTTGTAGTGATTGTAGCCATTCAAGGTATGTGCTATGGTTCGGCTTGTGAATTAGCCTTGGGGTGTGATATACGTATTGCTGCCGAGGATGCCCGTATCTGGATGCCGGAAGTTAGGTTTAACATTTCCCCGGATATGGGAGGTACAGCTAAATTAACCAAGCTAGTGGGGACAGGACAGGCCAAACGCATGCTGCTTCTCTGTGAAGAAATTGATGCTCAGGAAGCCTTGCGGATAGGTTTTGTAGAGAAAGTAGTACCCAAAGATAAACTTTATGAAACCGCCTTTAAGCTAGCCCGCAGGACCACTGGACTTCCTCCGGCAGCCATTAACTTTGCCAAAAAAGGCATAAATATGGCCGCTGAAAGCAGTGTGTATGCCGCGCAGATGTTTGAACAAGCCCAATCTTGTTATGGTTTGAATAGTAAAGATAAACAAGAGGGTATCAATTCCTTCTTTGAAAAACGCAAACCAGTCTACACCGGTGAGTAGCTGTTCAGCGGTGGGGAGACTGGCAGGTAATGGGGACCATTTTGGTTCCCATTATTCTTCTATTGAAAGAGGTGTAACAACCAGGTGGAAAAGTTTGATGTAATTGTGGTAGGGGGCGGTCTGGCTGGCTTGGCAGCAGCCTATACCCTGGCCCAACATGACCTGGAGGTGCTGGTGCTGGAAAGAGGTGATTACGCCGGTGCCAAAAACCTAACCGGGGGGCGCTTGTATATTAATCCTATTCGCAATTTGTTCCCCGACCTGTGGCCTAAAGCACCTTTGGAAAGGCCTATAGTGAGGGAAGGTGTAATGATCATGGCTGCAGAGAGCTCTTTTTCCCTTAACTACACCGGAGCTGACTTAGCCAGTGAGCCTTTTCAAAGCTATAGTGTTTTGAGGGCTAAATTCGATAGATGGTTTGCTAGACAGGCTGAACGGCAAGGAGCGGCTATTGTAACGAAAACCAGAGTAGATGATGTAATCATCCAAGACGGTCAAATATGCGGAGCAAGAGCCGATGGCGAGGAACTAAGGGCAGATGTAGTTATTGCTTGTGATGGAGTTTTATCCTTAATAGCTGAAAAAGCTGGACTGAGGAAACCCGGAAAACCCAAAGACTACGCAGTTGGCATCAAAGAAGTTATAGAAATTGATGCTGGGCTAATTGAGGAGAGATTCGGGTTGGAGGAAAAAGAGGGAGCTGCCTGCCTTTTTATGGGTGCAGTGACCAGAGGAGTATTTGGCGGGGGCTTTCTCTACACTAACCAGGACAGTCTAAGTCTTGGCATAGTGGTAGGCATCAATGAGCTTATGTCCAGCGAATCAGCGGCAGCTGTACCGGCTTTATTGGAAGACCTTAAACAGCGGGCGGAAATAGCACGCTTGATAAAGGATGGAACCCCTGTAGAATATGGAGCTCATGTTATTCCTGAAGGAGGATGGGCGTCTCTCACTAAGCTTTATGGACCTGGAATACTTGTAGCTGGAGACGCGGCCGGTTTTTCCATGAACATAGGGATAACGGTCAGAGGAATGGAATATGCAATGGCTTCCGGGTATTATGCTGCTCAGGCGGTCCTGAAAGCTAGGGAAAAGAATGACTATAGTGCCTCGATGCTATCTGAGTATGAAGCGCTGTTAAACGAGAGCTTTGTTATGAAAGATTTCAAGAGTTTTAAGGAGGCTCCTTTAGCTTTAAGCAATCCACGTATCTATTCTCATTATCCTGAGCTCATCAATGGCATCATGGCCGACTTGTATGCGGTTCCCGATGGGCCGAAAGAAAAATTATATCCGACCATAAGGAAACACCTTAATTGGCGTGAAATGCTGGCGATGGCTGGCGATATGAGAAAGGTGATGAAGCTGTGACCGACACTTTGGGACTGAAAGCTAAATTAGGCTTGAATGTGTTCAAACCCAATGAACACAGGCATATAACTATTAAACCTGGCAGGGAAAAGGACCCTCGACTGAAAAGAGCGGTGCTGGTATGTCCGGCTGGACTGTATACGGTAACTCAGGCTGATGAGGTGGAACTGACTATTGATGGCTGCTTAGAATGCGGTACCTGTCGCATAGCCTGCGGTACTGATGTACTTGATTGGGATTATCCCCCGGGAGGAACTGGGATACAGTATCGATTTGGCTAGGTGATAATTGTGAGGAGGGGTTAAGAGCATGAATATAGTGGTGGCAATGAAACAGATTCCCGACCTGCAGCAGATAAGAATCAGTAACCGGCGTCCGGTTTTGGAAGATGTGCCCTTGACATTTGGCAGCATAGACAAAAGTGCTCTGGAAGCAGCCGTGGTTATTCGGGAAAGTTCTGGAGAAGAAAAGGTATTGGTTTTGTCTGCAGGAACGGAGGAGCTGGAGGATACCATCAAGGAGGCTTTGGCAGCTGGAGGAGATGAAGCTTGTTTAATTATAGACGAATCCTTGGCAGAAGCCGACAGCAGTATGATAGCCCAAGTGTTAGCTGCGGGGATAAAACAATTAGATAATGTGGATCTGATACTTTTTGGTGAAGGTAGTGGAGACAATTATTCCGGTCAAGTAGGTTCTCGAGTGGCCCGGTTGCTGGAACTACCTCAAATCTGCTACGCCCGTGACATCAAAATAGATGGAGATACAGCTTACGTAGTCCGGGTTTTGGAGGATTGTGAAGAGGTGGTAGAAGTTAAATTGCCCGCTATTATTACGGTTCTGTCTGATATTGGTGAGCCGCGCATACCATCAGTAACCCAGATCTTAAAGGCTGGCAAAAAGCCCAAGCATTTTCTGGACCTGGATGAACTGGGTGTTAGTCTGGACCACAGCAACCCCATAATTACACTCAGCAATTTAGCTCCTGAGTCCAATCGCAAGAGGATAGTGGTAAAAGATTCGGCTGAGTTGATAGAAGTGCTGAAGAGTGAGAACTTGATCGGGGGGTAAGATGATATGGCAAAAATAATGATATACAGCGCCAAAGACACCTTAGCTCTGGAATTGTTAAGTGCGGCTCGAACCATAGCTAGCAATACCGGAGACGAAATAATAGCCCTGACCATAAACAACGATGAGCAAGGACAGATTTTGGCCGATGCCGGGGCTACTGTCTACAAAGTAAACGCATCCGATTTGATTCTGGCTGATGTTGCCGCCGTAGCTGATGTTATCGCCCAGGGAGTCCAACAGTTGGGAGTGGAGGTAGTTTTATTGGCATCTGACCGCCGGGGCAAAGAATTAGCTGGCAGTTTGGCTCAAATCATAGGAGCAGGTTGTATTACTGATGTATCAGCTATGCAGGTAAAAGATGGACGTATCGAATGTGAACGCAATGCTTTGGGTGGTGCTACTGTAGCAACTCAATACATTGAGGGAGACAGGCAGGTGTTGGCTATTGCTCCCAAAGCCTTTTCGGCTGCTTCCGGCGAGGGAGGCAGTGTTACCGAACTGCAGGTAACAGTAAAGCCCTCCGGCATTAGAGTTCAAGAAGTAAGGGCTAAGGACAGTGATAGTGTCAACATCGAAGAAGCAACTGTAATAGTAGCCGTTGGTCAGGGGTTGAAGAGTAAAGAAGATTTAGCCATGGCTGAATCATTGGCTCAATCATTAGGAGGAGTAGTGGCCTGCTCTAAACCTTTGGCCACCGACAAGAAGTGGCTGTCCGAAGACCGGGTTATTGGTTTATCAGGCAAACTGTGCAAACCGGATTTAGCGCTTCTGTTCGGTATTTCTGGACAGGTGCAGTTCACTGTTGGTATCAGAGATGCTAAAACTATTGTGGCCGTAAATACAGATGAAAATGCTACTATCAATCAAATGGCCGATTATATCTTAACTGCCGATATGCATGAAATCATTCCTGAACTAAACCGGTTGCTAGGGTAATAAATATTAACGAAGAAAGGGGCGAATAATAATGGCATTCAATTGGGCTTATAATACACGAGATTTTGAATTTATTCTTCAAGAATGGCTACCCACGGAGCGTATTTTCGCTTATGAGCGTTTTCGGGATTACTATAGTAAAGATGATGTCAAAATGATCATTGACCCGGTTTTTAACATCGCTAAAGATATGATAGCTCCTGCCAATGACGATGGTGAGGCGCAACCGGCGCGTTTTGAAAACGGTCAGGTTATATTGCCGGAATCCTATGCCAAAACATTTCACTACATACAGGAAAACGGATTTGGTTCTTCCAATATCGACGAAAAGGCAGAAGGGGTAATGCCCCAGGTAGTATATGCCGCCATACAGGAAATGCTGGCCTCAGCTAATCCAGCCTGGTCACCTTATATAGCGCTGACTACTGGTGCAGCTGGCCTTATTCAAACCTTTGGCGATGAAAAACTCAAGGAAATGTTTCTGCCGAAAATGTTTTCTGGTGAATGGTCGGGGACTATGTGCTTGACCGAACCCACCGCTGGTTCTGATGTGGGCGATATCTTAACCAAAGCATATCCTACCGGTAACTCCCGCGTTTTTAAGATCAAGGGTTCCAAGCAATTTATTACTGGTGTTGAACATAGTATGTGTGACAATATTGTCAATATGGTACTAGCCCGGGTGGAAGGGGCTCGTCCAGGAACCAGAGGTATATCTTTGTTTGTGGTACCTAAGTATTGGATTAATGAAGATGGCAGTTTGGAGGACAATGATATCCAGGCTCTGGGACTTGAACACAAAATGGGCATGAAAGGTTCGGCCACTACCGCCGTGACTTTTGGCGAAAACAATAACTGCCGGGGTTGGCTGCTAGGGATCGATCCCCGGGAAAATGATGGCAAAGGCGAAGGAATGGCGCAAATGTTTAAAATGATGAACGAAGCACGGGCTGGAACCGGGCATTTAGCTCAAGCTATCACCGCCAATGCTTATTTCAATGCGGCCCAATATGCTAAAGAACGCATTCAGGGGCGCCCCCTTACCAATCCCAAAGGGGACCGGGTAGCTATTATAAATCACGAAGACGTAAAAAGAATGCTGTTAAATGCCAAAGCCCATGTGGAAGCTATGCGGGGCATGATTTTCCAGACCTATTACTATCTCGATGTTCGCGATAATGATCCGGACGAGGAGGAACGTACCAGGGCATCTGACCGGGTTGAAGTGCTTACCCCTCTTGTTAAGGCTTACTGTTCCGATGAGGCCTGGCCGATAATCGCCGACTGTATTCAGGTTTATGGCGGGTATGGATATTGTGAAGACTACCCGGTGGCTCAGGCTGCTCGTAATGTAAAGGTATTGTCCATCTGGGAAGGAACCAACTATATTCAGTCCTTGGACCTGATTGGCCGCAAGTGGACCATGAAGAAGGGAGCAGCTTTTGCTGCCTGGCTCCAGGATATTCGTGATTTTATAAATGACAATAAAAATACTCCGGGATTCGAAGGAGAATTTGCCAACTTAGAACGCGCTGTAAACAGCTATATGGAGATACAGATGACTATTGGAAGCTATTTTGGAAATAAGCAATATGGAATGATGCCCCTGTATGCCCGGCGTATTCTCACAGCTACCGCCCAGCTCTATTGTGGAATGGTAATTCTGTCTCAGGCATTGATAGCCCAAAAGAAACTGCAGGAAATAGGCAGTGATCATTTTGACTATAGCTTTTATGCCGGAAAAGTGGCTGCCGCCAGGTATTATCTTATGAATATAGTGCCTAATATCTGGGCAGTGGCGGAAGTAGTGAAAACAGGTGATACTTCCGTGTTGGACGTTCCCGTTGAAGCTTTCGAATATTAATTACTCCAAAACTAAATTATAATTTGTGACTTTCCTTCTCCTTTTCCTGTTAGAGCCCCCAAAAACTAAAACCCGCGCGAATTGCGCGGGTTTTAGTTTGGTGTATTTTAAGGGGAAAGGTGAGTATGACTAAAGTATGATCACCTCAGATTCTCCACAATGGTGGCGACTCCCATTCCTCCTCCAGTACAGGCAGTAGCCAAGCCATACTTGCCATTTCTCTTTTGCAGCTCATACAATAACGTGGTCATAAGCCTGCCACCGGTGGCCCCTAAAGCATGACCTAATGCAATAGCTCCTCCATTCACATTTAGTCGGGATTCATCCCATTTTACTTGCCGGGCTACTGAAATAGTCTGAACGGCAAAAGCCTCGTTACATTCGATCAAATCCATCTGGTCAATGGTTAACCCGGCTTTTTTAAGAGCCATACCTATGCCGATAACGGGTGCCTCACCGAAATATCTGGGATCTAGGCTTCCCGTGGCAAAGGAAACAATCCTGGCCATAGGCTTCAATTGCAGCTGTTGAGCCTTTTCTTCCGACATCAGAACCAGAGACGAGGCTCCGTCATTCATACCGCAGGAGTTACCGGCGGTAACTGTTCCACCCTGCTTAAAAACAGCCGGCAGCTTAGCCAGCTTTTCTGGGGTAGTATTAAATTTAGGGTGTTCATCCGTTTCAAAAAGTTTAGTCTCTCTTTTTACTTTAATGGGCACAGGTACAATTTCATCTTTAAATCGGCCAGATTCTATAGCCTTTTTAGCTTTCATCTGGCTGTTATAAGCAAACTCGTCTTGTTCTTCCCGGGATATCTGATATTTTTCCTGCAGAAACTCGGCGGCCATACCGGAAGTGATTCCGGTCTCTTCGTCCCGCAGGGTAGCTACAGCTTCATCAATCATCAAGGCATCACCAAACCTGGTTCCCCAGCGGCTGCCAAATACTGCGTAAGGGTAGTCACTCATGTTTTCTACTCCGCCCGCCAGTACTACATCAGCTTCCCCAGCCATGATCATCATACTGGCCATATTAATAGCCTGCAGGGATGAACCGCACAAACGGTTTACTGAAAAACAGGGAACAGAAAAGGGAACATCTGCTTTCAGGGCAGCTTCTTTGGCTACATTCAGACAAGTTGCCGGGGGATTGACATTACCCATGATTACTTCATCGATAATTTCTGCATTAATTCCAGCCCGGTTTATGGCTTCTTTTATCACCAGGGCACCTAAATCACGGATGTGTTTGCCTCTCAAGGAACCACCGAAGGTTCCAACCGCTGTTCTGACAGCGCTTACAATAACAACATTTCTAGGCATTAACATCTCCCCTTTTTATCATTCATAATCATATAAACCCAGCCTTTTCCGCCTCAAATTTAAGCTCATCACGATAATCAGGATGGGCAATGGCGATTAACCTCTTAACTCTTTCTCGTACCGACCAGATCTTTAAGTCGGCAATTCCATACTCGGTTACAACATACTGGATATCGTTTCGGCCAGTGCTTATAAAAGAACCATATTCTAAATGAGGAACTATCTTAGACTTTCTTCCATTTTTGGTTTCCACAGTGGACTCCAGGGCAATAATACCCTTACCACCTTTAGACATGAAGGCACCCATTATCAGATCCTGCTGGCCTCCGGTATGGGTGTATTGTCTGTGACCGATGGATTCGGAATTAACCTGGCCGGTCAAATCTATTTCCAGAGCACTGTTAATACAGATCATTTTGTCGTTCTTAGCGAGAATATAAGGATCTAAGATTTGATCAACGGTATAGAAATGAACCATGGGGTTATTGTTAAGCCATTTGTACAAATCTTCCGAACCAAGGGCAAAACTGGCAACCGCGATATCCGGATTGTAGGTCTTTTTGCGGTTGGTTATGGCTCCTTTTTCCCAAAGTATTTTTAGAGCATCGGGGAACATTTCTGTGTGAATACCCAAATCTTTTTTATTTTCCAGGGCCAAAGCTACGGCACTGGGTATGGAGCCTATTCCCAGTTGCAGGGTGGAACCGTCTTCTACTAATTCAGCGATGTAATTGCCTATTAACTTCTCATTCTCATTGGGAGGTAATACCGGCAGAGCTGTTAGCGGAGTGTTGGCTTCTACAATGGCGTCCACTTCGCTTACGTGCCAGAAGTTGCGCCCGAAGGTACGGGGCATATTTTCATTAACCTGAACAATAATCTTTTCCGCCTTTTTAGCAACGGGGAAGCCATAGTCACAGGATAGTCCCATACTGAAAAAACCGAATTCATCCATAGGGGATACCTGCATCATTACGCACTGATAAGGTCGCCCCATATCAATATACCAGGGTATTTGTGACAACCGAGCCGGTGTGTACGTAAAACGTCCTTCCTGAACCCCGCGCCGGCCGATAATACAGTAGCAGTAATCCGGTTTAATGGGATCATCTTTGGTGAGGTTTAACAGTTCAGTAGGATATACGTCTACAACGGTGAGAACTTCAAGGTGGGTAAACTCATCCTTGCGTCTAGCCAAAGCATTGATCAAAACCGGCGGTTGGCCTACTGCTACCGGCCAGGTTACTCTCCAGCCATCCTGAACCAACTTGACAGCTTCTTCCGGGGTGGTCAGTTTTTGCTTGTATATTTCCTTAAAATCCACTTAAACTCTCCTCCTTGATACAAATTAAATGCCAAATAGACAGTAGGAATGGATAAAGGCTAATCCGGTTAAATTTGCTCCATATCAAAATTAATATGAGCTTATCAAAAGTTTGCCTTTTGCAAGATGGTCACGCCGCAACAGTATTCTTCAAAGGATACAACTCCGCCTCCATTTTCCACCAAGCCAAACTCAGCGTCTTTTACCTGACGTTTGCCAGCTTCACCACGTAGCTGCATGGCTATTTCATTGATCATGGATAGACCAGTGGCACCGATAGGATGTCCTTTTGACTCCAATCCACCAGAAGTATTAATAGGAATAGAACCATCGAAACGGGTAGCACCTGATTCTACCAGCTTTCCACCTTCACCGACGGGACAGAAGCCCATCATTTCCGCTTGGTAAATTTCTGAGAAAGCGGTAGCATCGTGAACTTCGGCACAGTCAATGTCTTTAGGTCCAATACCTGCCATTTTATAAGCCCTTTGGGCTGCCCAGTGGCTGAGAGAAGGTTCGGCTATATTACGCTCGTGACCGCTGGATATAACTGATGCCAGCACCTTTACTGCTCGCTTTTGGATGCTAGCGGGGAGTCCCTTTAGGTATTCCTCTGAGCACAGAATAGCGGCCGCACCGCCATCCCCCATGGGAGCACACATTGATCGGGTCAGCGGCCAACTGACTTCGTAGTCAGCCAGCACTTTTTCTACCGGAACTTCAAATTGATACTGGGCTAAGGGATTAAGTGATCCATGAAAGTGGTTTTTGGAGGCAGCTATAGCTAGTTGTTCCCTGGTGGTACCGTATTTCCACATATGCCAGGCTGCTTGAGTTGCATAGGTATCCATGAAAATGGTGTGGCTTACTCCTTCTTTCCATTCCTTGCCGCACTCTTCAGCAACTTTTCTATATTGCTCAATGAGGCGCGGTATTTCCGATAGATCAACTCCACCGGCAAAGGCCTGTATGACCATGCTGGGATACTTGGGATATACGGTTTTCTCTACTCCCAATGCCAGAGAAACGTGTACCAAACCGCTGAGTATATCCTTGTAGGCTCCATGAAAGGCCAGCGACCCACTGGCACAGGCACCTTCGACATTGATGCAGGGGACTCGCTTAGGGAATAGACCTTCATTTACTAGAGGGGCAAAAGCTACATGGCCCCGGACATTCTGCTGTCCCTGGATTCCTGGATCATCTTCGGTAGGAGGTACTGTCAAACCCCATCCGCAATTGGAAAACCATAGGGTTTCAATGTCATTGGCTTCGATACCGGCGTCTTGCAATACTCCCAAATATGTCTCACGAGTGATAGCCTTGTGAGTTTCTTCCACGCGTTTTCCAAATTTAGTTGAAAACGACCCAATCATATAGACTGCTTTCAATTATCTATCCCTCCTTACATAATTAGCCCAGCCAAGTGTAATTACACCCGCCAAGGTCCGATTGATTATGAAAAGAGGCCTCTCGACTATTTATGTTTGCAAGTTATGTACCAGGGGTTCATAATAGTAATTAACAGGTTGAGAAGATAATTCCAGTCTCAGTTTTGAGACTGGAATTATGAAAGGGAATGCTGAACTATATTGAAATCAGCCTGTTCCGCAATTCTTATAAATGATGTATTGAATATCACATCTAAGACTGCCAGACAACATACAATCACTACTATCCCGGCATTAAAGGAGCGACTTTTGGGACTGGACTTTATATCCTGTATTTGCCATATTTATTAAAAGAATACATATATATCCCGGCGCTGATGAAGGAGGTTACTCTCATGAATCCTTCTGCATACCCTGCTCTTTTGCAAAATACACCTTATGAAGGCATTATATTTATTGATCATGAGGGTTATATTCGTTTTGCCAACACAGCATTTAAGACCTATACTGGTTTGACTGATAATGATTTGTTGAATACCCATCTTTCCCAGCACAATCTCGATCCCGGACTATTGGAGACTATTCAAACCGGTGATCCGGATCTTTTATCCTATTACCCGGAAGCCAGGCTACTGGTATCCCGCCAACCGGTTATCGATAACGGCCAGATTATTGGTGCCCTAGGACGCTATGTAGCCCTGGATACCTATGCCCTGAAACAGAAATTATGGGATAGGGAAGATTTTCTAAAAATAGTGTCACGAATCAGGATTAGAGACATCATGATACAAACCAGCCGCCTGTTCACCGAACTAAATGCTTATCGAGAGGACTTTCAACGAAGTAATACGGCTGTTTCAGGAATCGAAGCCATAATCGGTAGTAGCCAGCAATACTTAAAAGATATGATACTGAGACTGGCCACTTCTCCTTCCGCGGTTCTAATTACAGGTGAAAGTGGAGTAGGCAAGGAACTTTATGCCCATGCTATTCACTTTCATAGTAATCGTTCCCATGAACCTTTTGTAAAGGTAAACTGCGCTGCCATTCCTGAAAACCTGCTAGAAAGTGAGCTTTTTGGCTATGTAGACGGAGCCTTTACGGGAGCACGTAAAGGCGGGAAAATGGGCAAATTTGAGTTAGCCAATCGAGGTACAATTTTCTTGGATGAAATCGGTGAAATGCCTTGGTCGATGCAGGCTAAGCTTTTGCGAGTGCTCCAGGAAAAGGAAATCGAAAGGGTGGGTGATACTAAATCCAGAAGTGTGGATGTGCGAATCATATCCGCTACCAATGCTGACTTGGAACAGTTGGTAGTAGCCCAACAATTTCGCCATGATCTGTATTACCGGTTAAACGTGGTTAAACTATACATTCCACCACTGAGGGAGCGCAAACAAGATATCATACCTCTGGCAGAGTATTTCATTCAGAGGTTAAATACCAAACTGGGGCAAAATATCTATGGCATATCAGAAGAGACTAAGAGATTGCTGACAGAGTATGATTGGCCGGGTAATGTGCGTGAGCTTAACAATGTACTGGAGATGGCCATGAACTTTTGCCACAACCCAGAGATTACTCCAGAAGACCTTCCTTTACACATTCGTAAGAATTCCTATGAACCTGCTAATTATCAAGAAGCTATGCTGCAAGCCGAAAGGCAAATTCTTATCCAAACCCTTAATATAGTGGGGAAGAATCGGGAGGAAGTAGCCCAAAGGCTGGGGATATCCCGGGCCACCTTATTTCGTCTCTTAAAAAAGCACAATCTGATTAATTATCAGGGCAAACCGTAATATTATAGCGCCTAATAGTCGAAATTTATTCAAATTAACATGATGGCGGTATGTTAGGAGCTAATTTAGTTAGCTAAGGTATCAAACAGCAGTGGCGAAATACCCAAGCCTCTCTGGAAATTAATCAGGACTAAGCAACTGCAAGTAACTCAAGAATACTTTAATAAAGTTAAATAAACTAGCCATAGTCCTTATAAAAGTTCCTGCAAAGTTCGCACCAGGGGTTGTAGTAAACTCCCCGAGGCCAGAGAGGTTACCGATAGCAGTCGGTGCCATATCATACCTCATCCAATTCTTCCTCAAGAGAAGTTGAAATGGCTTCAATCTTCTTCGGGTTCAACCATGTTTCTTCCGGTTTGGCAATCAGTCTAGCATTATTATAAGCAACGTCGAGGTTGAGTAAATTCCGGGGAACATAATACCCTGCGTTGTCATCATAATCAAGAACTAGTGCAAAATCCGCTGAACTCTCATAATCACCGCTCAAATATATTGGCATCAAAAACTGAAGAGTATCTTTTGTTGGTCTGTACTGAGGTACCACATACTTATAATTCCGTTTGGCTATTATTCGAGCGTTATGAATGGCACTTTGTAAGTCATTGGCTATTTTTAGAAAGTTGCCCTGTTCGTAATATTTCTGGTATTCCATGGGCCATCTTACATTTCGTTCCTCAACAATATGTAATAGATTATCATAATCCATGTCGATGTTTTTATCTGCATAGAAGATAAACTGTTCAATGGTCGTAAAAAACTGAACCATGGGTACATTATTTATACTATCAGCATTAAAATAATAGGTTTTCACCAAGTCGCGCTTATTTTTAGCGACCAAAGGATTTTTGCAAAGAATAAACTCTCCGTCTTTGGTGTTTACTACCTCGCCGATTATATAGATGTCTTGTACTAAATCTATTTAACAGGCCCGAGTTAAAAAGAAGATAACGCTTGTCTTCAGAAAACACCAATTTGCCCTTGTTGGGATTATCAAATAAGCTCAAATGGTCTTTTGCCAGTTTATAATAGACATTTTTAATATAGGATTCTAAGATGGGATATGTGGTTTTGCCCTCTATTTCTTGTTCAAAATTCCAACATTCGCCGGGCAAAAGTATATCATGCAGTTCCTCAATAAAAGAAAGCGCCTTATCCCTGGAATCAAAGGTCAAGGCTCCCATTGTATAAACATCTTTCGTTTGCTTCCATCTACTGGTTAAATCATCCATAGTGGCGATAATTACACCTGTCCACCTATTTTGGCCGGTTCTGATAAAACTACCGTAAATATCTTTTCCTGATATTGCACTTGTATAACCGGTTTTTACGACCATATACTTGGCATCACTACTGTCTTTGGATGTTGGATTGGCTTCTTTATTAAAAAACAAAATAGCATTATTACTGATTTCATCTTCAATGTATTGGTTAAGGCTGTTCTAACTCCACTTTTTCGGCAGCCATATTTTGCAGAATATCTATATATTCATATAGATTCTTTACATAGCCTAGCTTCTTAAATCCTCGTTTCACTATCTATTACCATCCTTTTTCATTAATAGAGGGATTAAAAATATATGGAAGACATGATTCTGAATTTGCCCAATGGTAATGCTAACCGATTCTACATAAAAGTATATCATACTACAATTGTTTTACAGTTTTCTTTGGTAATAGATACATTGCCGAACATTTTATAAACACAAAAACCCGCGCAACCCGCGCGGGTTCAATATTCTCGATGGTCGGGGCGACAGGATTTGAACCTGCGGCCTTCTGATCCCAAATCAGACGCGCTCCCAAACTGCGCCACGCCCCGCAGCTTTTCTATAATAACATCAGGTCAGGCTGGATGTCAA
>Ga0208823_1001183_pt1 | contig 20893 bp, 17 predicted proteins | sample AD_UKC075_MetaG_FD_184440 | JGI IMG/M metagenome (GOLD analysis project Ga0208823, IMG submission 184440) | Active sludge microbial communities of municipal wastewater-treating anaerobic digesters from USA - AD_UKC075_MetaG (SPAdes) (version 2) | ecosystem: Engineered > Bioreactor > Anaerobic >... | reverse complement strand
TGTCGGCCACGGGCTGGACGACCTCGGCGAGGTGCGCGAGGCGGTCGTCGGAGACGTCCGAGCAGTCGACCGACAGCGCGTCGAGGCCGAGGACGACCGCGCGCATCGTGTGCATGAGGCCCATGGGTCCGGCGGCGCCGATCACGAGCATCTTGTCGCCGGAGCGCACCTCGGTGCTCGGCGGGATCATCGCGTAGGACGCCTCCGCGTCGTTGCCCGCGGTGCCGATGTACCGCGTGTAGTCGTAGTGGACACGGCCCACATCGACCGTCACCTTGCGTCCGATCGTGCCGCCGCCGAGCACCACGTTGAGGATGCCCTGGGTGCCCAGCAGGTTGGCGAGCGCCTCGATCGTCTCGGCGTCCGAGCCGAAGTAGACGATGTCGTCGAAGTGTCCGGTCACGTCGGCCAGGGACGACTCAACGCCCTGGACGCCGACGGCCGCGGCGTCCGTCCCGACCAGCACCACGGACCCGGCCGCGGGTCCGTCGGCCAGCGACGACACGGACGCGCCGGCGTCCGCGACGACGAGCAGCGAGCCGCCAGCCTTGCGGTGCTGGCGCTCCTTCCACGCGTACGCGTTCTCGACGGTCGCCCACGGCTCGATCAGGCCGACCTGCGCGGCGGTCGGGCCCTCGGAGACGCGGATCAGGAAGTCCTCGCCGTCGCGCCACACGATGCGCTCGTCGACCACCACGTACTCCTGCAGCGCGCCCTCGAAGGCGTAGCCGAACGAGCCGTTCGAGGTGGGGGTCTTCATGTGCTTCCAGTCGGCCTGGACCAGAACGCGGTCGCCGACCTTGTAGTGCGTGACCTTGTCGCCCACGGCCACGACGCGCAGCACGGGCTCGTGGCCCGGGACGGTCGGCTCGGCGTTGGGCTTGTAGCTCGGGATCTCGGCCAGTTCGGCCGGCGTCAGGCCGGCGATGACGTCGACCTTGCGGGGGTGCACGTCGAACTGGTGCAGGAGCTTGGTGTCGGAGAAGCAGATGCCGCACGCCTCCGTCTTCAGCAGGATCTGCGTGGGGCCAACCGGGTCGACCGGCTTGGTCTTGTTGTGGACGATTTGGTCCTTGCCCACGTACTGGATCGCATGCTGGGTGGCGGGAATCTGGTTCATGTCCGGCTCCTCGTCGGTTTGCTTTGTTTTATGTTGTTATCGTGCCCGATTTCGTCCGTTTAGGCTAGAGCCAATTTCGTGACGGGACGCCGGCACGCCAGTCGCGCTTCGGCCGCTGCCCACACCGTACGGCTTCCCGTCGGATTGTATCGTTTCAGTTCGCTCCCCCTCGCGATGAGCCTCCGCAGCGAGGTCAGGTCACCCGAGACGGCGCCCATCGCCCGTGCCTGCACGACCACGTTGCCCAGCGCGGACGCTTCCACGGGTCCGGCAACGACCGGCAGCCCGCAGGCGTCCGCTGTCAACTGGCAGAGCAGCTCGTTCCGCGAGCCGCCGCCGACCAGGTGGACGACCCGCACCTCGGGTCCGCCCAGCGCCTCGATCAGGCGCACCCTACGCGTTCATCTCGTGCGGCACCTGGTCGATCGTGGGCGCCGAACTGCGGGCGCCGATCACGACGCCGGACGCCTTCGCCGCCGGGTTCAGTACCCGGCGCGTCAGCGGCCACAGGGACCGTGAACGCCGACGACCCAACGCGAGTTGGGCCTAGACGCAGGCCGCAACCGGTGGAGGGCCATCATGGACGCGTGATCAACGTCGCCAGCCTCGCCGCCCAGCTCGTCCAACTGCCGACCGTGAACCCACCCGGACGCGAGCGGTTGGCGTCCGACCTGCTCGCTCCCCTACTCGCGGACGCCGGACTACAGGTCACCCGCGTCGGGGTCGACGGCGACCGCGAGACGCTCATCGCCGTCCTGCCGGGCGCCGACCCGGCCGCTCGGGCGCGCATCTTCACCGGCCACCTCGACGTCGTCCCCGTCCCGGACGCCGAGCGCCTGCGGTGGGCGTCCGAACCGTTCTCAGGAGAGGTCCGGGATGGACGCCTCCACGGGCGCGGGTCCGCCGACATGAAGGGCGGGGTCGCGGCGTTCGTCTGCGCGGCGCTCGATCTCGCGCGCTCGGGCCGGACGCCGCCGGCGGACGTCATCCTCGTCCTGACCGCCGACGAGGAGGACCTCATGCTCGGCTCCAAGGCCGTCGCCGGCCACCCCCTGCTCGACCGGGACGCCGACGTGGTGGTCTGCGAGCCCACGAGCCTGCGCCTCTGCACCGCCGGACGCGGGCGTACCTGGGCGCGCATCACCTTGTCAGGGACCACGGCCCACGGCTCGGACGCCTCCGCGCCAAACCCCATCCAGACCGCCGCCCGCCTGATCGACGCCCTCGCCGCCGAAGACCTCACGGCGTCCCCACTGGGGTGGACGGGCTCTCCCGAGCAGGGCGATCAGAAGGCGGGCGCACCCCACGCAACCGTTCGGGGGACGGTGGACGCCGACTCGAACGATCTGAGTGCTGAACCTTCCGGAAATCCGGAAGATCGAGCACTCAGACCACCCTCGGGGACTCGGCCCGAGTCGGCTACCGGTACGGCGGTGTCCACGGGCGAGCCTGGCGCCCACCGTCCAACGGGCGGCCCCAGCTTCTGGCGTCCACTGGCGATCGCGGCGGGCGCCGAGCCGTGCGTCGTCCCGGACTCCTGCACCCTCACCGTCGACGCCCGCCTCACCCCCGACCACGACCCCGACGACGTCTGGCGCCGCCTCTCGGCCATCCTCGATCGGCTGGCCCTCGCCGCCGACGTCGACATCGTCGACCGACGCGAAGGCTGGCGGACGCCGCCGACGTCCCGTCTCATCTCGGATGCCCTGTCGGCCCTGGACGCCGAGGGTCTCGATCCCCGCACGGGCGTCTTCGCGGGAACCACCGACGGCACCGTCCTGCGGCGAGCGGGCCGCGGCCACGGCGTCCGGGACGTGATCATCCTGGGACCGGGCGACCTGGCCGCCGCCCACGCGGCGAACGAGTCGGTCGCCCTCGCCGACCTCGCTGCCGCGCAGCGCCTCTATGCGCGCCTCATGGTGGGCTAGCTGCCCGAGCCCGCGAGATGAATGCGACTTGGTTCATCGTCCGACCGAACCGCATCCGGACCCCACCGTCGGCACTCTGATCCACGGAGCCGACCTTCGTCCAGTTAGCCGACGTCCGGACATCGGCGAAGCGGACGAACCTCGGCTCCGTGGCCGGCGACGGCCCCCAAACGCAGGACACGGACCAGCGGTGTCCGGACACGAAGAAGGCCCGCCTCCCAGGGGGAGGCGGGCCCAGTACTTCAGCGGACGGATCCGCGTGAGGTCACTCCTTCGGCGGAAGAGCGGCGACGCGAGGCTCGTCGACCCCGGTCGCGCCCAGCCGGGCAGCGCCGCCCGGAGAGCCGAGTTCGTCGAAGAACACCGCGTTGATGTCCTTCCAGTCGAGGTCACTCTCGGGCAGATCGTCTTCGTAGAAGATCGCCTGGACGGGGCACGCCGGCTCGCAGGCGCCACAGTCGACGCACTCCTCCGGGTGGATGTAGAGGTTGCGGTCGCCTTCGTAGATGCAGTCGACCGGGCACTCTTCGACGCACGCCTTGTCCTTGGTGTCCACGCAAGGAAGCGTGATGACGTAAGTCATGTTTTCTCCTGTCGGAATTGGTGCTGTTGTGACAGTGCTCAGGACTCTACAGGCTCGCCGTCACCACGGAAGGAGACTGCCAAACCTGTTCGGTCCCTCGCGCAAAACCTCTGATCAGGCGACGACCCAGGTGCCGGTCTTGCCCTGCAGTCCCTCGACCATCTTATCGAGCGACGTGATGAGCGTGCGGCGGTTGGTTCCGGACTTCACGAAGTCCATCGCGGCCTCGATCTTGGGCAGCATCGACCCGGCCGGGAACTGGCCCTCGCCGATGTACTGCTCGCATTCGGCGAGGGTGATCTGGTCCAGGTCGCGCTGGTTCGGCTTGTTGAAGTTGATCGCGACCTTCTCGACGCCGGTCAGGATCGCCAAGGCGTCGCAGCCGGTGTCGGCCGCGAGCAGGATCGACGTGCGGTCCTTGTCGATGACCGCGTCGATGGCCTTCGTCCAGCCGTTCTTGGTGACGACCGGGATGCCCCCGCCGCCACCGGCGATCACGACGTGACCAGCGGAAACGAGCTCGCGGACGGCGTCCTTCTCGAGGATTTCGATCGGGTGCGGGGACGCGACGACCTCGCGGTAGCCGCGCCCGGAGTCCTCAATCATCGTCTTGCCCTCGGCCGTCATCTCGTCCGCGGTGGCCTTGTCGAAGAAGGCGCCGATGGGCTTGGTCGGGTTGGCGAAGCCGGGATCGTCGGCGTCCACCAGGCAGCGCGAGACGACCGTCGCGACGACCTTGCCCTCGACGCCCTGCTTGTGCAGCTGGTTCTCGATCGCGTTCTGCAGGTGGTAGCCGATGTAGCTCTGGCTCATGGCCACGCACTCGGACAGCGGCATGACGCGTCCCTCATGCAGCCCGGCCTTGCCGAGGTCGATGTCGGTCTTGATCATGCCGACCTGCGGGCCGTTGCCATGGCAGACGACGACCTCGTGACCGTCACGCAGCAAGCCGACGATCGGCTCGGCGATGACGCCCACGGTCTCGACGAGTTCGTCGAAGTCAACGCCCAGGGCGTTGCCGCCGAGGGAAACCAGAATGCGAGCCACGTTGCTCTTCCTTTTCGGTGAGTTCTTGAGTTCGGACGCCGACGCGTCCAGTTGGTACGGGATGACGCCGACGGCGTCCGGTGGTGTTGAGACGGACGCCGGGGCGGGCGGAACCCCGCCCGCCCCGGTTGAGTCACGCTCGGATCAGAGCTGCGTCACCACGGTCTTGGTGTCGCCGACCTGATCGCAGTAGACCTTGCCGAGGGCCGCGTAGAGAGCGGCGCAGCGGACGAGGTCGTCCTTCCACTGGAGCTCGTTCGGGGCGTGGGCCTGAGCCTCCTTGCCGGGACCGAAGCCGATCATCGGGATCTTGTGGCGACCGGCGGTGGCGACACCGTTGGTCGAGAAGGTCCACTTGTCGATGCGGGGCTCGCCGAACAGACCGCGGTGCACCTCGGCGGCCGACTGAACCTCGGGGCTGCTCTCCGGGATGACCCACGTCGGGAAGTAGCACTGCTGGCCGTACTCCTTGCCCGTCCACGCCACGCTCTTGTAGTCGTAGCAGAACACGCGCGCGTTGTACTTCTTGGCGGCGGGCAGGTTCTTGACCTCCTCGATCGCACCCTGCCACGTCTCGCCGTCCGTCAGGCGACGGTCGAGGGAGACCGCGCAGCTGTCGGCGACGGCGCAGCGCGAGGGCGAGGTGAAGAAGATCTCGGACGTGGTGACGGTGCCCTTGCCGAGGAACGGATCGACGTGCAGGCGATCGTTCAGGTCCCGGATCTCGAGCAGGATCTCGGCCATCTTGTAGATGGCGTTGTCGCCGCGCTCGGGAGCGGAGCCGTGGCAGGAGACGCCGTCAACCTCGACCCGGATCTCCATGCGGCCGCGGTGGCCACGGTAGATGCCGTGGTCGGTGGGCTCGGTGGAGATGACGAAGTCCGGCTTCTCGCCCTCTTCCTCGATGAGGTAGAGCCAGCACATGCCGTCGCAGTCCTCTTCCTGGACGGTGCCGGCCACCATGTAGGTGAAGCGGTCGTCCAACAGGCCGCAGTCCATGGCGACCTTGCCGCCGTAAACGGCCGACACGACGCCACCGAGCTGGTCGGAGCCGCCACGGCCACCGATGAGCTCGTCGTCCTCGAAGCCCTCGAAGGGGTCGAACTTCCAGTTGTCGATGTTGCCGACGCCGACGGTGTCGATGTGGCCGTCGAAGCAGATCAGCTTGGGGCCGTTGCCGATGTAGCCGATGGCGGAGCCGAGGCCGTCGATGCGGGTGCGGTCGTAGCCCAGCTTGTCCATCTCGGCGACGATGAGGCGGCTCTTCGCCTCTTCCTCACAGGACGTGCCCTTGTTGAGGATCAGCGCGCGCAGGAACGCGGTCATGTCAGCGCGGTAGCTCTGTGCCACCTCGTTGATCTTGGCGTAGTCGATCTCAGTCATGAATATGCCTTCTTGGTAGGTGCGAGTTGGTGGTTGATCAGTGGGCCCAGCGCGCGGGAGCGGACTCCCAGAGCTGCTGCAGCTTGCCCTGAGGATCGGCCTGCTTCATCAGGAAGATCATCGCGGCGATGGCGTACGGCTTGTTGGAGGCTTCCTTGTACATCGGGACGCGGTAGCGATCGAACACCGACTCGGCAACCTCACCCTCCTTGCAGGACACGCCCGTGATGTCGGCCGGCAGCGGGTGCATGTACAGGCCCTTGCCGTCCTTCGTCTTCTTCATGAGCTCTTCGGTGGTCGTCCAGTCCTTGTGCTGGGCGTTCTGGGCCAGCAGCCGCTGCTCGAGTTCCTTGATGCCGGCGCTGTCGCCGTTGCCGTAGAGCTCGGTGCGCTCCTCCATGGCCGCGAACGGCGCCCAGGACTTGGGGCACACGATGTCGGCGCCGTCGAAGGCGTCCTCCATCGAGTTGGTGACGCGGAAGCTACCGCCGGACTCGGCAGCGAACTTGGCGGCGACGTCGCGCGGCTCCTGCATCGTGTCGTAGCCCTCGGGGTGCGCGAGGACGATGTCCATGCCGAAGCGGGACATGAGGCCGATCATGCCCTGGGGCACGCTCAAAGGCTTGCCGTAGGAGGGCGAGTAGGCCCACGTCATGGCCAGCTTCTTGCCCTTGAGGTTCTCGAGGCCGCCGAACTCGTGGACGAGGTGCAGCAGGTCGGCCGTCGACTGCGTCGGGTGGTCGATGTCGCACTGCAGGGAGACGACGGTCGGACGCTGCTCGAGGACGCCCTCCTTGTAGCCCATCTGGACGTACTCGGAGAAGGCCTTCATGTAGGTGTGGCCCTTGCCGATGTACATGTCGTCGCGGATGCCGATGACGTCGGCCATGAACGAGATCATGTTGGCGGTCTCCATGACGGTCTCGCCGTGGGCGACCTGGGACTTGCCCTCGTCGAACACCTGCTCCTCGAGGCCGAGGAAGTTGCAGGCGGACGCGTAGCTGAAGCGCGTGCGGGTGGAGTTGTCGCGGAAGAGGGAGATGCCGAGACCGGAGTCGAAGATGCGGCAGCTCTTGTTGTTCTCGCGCAGGGCGCGCAGAGCGTCAGCGACGGCCAGAACTGCCCTGATCTCGTCCTCGCTCTTGTCCCACGTCAAGAAGAAGTCGTCCTGGTACAGGCCCTTGAAGTCCAAGCCTTCGAGCTTGGCGAGGCTGCTCTGGAAATCCATGTTGCTCGCTCCTCTGCGAATGTTCCCAACCGCGGACGGCCATCGTCCGCCGTTGCCTTGCCGTAGATACTTCCCATGTAACAGGGTCTACTGTGCCTAAAGTCTAACAGTGACTTCGGGCGCTGGAGAAGAAACGACCCAGATTGTTTCGAACGCCAATAGACTGCGGCTCATGACGCTTCACTCCCGGCACTCCGAGCAGGACGCTGCCGCGATCTTGGTGAGCTCCCCCTCCGTCTTGTCGAAGATCGCCGGGTACGTCCACACCGATGCCAGCGCTGAGAACGTGGATTGGGCGCGGGTCGCCGAGCTGGCCGATCGCAACATCCTCTCCAGCGTCGACCGTGCCTTCCTCGGCATCTGTGCCGACATCGCCGGCGGGGCCAACGAGGACGAGGCCCGCAGCTTTGGCGCACGTTGGGATGCCCTCGACTGGCAACACCAGGCCATCATCGCCGGTGTTCTCACCTCCTCTGCCCAAAGCAAGCGCACCAACGAGCGTCGTCTGCTCGGCAAGACCGGGTTCGTGGACACCTACCACGAGTCCGATCGCGAGGAACTGAACGTCGTCCGCGTGCGGCTGGGGGCCGATCATCCTGCGGTCGTCAACGACGCCCTGGGGCGAGAGCGGGTCGGCTACCGCGAGGGGGCGTCCGCCAACGAACTCTGGCAGCGGGGACGCGGCGTCTGGCGCATGCAGCCCGACCGCGTCATCGCCTCGCAGCTGCTGCTGATCGCGCACGCCGGCGTGATTCGGCTGGTCGGCACCATCGACGGCGTCACCATTCACGGCGACCGGCTGGCGATCATCGGCAGCCCGCTCGCGGACCACCCGCTCATCGGGCAGTCCGATCCGCTCGACAACGGCAGCCAGAACCCCGTCGCGTATGGCAGCCTCGACGCCGACGACTGAGTCGTCCGCGGGGGTCGTCGGCATCGTCCTGGCCGCAGGCGCCGGACGCCGCATGGGCGGCCCCAAGGCCCTGATCGGGCCGTTGGCCGAAGAAGGTCGGACGCCGTTGGCGCGGGTCTGTTCGTGGGTGCACGAGGCCGGTTGCGCGCGGGTGATCGCCGTGATCGGTGCCGAGGCGGATCGCGTCCGGGAGGCTCTCCAGCTCGATCCGTGCGTTAGTGGCGGAGTTGTGGTTCCCAGCCAACAACAAGTCCGCCAGCAATCCCCCGCCGACTCCTGGCTGGAGATCGTCGAGGCGTCCGACTGGAACTCCGGCATGGGGGCCTCCCTGCGCACCGGATTGAGTGCGGCCAGGCGCACCCTTGAGCCCGCCGCTCTCGTCACGCTAGTCGACCTGCCGGACGTCCGCAGCCAGATCTACAGACACGTCCTGGACGCCGCCGGGTCGGCGTCCGATGTGTTGGCGCGGGCCTGCTACGGCGGACGCCCCGGGCATCCGGTGGTCGTCGGGCGCGATTGGTGGGACGCCGTCGAGGCGTCCGCCGTAGGCGACCAGGGAGCGCGCGAGCTGTTCAGTCGGACGCCGCACCGCCTGATCGAGTGCGGGCATTTCGGCACCGGCGAGGACGTAGATCGTCCTGCGGACCGATGATCGATCGCGGCGAGCTTTGATGCAATGGCACCAGCGGGGCGGCTGGCCGGCTTCAGGCGCCGGTGGTGGATGTACGTCCCCACCGGAGGCGGACCGGTCGACAAGGGTGACGGGCGTTCAGGTTCACCACCCAGCTGGACAGTGTCTTCGGACGCTCTCGAAGAGAGTGGGGCGGCTAGGTGTCAGAGGTGTCGAGTTGGCACGCGGGGCTGGTGTCGGCCGCCATGGCGACGCCCGTGTGGGTGACGGTACTGCTGGCCCTGATGGCCGTGACCACGTCAGGGAGCTTGAAGCGCGCCCTTCGGGTCTTGTTCTTGGTGAGTCCGCTGCTGACCTGGGTGCTGGCGATGTTGGTGCTGGCGGTCGCGGACGCGGACTGGGCGCGTGGGCGGGTGGCTTCGACCGTCGGCGACATGGGCTGGTTCGTGGTCCTCGTGTATGGGGGTGGCGCCGGACTCATCACCTGGGCGGTCTGCCTGGCCGGGATCGCGGCTAGTAGCTACGCCGGTCGGGTGGGTCGCTTCCTTCTTGGGTGGCCTTTCTGGTCGATCCCGCCCCTGCTCCTGGCTGTCGCCTGGTGGTTCGCGAGCCGGCGGCTGGGGATGACGTCGACGTATGCCTTCTGGATCGCGTTTGGGGGAACGGGGGCTTGGGTGTTGAGCGCCCTGTGGGTCGGGGTCTACGGCAGCGTCCGGTGGAAGCAGCTCATGCGCGGCTGCGTGGCGCTTCGTCGGAGATGAGAAGGTGGCTGGGGACGTCGCACCACGTTGGAGACAGAGACTGACATCGATCAAAGGAGCGGACATGACGGGTCGGAGTCGCGCCCTGCTACCGGTGCTAGGAATCGTCGCCGCCCTCGCTCTCGGCGTGGTGCTGGCCCGTAACGTCGCCGTCAATCCCGCCGAGAACTGGGGCCAGGCGATCGGGGTCGTGGTGATGATCGTGATCATCGTCAGGATGCTGATGAACCTCGGCCGTCACACTGATCAGCGCTGAGGTAGAGCACCGTTTGACGTCAATGCGAGGGCGATTCGAGACGGCGCCTCGCATGCATTGTGCATGGCATCTATGCTCGGAGCATGACCACGCTTCAGATCCGCGATGTCCCGGATGAGCTCTCGCGCGAGCTCAAGGCTCGGGCGGCGGCGGCCGGGCAGTCGCTGTCGCAGTTCGCGCTCGCCGAACTGACCCGGGCGATGCGCCGTCCCCGGGTGGACCTGCTCTGGGCCCAGATTGACGCGCGGGTCGTCGATCGGCTCGATGACGTCGGTGCGGCAGCGACGGTGCGGGCCGATCGGGACGCGCGTCCGTGATCGCAATCCTGGACGCCTCGGCGTGCGTCGAGTTCCTCCTCGGGACGCGGCTGGGCGCGGCCGTCGCGGCGGAGGTCATCGCCGCCGACTCGCTCCACGCCCCGGAGCTGCTGGTCAGCGAGGTGGTGTCCGCGCTGCGCGGGCTGACGCGCGCCGGCACCATCTCACCGACCGACGCCACGTTGGCATTGCGCGATCTTGCGCGGCTCGACGTGCAGCTCGTCGGGGCACTCCCTCTGGCGGAGCAGATCTACCGACTGGGAGCCGCGCACTCCACCTATGACGCGCACTACGTCGCGTTGGCCCGGGCGATCGGCGGCGTCGTCATCACCACGGACGCGAAGCTGGCGTCCGCGCGAGACCCGGACGAGGTACGGCTGGTCCGACGGGACTAGGGCGTGTCGCATAACTGGTCGCGGAGGTGGAGGATGATGCCGGCCAGGACGATGCCTGCGCGGTAGTTGCGGGCGTGTTTGTCGTAGCGGGTGGCGATGGCGCGGAACTCCTTGATCCGGTTGAAGAACCGCTCGACGACGTTCCTGCCCTTATAGATGGCATGATCGAAGTTTGGTGGGCGGCCTCCGGCGCGGCCTTTGGCTTTGCGGCGGGCGATCTGGTCGTCGCGTTCGGGGATCGTGACCGCGATCCGGCGGCGGCGCATCTCGGCCCGGGTCGAGGGATGGGAGTAGGCCTTGTCCGCGACCACCCGGCACACCTTTGCGCCCGTGGTGTCGAGCACGTCCAGCAGCCTCGGGTTCTCCCCGGCCTGGCCGGGTGTCACGACCACCGAGCGCAGGTGCCCGGACGGGTCGACCGCGACGTGGGACTTGGTCGACCAGCCGCCGCGGGAGTGGCCCAGCCCGTGATCGGCCGGCTCGACCCGCGGATTCTTGTAGTTCGGTTCAGCCCCCTTTTCGGGCCCCGGCCGCGTGCTTGTGCGCCCGCACGATCGTGCCGTCCACCACCGCGACAAGGCCATTCGCAGCCTCGGTGCCCGCGATCACGGCCAGGATGTCATCCCAGGTCCCATCAGCTGACCAGTCGTTGAACCGGCGCCACAGACTCGACCACGGACCGAACTCCACCGGCACGTCCCGCCACGGCGAGCCCGTCCGCAACCGCCAACAGATCCCTTCCACCGTGACCCGATGGTCATTCCACGGCCGGCCGCCCTTCGGGCCCGGCCCGGGCATCAACGGCTCGATCCGGGCCCACATCTCATCGCTGAACTGAGCACTCCTGGCCATGACCAGCAGCCTGAACCAAGATCCACACCAGGGTTATGCGACACGCCCTAGGGCCCCTCGCCTCCGAGTCACCTGCCACGGAGGCCGGACCCCCTGCGTCGCCGCGCGGGCCGGCCCCGCACGCCCAGCGGCCCCCGGAGATCAGCGGGCCGCGGAACAGAACAGACCTGCACCCAGGCGCACGTCGGCCACGGTCGCCGCGGCTCCGAGGCAACGGCGGGGACGCATCCCGGCCCCGCACGCGCAGCGGCCCCCGGGAAACCCGGGGGCCGCGAGACTGACGCGTCGGCGTCCGATCAGAGAATGACCGGGGTGGACGTGACGGTCTTGATGTAGACGTCGCGCTCGTACGCGCCGGGATCGCCGACCGCGGACAGGTTCATCGAACCCCGCAGCTGGATCACGGACTCGTACTCGTGCTCGGTCATCCAGGTGCGCAGGCCGTCGAGCATCGCGGTGATCGCCTGCGGACCCGACCGCAGGACGGCCGACGTCGTGCACGCCACGTCCGCACCCACGAGCAGCAGCTTCAGGACGTCCTGCCACGTGTGCACGCCACTGGACGCCGCCAGGCCGACCTTGGGCAGCTGGGCGTCCAGGATGCCGATCCACCGCATGGGCAGCCGGATGCGCGTCGAGTCCGTCAGCGGCACGGCCGGCGTGAGCTTCAGGGTGTCGAGGTTGATGTCGGTCCCGTAGACGCCCGAGAACAGGACGAACCCGTCCGCGCCCGCAGCCCGCGCCCGGGCGGCGAAGTTGCCGAACGAGCTGAAGTGCTGCGAGACCTTGATGGCCAGCGGAATCGTGATCGCCTTGCGAACGGCCTCGATGACGGCCAGGTAGCGTTCTTCGATCTGCGCGGACGTCTCCGTCGGCGAGGCGTTGACCGAATAGAGGTTGAGCTCCATGGCGTCCGCGCCGGCGTCCTGGTACTCGGCCGCGTAGCGCGACCAGCCGCCCAGGTTGGTGCCGTTGAGGCTCGCGAAGACCGGGATCTTCAGGGCGTCCTTGGCGTCCTTCATCAGCTTGATGTGGCGTCCGGGACCGATCTTGGCGAGATCGATCTCGGGCAGCGGCGCCGAGGCGAACTCGGCGAAGCCGTCCGCGAGCTCGCTGAGCTCGTACGCCTGCATCTCCTCGGCCTCGGCCTCTTCTTGGAAGAGGCTCGGCAGGACGACGGCGGCAGCGCCCGCGGCCTCGAGCTGCAGCATCGACTCGACCTCACGGGTCAAAGGACCCGAGGAGGCGATGACCGGGCTGTCCAACTTGATCCCCAAGTAGGTCGTGGACAGGTCGGGTGCGTTGACCATTTCTCTCACTTCTCCGTGTTCTCAGCAGGGACGTTGGACGCGCCGTCGGTGAGCGCGCGCTCGACCGTGGCCATCTGGCTGTAGTAGCGCCAGCGCTCTTCCACGTCGGCGTGGGCACGCTTCCACAGCGCTTCTGCCCGCTCAGGATCGGACCGGCGCAGCATGGCGAACCGGGGCTCGCTGGCCAGGAACGCCTCGACCTTGCCGTTGGGCGCCTTCGAGTCGAGCTGCAGCGGCTTGGCGTGCTCGTCCTGGCTCGGACGGAAGCGGAACAGCGGCCAGTAGCCGGACGCCACCGCTTCGCCCTGGTGCGTCATGGAGGTCTCCATGTCGATGCCGTGGGAGATGCAGGTCGAGTAGGCGATGATGATCGACGGTCCGTCCCAGGCCTCGGCCTCGAGGGCCGCCCGGACGAACTGCTGCTGGTTGGCACCCATGGCGACCTGGGCGACGTACACGTTGCCGTAGGTCTGGGCGATCAGGCCGAGGTCCTTCTTGCCGGTCGACTTGCCGGCCGTCGCGAACTTCGCCACCGCGCCGCGCGGGGTCGCCTTGGACGACTGGCCACCGGTGTTGGAGTACACCTCGGTGTCGAGCACCAGGATGTTCACGTTCACCCCGGACGCCAGCACATGGTCCAGACCGCCGTAGCCGATGTCGTAGGCCCAGCCGTCGCCGCCGATGATCCAGGTCGACTTCTTGACCAGCTCGTCGGCGAGCGATTCGAGCGCGCGGGCCTTCATGCCATCGACACTCTTCAGGGCCTCCTTCAACGTCACGACCCGCTCGCGCTGGGCGAAGATGCCGGGCTCCTCGGACTGGTCGGCGTCCAAGATGGCGTCGACCAACTCGGCGTCCAGCTGGGGCTTCAGCTCGGCGAGGTACCGCAGCGCCTCGGCGTTCTGCTGCTGCCAGGCGAGTCGCATGCCCAGGCCGAACTCGGCGTTGTCCTCGAACAGCGAGTTGGACCAGGCCGGGCCGCGTCCGTCCGCGTTGACCGCGTAGGGCGTCGTCGGCAGGTTGCCCGAGTAGATGGACGAGCAGCCGGTCGCGTTGGCGACGAGCATCCGGTCACCGAAGAGCTGGGTCAGGGTCTTGATGTACGGGGTCTCGCCACAGCCTGAGCAGGCGCCCGAGAACTCGAACAGGGGCTGCAACTGAGCCGTGCCCTTGACCTGATCGTGCCGGACCAGGGAGCGGTCCACCTCGGGGATGCCGAGGAAGAAGTCCCAGTTGGCGCGCTCGGCGTCCAGGTGCTCGAGCCGGTTCTCCATGTCGATGGCCTTGTGCTTGACCTGGGTCTTGCTCATGGCCGGGCAGGTGTCGACGCAGACGCCGCAGCCGGTGCAGTCGTCGGGTGCGGTCTGGACGACCAGCTTGTGACCCGACAGCGTGCGGTCGCGGTAGTCCTTCGACTTGAACGACTCGGGCGCGCCGGCCAGGTCGCCCTCCGGCATGACCTTGATCCGGATCGCCGAGTGCGGGCAGACCATGGCGCACTTGCCGCAGTCGATGCACAGGCTCGGATCCCAGATCGGGATGATGTCGGCGATGCCGCGCTTCTCGTACTGCGCCGTGGCCGTCGGCCAGGTACCGTCGATCGGCATGCCCGAGACCGGGATCTCCTCGCCCAGGCCGAACAGCATCTTCTGCGTCACGTTCTTGACGAAGTCCGGTGCGGACGCCGGCACCGCCGGCATGCGGTGTTCGGTTCCGGACGCCGACGCCGGGATCTCCAGCTTGCTCAGCGCCTCGATGGCCGAGTCGATGGCCGCCCAGTTGCGCTCGACGATGACGCGGCCCTTGCGGCCGTAGGTGTCCTCGATCGACTTCTTGATCTTCGCGATCGCCTGCTCCTGGGCGACGATGCCCGAGAGGTAGAACAGGCAGGGCTGCATGACCGTGTTGATGCGCTTGCCCATGCCGACCTTGTAGGCCACGGCCTGGGCGTCGATGACGTAGACCTCGAGGCCCTTGTCAATGATGATCTGCTGCACCTCGACGGGAAGCTGCGCCCAGGTCTCGTCCGCCGGGAACGGCGAGTTGATCAGGACCTTCGCGCCCTTCTTGGCGATGTCGAGGGTCTGCATCTGGGCCAGCAGGCCGAACTGATGGACGGCCACGAAGTCGGCCTCGTCGATCAGGTAGGCCGAGTTGATCGGCTTATCGCCGAAGCGCAGGTGCGACACGGTCGACGAGCCCGACTTGCGGGAGTCGTAGACGAAGTAGCCCTGTGCGTAGCGTCCGGGGTCGGAGCCGATGATCTTGACCGTGTTCTTGGACGAGCCGACGGTGCCGTCCGAGCCGAGGCCGTAGAGCACCGCGGTGACGACGCCGAGATCGGGCTTGAAGTTGGGATCCCACGGCAGCGACAGGTGCGTGACGTCGTCGTTGATGCCGACGGTGAAGCGCTTCTTGGGGGCGTCCTTGGCGAGCTCGGTGTAGACGGCCGCGGCCATGGCCGGGGTGTAGTCCTTCGAGCCGAGGCCGTAGATGCCGGCGATGACGCGGGGCATCGAGCCGCCGCGCTCGAAGAGCGACAGGACGACGTCCTCGTGCAGCGGCTGCGCCGAGCCCGGCTCCTTCACGCGGTCGAGGACGGCGATCGACTTCACGGACGCCGGCAGGGCGGCCAGGAAGGCGTCCGACGGGAACGGCCGGTACAGGCGGACGTGCAGCGCGCCGACCTTCTCGCCACGGGCGTTCAGCTCGTCGATGGCTTCCTTCGTCGTGCCCCAGCCGGAGCCCATGATCACGATGACGCGCTCGGCGTCGTCGGCGCCGTAGTACTCGACGAGGTCGTAGCGGCGTCCGGTGCGCTCGTAGAACTCGTCCATGACCTCGGAGACAATGCCCGGGACAGCGTCATAGAAGAGGTTGGACGCCTCGCGGCCCTGGAAGAACGCGTCGGGGTTCTGCGCGGTGCCGCGCAGCGTCGGACGGTCGGGCGAGAGGCCGCGCAGGCGGTGGGCGATCACGTCGTCCTCGCGCACGAGGGCGCGCAGGTCGTCGTTCGTCAGCAGCGCGATCTTGTTCTCTTCGTGGCTCGTGCGGAAGCCGTCGAAGTAGTGCAGGAAGGGGATGCGCGCGCGCAGCGTGGCGGCGTGCGAGATCAGGGCGCAGTCGTGCGCCTCCTGGACGCTGGTCGCGCCGAGGATCGCCCAGCCGGTGCCGCGGCACAGCATCACGTCGGAGTGGTCACCGAAGATGCTCAGCGCGTGGGTCGCGATGGCGCGGGCGGCGACGTGGATGACGGCCGGGGTCAGCTCGCCGGCGATCTTGAACATGTTCGGGACCATCAGTAGCAGGCCCTGGGACGCCGTGAACGTCGTTCCGAGGACGCCCTTCGTCACCGCTCCGTGGAGCGTTCCGGCAGCGCCACCCTCGGACTGCATTTCCACGACGTCCGGGATGCCTCCCCAGATGTTGGTGCGCCCCGCGGCGCTCCAGGCGTCGCAGTACTCGGCCATCGGCGAGCTCGGGGTGATGGGGTAGATGGCGACGACTTCGCTCAGCGCGTGGGCCACGCGAGCCGCGGCCTCGTTCCCGTCCATCGTCGACCACTTCTGATCGGCCTGCATATAAATGCCCTCCTGGCTAGCTGCTGCACCCGTCGCACGGGGTCTGTCCGGGCCTCGCGCCAGCACTGTGGTCGGCCGCACGGCCGCAGGACACACCGCGCATCGACGCGCGCGTCCCTGAGTGGATCTTCATCGTATTCCTCATCCGGCGGTCGGTAGACGCTTTTGAGAGAAGAGGCGAAAGTTGCCCGATTTCCACCGAGGGAGCCAAGACTTTGGCCGAAGTAGCCCGCGGAGGCGTCCATCGTTCTACAGTGATCTCAATCCCTAGGCTGAAGTGCGAACTACAGTCGAAGGCGTCCCGCGACGGAGCGGAGCACCACCGAGTCGACCGGTTCTTGCCACTGGCGAGGCCGACCTTCACGGTCGCCGAGCGTCCGTCCCATGACCTTAGAAACTGGCACGGAAGAGGTTCTCAATGAGCGACATCATGCGTCCCCTGTCTTTCGATCACCTCATGTCCTGGGCGCGCACCGAGCTCGCTCACGATCATGCGATCTTCGGCGTCCACGTCGAGAAGATGTGGCGTCCCACGTCGGACGTGATGATCAAGGACAGCTTCGGAGACTCCGTCGCCAACCCGGTCGGCCCCGCCGCTGGGCCCTCGACGCAGCTGTCGAACAACATCCTTGTCTGCTACCTCTCCGGCGCCCGCTTCATGGAGCTCAAGACCGTTCAGAAGATGGACGGTGCCGAGCTGATGGCGTGCGTGCCCAAGCCCTGCATCCAGATGGAGGACGAGGGCTACAACTGCGAGTGGTCCACCGAGCTGACGGTTCAGCAGGCCTTCGACGAGTACGTCCGCGCCTGGTTCGCCTGCGCCTTCTTCGGTGTCGAGCTGGGCCTGGGCCAGGTCGGCGACGTCGCCTTCAACATGAGCGTCGGCTACGACCTCGAGGGCATCAAGCTGCCGAAGATCGACAACTACATCGAGGGCCTGAAGGACGCCTCCCAGACCCCCGTGTGGGCCGAGTGCTACGGCTGGCTCGAGGCGCACCTGGGCGAGTTCGAGCACTTCACCGCCGAGCACCTGGCCGCGATCCCGACGCAGATCTCCAACTCGATCACCCTGTCGACCCTGCACGGCTGCCCCGCTGGCGAAATCGAGTCGATCGCCTCGCACCTGATCAACAACAAGGGCGTTAACACCTTCGTGAAGTGCAACCCGACGCTGCTCGGCTACGAGTTCGCCCGCGGCACCCTGGACGCCCTCGGCTACGACTACATGGTCTTCGACGACCACCACTTCAAGGCCGACCTGCAGTTCGCGGACGCCGTCCCGATGTTCAAGCGCCTCAAGGCCGAGGCCGCCGCGAAGGGCCTGCGCTTCGGCGTCAAGCTGACCAACACCTTCCCGATCAAGGTGGCCGCCGGCGAACTGCCGTCCGAAGAGATGTACATGTCCGGACGCTCCCTGCTGCCGCTGACGATCTCGCTGGCACTGAAGCTCGCGGACGCCTTCGACGGCGACCTGGCCATCTCGTTCTCGGGCGGCGTGGACGCGCTGACCGTGGCCGACATCCTCAAGACGGGCATCCAGCCGATCACGGTGGCGACGACCGTTCTCAAGCCGGGCGGACCGCAGCGGTTCCAGCAGCTCGCCGACGAGGCCGTCAAGGTCATGTCGGACGCCGGCCCCATCGACCTCGCCGCCTTGCGCGAGCTCGTGGGCCGGTTCATGGCCGACCCGATCTTCCACAAGCGCTACCGCGAGAAGTTCCCGAGCCGGAAGACCACGTCGGCCCTGCCGCTGACCGACTGCTTCAAGGCGCCCTGTGAGCATGGCGGCTGCCCGATCGAGCAGCAGATCCCCGAGTACCTGACGCTGACCGCGCAGGGCCGCTACGCCGAGGCGTTCAACGTCATCGCGCTCGACAACACGGCGCCGACGATCAACGGGGTGCTGTGCGCCCAGGACTGCCGTCCGAAGTGCACGCGCCTCGACTACGACCAGTCGATCCACATCCGGTCGGTGAAGCTGGTGGCGTCCGATCACGCCCAGGACGAGTTCAGCAAGGCTCAGGTGGCCCCGGCCCTGGTGACCGACAAGAAGGTCGCGATCATCGGCGCCGGCCCGGCCGGCATCGGCGCGGCGATCTTCCTGCGCCGCAACGGCGTCGACGTCGAGGTCTTCGAGAAGCTGGACGGCCCCTACGGCGTCGTCAACTACATCATCCCGAAGTTCCGCATCTCGACCGAGCAGATCATGCGCGACTTCCGCCTCGCCGAGGACCTGGGCATCACGTTCCACTTCAACTGCGATCCGAACTTCGACGTTGCTGAACTGCAGAAGACTTACTCGCACGTGATCGTCGCGACCGGCGCTTGGGGCAAGTGCCCGACGCCAGTCCGCGAGGGCGGCGAACTGCTGGTGGACGCCTTCGACTTCCTCTGGCAGTCGATCAACGAGGGCGGCTTCCCGTGCGGCAAGACCGTCGCCGTCATCGGCGCCGGCGACGTCGCGATGGACTGCGTCCGGACGGCCGCTCGTACCCCGGGCGTCGAGCGGGCCTTCATCGTCTACCGCCGCAACGAGGCCAACATGCCGGCGCTGCAGGAAGAGGTGAACACGGTCCGCGAGGAGGGCCTGGAGATGATCCAGCTCGTCGCGCCGCTCACCTACGACGGCAAGGTGCTGCACTGCGAGGTCATGCGCCTCGAGGGCCGGGACGCCTCCGGCCGCCGCGCCATGGTCGGCACCGGCGAGTTCGTCGACTTCGAGGCCGAGACCGTCGTGGCCGCCACCGGCGCCACGGTGATCCGCGAGCCCTACGAGCGCAACGGCATCGCCCTCGACGACCGCGGACGCATCGTGTTGGACGCCGACTTCCAGTCGTCGCGTCCGGGCGTCTTCGTCATCGGCGACGGCCGCAAGGGCCCGTCCACGATCGTCCAGGCCGTGGCGGACGCCAAGGTCGCGGCCCGCGCGATCATGCGCGAGGTCGGGGTCAAGGCCGACTACGACCGTCCGCACCCGACCGCGCACCAGGCGGTGGCCCCGATCCGTGCGAACCGTGCGCTGATCATCAACCCGCTGCACGGCAAGGACGAGGGCGGCCGCTGCCTCACCTGCCAGGACATCTGCGAGATCTGCACCGAGGTCTGCCCCAACCGGGCGAACATCTCGGTCAAGGTGCCCGGCTTCGGCAGCGATCCCTTCCAGATCGTCCACATCGACGGGCTGTGCAACGAGTGCGGCAACTGCGGCACGTTCTGCCCGCACGCCGGCCTGCCCTACAAGGACAAGATCACGACCTTCTGGACGCACGAGGACTTCGAGGAGTCCACGAACGTCGGCTTCTTGCCGAACCACGACGGCGGCTACCTGGTCCGCCTGCCCGGCGGCGAGGAGACGACGATCTCGGGGGCGTCCGACCCGAAGCTCCCGGCCGAGATGGCCGCGGTGCTGACCGCGCTCGAAGCGAACTACGCCTACCTGCTGGCCGCCCCGGCCGGAAAGTGAGTCTGAGATGTTGCTGATCGCTGGCGGACCCGTCCTGACCAACGACCCCGACAACCCGTTCATCGTCGGTGACGGCGGCGTCCTGATCGACGACGACTTGATCGTCGCGGTCGGGCCCACGGCGGAACTCAAGCCGCAGGCGTCCGAGGTGCACGACGTCGAAGGCAAGCTGATCATGCCCGGCCTGATCAACGCCCACACGCACGCCTACTCGGCGTATGCGCGTGGTGGCCCCGTCTCGCTGCCCACGCGGAACTTCCAAGAGACCCTGGAGAACCTGTGGTGGCGGCTCGATCGGCTGCTGACGCTCGAGGACGTCAAGCTGAACGCGGAGTTCACCTTCAAGGAGGGCATCCGCAACGGCGTGACGACGTTCTTCGATCACCATTCGTCGCCGAACGCGGTGACCGGCTCGCTCGAGGCGGAGGCCAAGGTCGTCCGCGACATGGGCGTGCGGGCGTCGCTGTGCTTCGAGACGTCCGACCGGGACGGCACCGAGATCTTTGCCGAGCAGGTCGCCGAGAACGTCGACTTCATGAAGTCGGTCAACACCGATCCGGACGCCTATCTGCGCGGCATGTTCGGCCTGCACGCGGCGTTCACCCTGTCGCAAGCGTCGTTGGAGAAGTGCATCGAGGCCAAGGGCTCGGTGCCGGGTGGATGGCACGTCCACACCGCTGAAGGCCCCGGCGACGAGGTCGACTCGTACCGCAAGTACGGGCGTCCGATCGTGCAGCGCTTCGAGGAACTGGGCATGCTCGGCGACGACTCGCTGTTCATCCACCTGGTGCATGTCAACAACCGCGAGATGGAGCTGCTGCAGACGTCCGGCTCGTGGGCCGTCCACAACCCGTACAGCAACATGGGCAACGCGGTCGGCACGGCCCGGGTCGCCGAGTTGCTGAAGCGCGGGGTCAAGATGGGCCTCGGCACGGACGCCTACACCTCCGACATGCTGGCCTCGCTGGGGCTGGCGAAGGTGCTCATGTCGTCGTCGTTGGAGGATCCGACGGTCGGCTTCATGCAGTCGGTTCAGCTGCTGTTCGGCACGAACCCGGACCTCGCGTCCCACTTCTTCGGCGGTGGCCTCGGACGCCTCAAGGCCGGCAACTTCGCCGATGTGAT
>Ga0208823_1001153_pt1 | contig 21133 bp, 18 predicted proteins | sample AD_UKC075_MetaG_FD_184440 | JGI IMG/M metagenome (GOLD analysis project Ga0208823, IMG submission 184440) | Active sludge microbial communities of municipal wastewater-treating anaerobic digesters from USA - AD_UKC075_MetaG (SPAdes) (version 2) | ecosystem: Engineered > Bioreactor > Anaerobic >... | reverse complement strand
GCCGTCTTTGTGGGCCTGATAACCGGTAATATTATTGCTCACCTGGCCTTTTATGGTATCGCCAACTTCTTGCTGATTGGCCTGGAAGTTCTGGTAGAGGGCTATCTGGGACTTTTCTTATATGGCTTTAGCCGCTATACTCTTTACTCTGATTATTTCTTTACCAAAGCCACCCCCGTAATCTATGCCTCTAACCTGTTCGGTTCCTATAACGACTTACAGTGGGAAGTTTGGGCTGCCTACCTGCTGGCTGCATTACTGCTGACCTGGCTGGCTTTCTATTTGTATAGAAAGCGCAAGATGGAGAATGCCGGTGATGTTATAGCCATTCACCAGTTAAACCCGGTGTTTAAGTATGGAGTTACTATTTGCAGCAGCCTGGCTTTTGGCAGTATTTTAATAGAAATATTTTCTTTAGATTACAACTTTGCTGCTGCTACAGGCTTTTTCATACTAATGGGGATGGTGGGCTATTTTGCAGCCGAAATGCTGATGCAAAAAACCTTTCGGGTCTGGCACACTTACAAGGGTTTGGTAGTATATGCAGTTTTATTGGTATTGATAAGTGTATCGGTTTACAACGACTGGTATGGTTACGCCTGCCGTATGCCGGATGCTGACAAGGTAGAAGCAGTGGCTTTTTCCCATAGCGGTATGGATATTCATGCCCGCCTGCTGGAAGCCGATCGCCGCCGGGTCTACACGCACCAGATAATTAATATGCCTGATTCCATGGCTCTGGCCTATGGAACGCCTTTGAACCTAGAAAGGAAATCTGCCTCTGAATCCTACCAATATCCAGTCATGGAGAATCTCAGTTCCCAGGATATGAAAAGCCTGTGGGCTATAAATCCAGGTATATACGTTAGAGATGACAGTATAGACACGGTTTACAGCCTGCATGGCTTCATGGTTGATAATATAGAAGAAATTCGTGACAGTTATCGCCAGTATCGCCGGGAGCATGCGAGCGTTTGGAATGATCTGGAGCTGAGGAGTTATACGCTTAGTATTATGTATCGCCTGGATAACGGCAAAATACAGTATTATAATTTTCCGGTAATATTGCCGCTGTATCCAGAGGACCAGCTTGGACAACAGGTAATGAGCCAGTTGGCAGCTATAGCTGGCTGCCAGGAAGAGCGCAGTAAAAGGGCAGCAGTTCTGGATGTAGAGGCTGAAAATATCAGGTACCTGGATATTAACTTCCATCTGCATCGCTATAAGGAGAAATTAGAAATAATGATAGCAACAGAGGAGGGAGCATTTACCCAGCCAATGACCATCGAACAAGAAACCATGGAAATAAAGCCAGAAGACCAGGCCGCCTTTTTACAAGCCGCCCAGGCTGACTACCAGGATATGTCAGATTACCAGATGTTTGATGCACAATACCAGTCTTGCGCCAGTGTTGATATGCAGGTGGAATACCCGCATCTGCCTTCTTATAACCGTTTTCGGGCGAGAAATTACTCTTTCAACCTCAGCCCCTATAACCAAAATGTGTTTGATTTCCTGCAGGAACGGAGTTATATAGATGCTGAAATCATAGAGTTGATAAAGTAATATGGTGGTAAATAGAAGACAAGGGGACGTTTAATTCGTCTTCCCCTTGTCTTCTTTTTCTTTCCTCCTGTTTTCCGAGCTTTTCCCGGGGAAGACAGATTAAACGTCCCCTTGTCTTCTTTATTACTGCCAGTAAACTGGTTTATTTGTGATGGAATGAACCAACTGAGCTAATTCTGTCATTTGCTGGGAGGAAGGGGGCTGGGTTTCGTGCAGTTTATAATCCAGTCCCAACAGATCCCATTTGTGGGCACCCAGAGCATGATAGGGTAACAGGTCGATTCTTTCTACAGTATTTAAGGTCTTTACCAGTTGCGCCATGGAGGTTACATCCTGAGGATTATCGGTCAGGCCAGGTACTATAACATAGCGAATCCATATACTGATGTGATGATCACTTATCAAACGAAGATTGTTCATGTTCATCTGGTTAGTGACTCCGGTGAGTTCCCGGCTTTTTTCCGGATCAATATGTTTTATGTCCGCCAGAAAAAGATCGGTTACCGGCAGAACTTTTTGTAGCTGGGAGGTGGCTATGTATAGAGAAGAATCTATGGCGGTAGACACGTGTTCTGACTGACAGGTGGTGAACAGTTCTTGCACAAAATCCGCCTGCAGCAAGGGCTCGCCGCCGGAAACGGTTACCCCTCCGCCGGAAGCACGGAAATAGGGAATACCCCGGCGAATTATCTTCATTAATTCAGCGGCTGTGTATTCCTTAGCCGAAGAGTTGGCCATTGACCAGGTATCGGGGTTTTGACAATACTGGCAGCGCAAGGGACAGCCCTGTAAAAATACTACCGTGCGAATCCCTGGGCCATCCAGAGTGCTGAAGGTTTCTATGGAATGAACCAGTCCCATGGGCTACATCCTTTTATAGAAGGTACGGGTGATGATTTCTTCCTGCTGTTCCCGGTTTAACTTGGTAAAATGTACTGCATAACCGGATACCCGAATAGTCAGATCCGGATACTGCTCAGGATGCTCCATGGCTTCCCGCAGGGTTTCCAGATTGAGGACATTTACATTTATATGGTGAGCGTCCTGGGCGAAGTACCCGTACAAAAAGCCGACCAGATTGTTAATTCTTTCTGATTCATTGGTACCCAGAGCACTGGGGACAATGGAAAAAGTATAGGAAACTCCGTCCCGGGCATATCCATAGGGCAATTTGGCCACGGAATTGGCAGCCGCAATGGCGCCGTGCTCTTCCCGGCCATGCATAGGGTTGGCCCCGGGAGCCAGGGGTTCCCCGCGTTTGCGTCCGTCAGGTGTAGTACCGGTGAATTTGCCGTACATTACATTGGAGGTGATGGTCAAAATAGACAGGGTATGCACGGAATTCTTATAGCTGGGATAGCGGCGCAGCTTGCGCATAAAAGTTTTGATCAGATCAACGGCGATCATATCTACCCGGTCATCATCATTACCGAATTTAGGAAAGTCTCCTTCGATTTCAAAATCGGTTATCAGCCCACTCTCGTCGCGGCAAGGTCTTACGCGGGCATAGCGGATGGCACTTAAGGAATCGGCTACTACGGAAAGCCCGGCAATACCAAAGGCGATAAAATGAGTTAGATTGGTATCATGCAAAGCCATTTCTATGCGTTCATAGGAATAGCGGTCATGCATGTAATGAATTACATGCATGGTATTGACATACAGCTTGGCCAGCCAGTCCATTTGTTTGTCCAGACGATGCATGACTTGGTCATAATCCAGGATTTCACCGGGGTATATGGGCATCTCCAATCCTACCTGCTCGCCGGATATCTCATCCCGGCCTCCGTTTAGAGCATAAAGCAGTAGTTTGGCCAGATTGCAGCGAGCCCCAAAGTACTGGCTTTCCTTGCCCATACGCATGGCGGATACACAGCAGGCAATGCCGTAATCATCTCCATAAAAAGGGCGCATAACATCATCGTTTTCATATTGAATGGCACTGGTGGTAATAGAAAGATGGGCGCAGTACTCCATAAAAGGACGCGGCAAGTTTTTGGACCATAAAACGGTTAGATTAGGTTCAGGAGATGGCCCTAAGGTCTCCAGGGTGTGCAGGACACGATAGCTGGTTTTAGTGACTAGGGTGCGACCGTCAACCCCCATGCCGCCGATGGCCTCAGTAACCCAATTGGGGTCGCCGGCAAACAGGTCACTGTAGCCGGGAGTGCGCAGGTGGCGGACCAGACGTAATTTTATGACTAGTTGATCTATTAGTTCCTGAGCTTGGGCTTCGGTTAAAACTCCTTCTTGCAGATCTCTTTGGATATATATGTCCAGGAAAGTGGAAACCCGTCCCAAACTCATGGCGGCACCGTTTTGTTCTTTAATGGCTGCCAAAAAGCCGAAGTAAAGCCATTGAACGGCCTGGACAGCGTTTTGGGCTGGTCCGGAGATATCATAACCATAGCTTAAGGCCATTTCTTTTAGGTCTTGCAAGGCTTGGATTTGATCGTATAGTTCCTCCCGCTGGCGAATAACCTGGTCGGTCATTTCTTCACCGGTTAACTTTCGATCCAGTTCTTTGGCATCAATTAATCGGTCAACTCCATAAAGAGCAACACGCCGGTAATCACCGATGATGCGTCCCCGTCCGTAGGAGTCAGGCAGGCCGGTGATGATGCCGGAACGACGTGCCAGGCGCATTTCCGGAGTATAGACGGTAAAAACTCCTTCATTATGAGTGCGGCGATGTTTGGAAAAGAACTCCTCTACCTGGGGATTTATTTGGTAGCCGTAAGCTTGGCAGGCATTAGCTGCATGGCGCAGTCCTCCATAAACTTGAATAGCTCGTTTAAGAGGCTGGTCAGTCTGCAAACCTACTATCAGTTCTAAATCACGGTCAACATAACCAGGTGGGTGGCTGGTGATATTTAAGGGAATGTCCGCATCAACTGCATAAACCCCTTGCCGTTTACGTTCTTCTGCTAACAGGGACCTGCATTTCCCCCACAGTTTTAAGGTGCGGTCAGTGGGAAGAGCTAAAAAGGAAGCGTCCCCCTCATAGGGTTGATAGTTTTTCTGTATGAAATCCCGTACATCTATTTCATCCTTCCATTGCCCAGGTATAAAACCACGCCAGCAATCCAATGTGCATACTTCCTTTCGCTGAAACTGTCTTCCGTGTATTTTCTCGCCTATTGGTTGTTAGTATGCACTGGGAAATAAGATTCATTACTTATAATGCTCGCAATTATCACCGAAGAGCAGGCCATAGGCCTGGGCGTTTACGTTAAAGGGTGACTGCACTATAATAATGGGGGATTATATACACCTATATCGGAGCTGAATTCCATGCTGGTTTTACAGGCGCACAAATTGAATAAAACGTATGGCGACCGTCATATTTTACAAGAGGTTAGCTTTGCTCTTCATAAAGGCGAAAGAGTAGGGCTGGTAGGAGTAAACGGGTGCGGGAAAAGCACCTTGTTGAAATGCATTACCGGGGAGGTTGCCCCAGATAGCGGAGAGGTTTCTATCGCTGCTGGACACAGTTTAGCCTATTTAGAGCAAATTCCCCGCTATACTTCTGAGTCGACACTCTGGGAGATAGTAATGGGAGCTTACCGCAGTCTACTGGAAATGCGTGAGGAAATGCGGAATCTGGAGCAATCGATGGCACAAGCCGGTGAAAATTTAGATAGAGTGATGAACCGTTATGCTCAAGTGACCGAAGACTATGAGCGGGTTAATGGCTTTGCTTGCGAAAGTATAGCCCGGCGAATTCTCATAGGCTTGGGATTTGATGAAAGGGAATTTAACCGCAGAGCAGATGAGTTCAGCGGCGGGCAAAAAACCCGTATTGCGCTGGCCCGGTTGCTGGCGGAAGAACCTGATATTTTACTGCTGGATGAGCCTACGAACCACCTTGACTTGGCGGCACTGGAATGGCTGGAAGAGTTTCTGAGCAACTATAGAGGCAGTGTTCTTCTGGTTTCCCATGATCGGCGTTTTTTGGATAAAGTGGTCACCCGCATCCTGGATTTGCATCAGGGAAAACTATACTCTTATCCGGGTAATTATACCGATTTTAGGAGGCAGAAAAGGGTTCGCTGGGAAGCTTTAGAAAAGGCTTATCGAAAACAGCAGGAAGAGATTAAAGCGGCGGAAGAGTTCATCCGCCGTTATAAAGCCGGGGTAAAAGCCAGGCAGGCTCGGGGAAGACAAACTCGCCTGCAGCGTTTGCATAGAATAGAGCATCCCGGCCAGGAAGCCACCATAAGCAACTGGAATATGGAGGTTAAGGTGGCAAGTGGACAGGACGTTTTAACCATCAGCGGCTTGTCCAAAAGTTACCCGGCTAACCATCTGTTCTCGGGAATAAACCTTTTGTTGCGTAAAGGGGAACGGGCTGCGCTGATAGGACCCAATGGCTGCGGCAAAAGCACCCTGCTGAAAATTATAGTTGGTGAAGAAGAGGCTGATGAAGGTCAATGCCGATTGGGCAGCAAGGTTTGCCTGGGGTACTTTGCTCAGGAACATGAAGGATTAGATCCAGAGTCAAGTGTTCTGGATGAATTGGTCTATAACAGTGATTGTACTATAGAGGAAGCGCGTACTATGCTGGGGCGTATGCTGTTTAGGGGAGATGACGTTTTCAAAAAGGTCAAAGATTTAAGCGGTGGTGAAAGAGCCAGGCTGGCTCTCCTGAAAATGCTGTTAACCGAGGCCAACTTCCTGGTGTTGGACGAACCAACTAATCATATGGACATGGAAAGCCGCCTGGTGGTGGAAGATATGCTCAGCCAATTTGAAGGAACCATGCTTATAGTATCCCATGACCGCGCTTTGATCGACTCTCTGGCTACCCGGGTGTTGGTATTTGAAGAGCATGCTCTGGTTAGCTACACCGGTAATTATTCTGATTATAAGGAAGCAAAACTACGACAACATGAAGTGAAGGATACAGAAAATAAACCTAAATCCATCACTGAACAGCAGGCTTACCGCCAGCGCCAGAAAGAACTGCAGCGCAACCTAAACCGGCTTAACCGGGAAAAGGCAGAAGCCGAGGCCAATTTAGAGGAATTGGAAAAACGTTTGGAAAAAGTGGAAAAGGAGTTGGCTGATCCTAAAGTATTCGCCGATGCAGAGGCGGTAGCCAGTTTAGGAAAGGAACACCAGGAACTGATGGAAAAGTATGAACAGGTTTTCTACCACTGGGAACAGTTGAACCAGCGCTGGGAAGAGGCGACCCAGGAGAGCGAGTAAACAGTGAGTCTCTCTTTTGATTAGTATCATAGACTATCAGGGGAGGGATACTCTTGGCAGATATGATACCGGTCTGGGTTTGGATTATACTGTTGATGGGGTTAATCCTGTTGCTGCATATTATTAAAGTAAAATTGCGCCGGTGGGCTTGGAAAAGTATAGAAAATAGCACTTACTCATTTTCACCTTTAACGAGAGCCAATGTTGACCAGGAAAGGGAAGTTTAGAAAGGGGAACATATTGTCAAAAGTTATACTGACTGGAGTAGGTCCAGGAGCTGAAAAACAAGAGCACGATCCGGAATTACAGGAAATGAAAGGCCTGATAGAAGCTGCCGGTCTGGATTTGGTTATGGTAATGCTCCAGCCACGGCATCAACCGGACCGGGCTACCTATATTGGCAAAGGCAAACTGAACGAGATCAAGCATTTGGTGGACGAGCTGGAAGCTGACCGGGTGATTTTCAATGTAGATTTAAGCCCCCTGCAGATTAGAAATCTGGAGCAGGCCGTAGAAGTACCCATTATGGATCGTACTATGCTGATTCTAGACATATTTAAGCAAAGAGCCCGCTCCCATGAGGGCAAACTCCAGGTGGAACTAGCCGCCTTACAGTATCAACTGCCCCGCCTCACGGGACGCGGTTGGGCTATGAGCCGTCTGGGAGGCGGCAAGTTAAGAGGAGCCGGTGAACAGCAGCTGGAGTTGGATCGGCGCCATATTCGCAAGCGTATTAAAGATATTAAGAATCAACTGAGCAAAGTGGAGAAAACCAGACAGCTGCACAGCCAGCGCCGCCAGCGCCAAGGTTTTAAGACCGTTTCTTTGGTAGGCTATACCAATGCCGGAAAGTCCTCGTTATTTAATGCCATCTGCCGGGTGGCTCACAGCAGTGGGCAGGATCAGGTGTCTGCTGATCAACGCTTGTTTCAGACTCTGGATACTACCACTCGCAATGTAAAACTACCCTCCGGGCGAGAGTTTTTGCTGACCGATACAGTAGGGTTTATCAACCAACTCCCCCCTCACCTGGTGGCAGCTTTTCGCTCTACTCTGAAGGAAACTGTGGAAGCAGATCTCCTCTTGCATGTGGTGGATCGGGCTGACTCTTTATACTTGGATAAAATGGCTGTCGTAGAAGAACTGCTGGATGACTTGCAAGTAGGATCCAAGCCCGTTTTGGTGGTCTTTAACAAAATAGATCTTTTAGGCTCGGATACAGTTATAGATAGTGGTATGCTTGGAGTGTCGGCCGGTACCGGATGGGGTGTGGAAAAATTATTACACCGTATTGATGAAATGATGTAAAATAGTGTCCCAAGCTGTAGATAGCTGGTGGGCAAGGGGCAATGAGTTGAATTCATAAAGAATTAAGGAGTATTAAAGGTATGGCGAGGCCAACGAATAAATTCCGTCGTTACATAGTCTACATACTGGTATTTGTAGGATGTTTTTTAATAGGCAAACTGCTGGCCGGCCATTTTACTGAGTCATCAGTAGCCCAAAAGGTTGAAAAGGGAAAGCCGGTAAATATTCTGATAATGGGGGTGGATGCCCGCAATGCCGAACTGAACTCCCGCAGTGATACTATGGTTGTGGCCAGCATAGACCGGAAGACTAAAAAGGTGGTCATGGTATGGATACCTCGAGACACCCGGGTGGAAGTTTCCCCCAATCGCTATGACAAAATCAACAGTGTGAATGCGCTAAAAGGACCAGAAGAAGCTTGCCAGGTGGCGGGAAAGCTTTTGGATACCCGGATTGACTATTATGTCGTAACCAATTTTTCAGGATTTGAAAAGATTATAGATATCCTGGGCGGGGTAGATATTGAAGTGGAATCCGCTATGAAACATTATGACCCTAATCCTAAACTGAGTATAAACCTGTCCCCGGGCAAGCAGCGCTTAAGCGGGGCCCAAGCCCTCAGTTATGTAAGGTACCGGGGCGGGCCAACTGCCGATATAGGCCGTACGGTAAGACAGCAGAAATTTGTTAAGGCTTTAGCCAAGGAAGTATTTAAGCCCAGCACTATTACCAAGTTGCCGGAGCTTATCCCGGAAATAAGCGAAAACATAAATACCAATATTCCGGTGTCTGATATGCTGTTTATGGTGCAGGTAGCCCGGGAATTTGATGCGGCGGGGATTGTGACCCAGACTCTACCCGGTTATCCTTTCACAGATCCGAAAACGGGGGCTAGCTACTGGGAGGCAGACCGGGATATAGCAAAAGGAATACTGGATGATTTGTTTGCTGGCAAAACCTATGATGTAGCTCAGGATCCGCCTCACTGGGTACAGCCCGCCCCACAGCCGGTTACCAACGAGCTGCTGGAAGAAGAGGTGCCTCCCGAACTGACCGAAGACCCGTCAGAAGTAGTTGATACCGAGCCAGACACTGGCCCGGAAGGGTATATTACTGAGGAACCGCCTCCTGAGGAAGATGTTCAGCCCGGTGAGGAAAATGCCCCACCACCGGAGGAAGATGAACCGGCTGACCCAGAAACTCCCGAACCGGAAGTTCCTGATGAGGAGCCTGACTCTGGCGGGGAGACACCATAGTCAATGTGAAAATGCCTCGCGGGGCGATGAGGGCATCGCCCCCTACCCTTCATTCCTAATCATTGCGGTAGCAGGCCAGTACTTCTCCAAAATAGAGCATGTGGTAATCATCATCAGCGTATAAAACACGGCGTATTTCTTCATCCAAATCATCGGGATTCATGGCCTGCTTATATAGGGTGCGACACTCTATAATTATGCCGCAGTTATCTATAACGGGGTCATCTACCGTCCGGGCTTTTTGAACGGGAATGTTCAGGTCCTTGAATTTGTCTATATCGCGTCCCGACAGTTTACCAGCCTGGTCCAGCAGTTCCTTATAGCGGTCTGAGCTGGGAAAACTCACCGTAAAAGTGTCGGAAGCCTCCATTAGACCATAAGTATGGCGGGAAAACCTTACCGCTACCATTAATACTGGTTTTCTCCATATGAATCCCATCAGTCCCCAGCCAATGGTCATGGTGTTGGCTGTACCGTTGGCCTGAACAGACAGAAAGGCTCCCCGGGGAAGCTGGGTCAACATTGGTAAGGCATTCTCAAAAAAGCTTTGCCGAATACTCATGTGCAATCCTCCTGTTATTTATTTGCGGGGCCATGTGAGCATCGCTCCCTACTGGTTACCATGATTGCCCTCTACGGGATGTTTTATGGCGATGGCCCCATGGCTGAGTGTCTAATCTCCTTTAAGTATAGTCTTTTGAAATCAAAATGTGCATTACCTGTCTATCCAGACCGGGTCACTAATGGCTTGATTAAGGGTAATCTGTGTTACCGTCTGGGAGCCTATGCGTTTTACAAACAGATCACCTGCTTGTTCAGGGATTGAGAAAAAGGTACTGGGAACCGACAAACAAAACAGGTAAAACTGGTGATCCGGTGAAACGCCACCCGGGAAAGTCTTAATACTTTTGGCACGTACAGACTCTAGCTTTTGCAGGCTGGCTGCTGGCTCATAAAGGCAAAGTTCTTGGCAGAACCAGGGATAGAATTCTCCGTAATAATCCCGGGCTAGAAGCAAAAGCATCCCATTGTCTGACCAGACCGCGGCATAATCATTATGACTGAATTCTTTTAGCTCGCCGGTGATCAGGTTATAGAAATAGGTCAAAGTATTGCGATACTGGGGCGGCTGGGTAAAGAATACCAGCTGATGGTGGGCGGCATTTACGTAAAAGGCAATAATGTCTTCACCAGGCAAAGAGAGGACTTCCTGATCACGACCGGTTGCACTGTGTACTTTGCGTAAACTGTACTTGCCTTGTATGTAAATTAGAGTTTGGCTGTCAGCCAGCCACTGTCCTTCGGCTTCTTCTAAACTAAATTGAGGTTGGGCACCAGCAGCGCTGATCACCAGGTTGCCATCAATGATTAGTCTACGACTGTCAGGTGACCAACTGAGATGTTTGGCCGGAGCAGACAGGCGATATGACCTGGTAATGTTACTGACAAAATCATAAACCTTCAGTTCGGCTGGTTTATGCTCCAATATGGCAGCTTTAGACTGGTCAGGAGACATGAAAAACTGGGCGGGAGATTTAATACCCGACTCTATCAGAGTATCGGAGCTGAATTCTGCCAGGTTTAACTGTTCCAGTTTAGACTGGTGATTCATTTTTTTCAGATACACAATAGAACCTCGGTAGTCTTGTCGATGCCTGGGCAGAACTACCATGTCATTAGGTGCCAGCGTACCCGAGGGAAACCAGGAGTTAGCTTGTATAATGTCTGCTGCGGGAATGGCGTATTGATGAGCAATACTCTCCAGCGTGTCACCTTTTTTGGTTAGATGAAAGGTCAAGGGCGGGGGTATAAGCAGCAACTGGCCTGGTTCAACCCCATACTCCGGGCCGATTAGGTGATTGATCTTAATGATATCCTCCTTTTTTTTGTTAAACAGCTGGGCTATCCTGGTTACGTTATCCTGGTAAGTGGCCCGGTAGTAATAGCAGTGATTGGGAACGGGCAAACTGGTACCCAAAGCCAGGTAAGTGTTGCAGCCCACTACCCCGTCGGTGGTAAGCCCTGCATCAGCCTGAAACTGAAGCACGGCTTTTTCAGTACGGTGGTCGAAAAACCCGTGGGGAGTTCTGTCGTAATAATGTAATTGGTAGAGTAGCAACTGCAGCAAGTAGGTATCCAGACCGTGGCGGCCTTTTTTTAAGGTACGGCCTCCTAAAGGGCACCAGCATATTATTCGGTCATAATCTTCGGGACCTGCTATCCCATCCACTTTTAATTCAGGAAAATGACTTTGGAAATGGCGCAGCGCTTGTTCGGTCATGTAATCAAAGCGTCCGTTAGCAGGACGGTTTAAGCGTGAATGGCGAAAAGCCGCCAGGCGGTTTTGTAGGACAGCCACATCCGGCCCACGGGTGCCGTTTCCTATCAGTCGCGAAGAAAAGATCGGTTCATTATGGGCATAACTGTTAATGCGATGGCCAAGACGATAATAAGTCTCCTGAGTTACCGCTCCATTAGCCCGCAGCCCGAAATAATGTTGGAACTGCTTGACAGCTTGGCGGGTCTGCTGTCCGAAAACCCCATCAACCCGCAGCGCTTTGTTAACCATAGTAGCCGGGGCCTGATTCAAAAGGCATTGTAGAACCTTAACATCATTTCCCTCCATAAGAGGAATTTTTAGACGTAAAGTCCTGCCACCGAAGTAGAAATAGGGAGGCTCTTTTCGGGAGCGCACCTAACCAATCCTTTTGCAATAAACTCCTATGCAATTGTATGAAAAATAGCGGGCAAAGGTGTACATAATTGTCTGGAGAAAGCTGGATGCAAGAGGGGACGGTTCTTTCTGTCATGCTGTGGATGCAAGGGGGGACTGCAAGAGGGGACGGTTCTTTCTGTCATTTCAAAAGCAATTATCACCTGAAGGACAGGCCGCTAGGCAGCCAGTAGGTTTACCCTGCGCACCTGTTCCGTCGCCTCGATATAGTAGCGGCTCGATGTGCGACTCAGGGGGTACCGGGCTAAACAAAACATCCTGTTTTGTAGCCCTCTTACGGACATCCTATCCCTCGCCTCCCCTTCGTTCGTACATCTTCGCCGACTATATCGGACTCCTCCACCAAGGTGCTTATGGCAAACCTACTGTCTACAATTTAGGTAAAAGGTCTTTTCACAGCATGACAGAAAGAACCGTCCCCTCTTGCATTACTCCTCCCGGTTAGCTATAAACTGTTGGAATGCATGGTTAAAAGAAACAAAACCCAAGTCAGTAACTTGGCTTACCGGTACCAGAGCAGCATCAGCAGCATCGTCACCGGCTATGGGATGACCAGGGTCAAGATGCACATAATAAATTAGGCTTATGAGATCGCCATAAAGGGAAGAATCAACATGGTAGACTCCTATAAGCTGCTGTATCTGTCCGGTCATACCGCTTTCCTCCAATAGTTCTCGCAGGCAGGCATTCTCCGGACTTTCACCCTTTTCAATGAATCCGGAGGGCAGAGTCCACAAGCCTTTGCGTGGTTCTAACCCCCTTTTTATCAGCAGTATCTGGTCGTCCAGCAAACCGAGAACTACCACGGTAGGTAGGGGATTCTCATAGTGAATAAAGTCGCACTGCGGGCAATAACTGCGCTGGCGGGATTCTACCCAGCCCACCTGCAGGGGATGAGCGCAAAGGGGGCAGTATTTATATTTAGCCATAAGAATACCTCCTTTAGGCAAACACTATATATAAATGACAGCATAGGGGTGATGTAAGAACTATTTATCCCCTCATAGCAAATTTTAATACGCAAAAACCTGCAAGTTCTAGTACAATTCTAGTACAATTAGTATAGATTGAACTTGTTATAACAATCACAAAGTATTTTATGCCCCAAGAAGGGGATGCATTATGAGAAAAGTCTTCCACAGGTTGGATAAATTACCAAGGCCCATTGATTTCTCCTTGGCATATTATTTGTTATTGTGTAACATGTGATCATGCGAATATACGAATATAGTAACGGAAAGCTATAACATCGCTGCTATACATCACATCAATTTGGCAAACTATTTAGCAAAGGAGGTCTCACTAGATGTTATCCGATTCAGCCACCATTGGCATCTTTTTACTCCTAACTGTGTGTTTCCCAGTGGGGGCATTGGTTGCAGCTTGGATGCTGCGAGCTAAGCCAAAAGTTGCCGCAGATGACGAGAAGTTGGTTCCTTATGAGTGTGGGGTAGACACTATTGGTCCCACCTGGATAAGGTTTAAGCCCAACTACTTTTTATTTGCGCTGATATTTCTGGCCTTCGATGTAGAAGTAGTTTTCTTGTTTCCCTGGGCGGTTAAATTCCAGATGTTAGGTCTTTTTGCATTTGTGGAAATGATTATCTTTATTACCATTCTCGTTATTGGGTTATGGTATGCGTGGAAGGAGGGAGCTTTGGAATGGCACTAGATTCAGTTAAAGCAACAGATAAAACAACAGAAGATATTGAAGTTTTGCAAAAGAATAACATACTGGTTACCACCCTGGAAAAATTCTGGGATTGGGGCAGATCCTGGTCATTTTGGCCGTTAAATTATGGGTGCAACTGCTGCCCTATAGAAATGTTGGCGGCTAGTGCGGCTCGTTTTGATATCGCCCGTTATGGCTATGAAGTATTCCGGGCTTCTCCCCGGCAGGCGGATCTAATAATTGTAGCCGGGCCAGTAACCCTGAAAATGAAACCCATTCTGGAACGGGTGTGGGCACAGATGCCGGAGCCCAAATGGGTTTTAGCTATGGGAAACTGTGCCACCAGCGGCGGTCCTTTTAAGGATGGTTACAGTGTACTTCCGGGCTGTGACACGGTAGTGCCAGTAGATGTATACGTACCTGGTTGTCCTCCCCGACCTGAAGCGCTGTTTCACGGATTGTTAGAACTAAAGAAAAAAGTTGCCTCAGGCCAATACATCCACAGGAGATGAGTGGTATGAATACGATTCAAACCGTTATTGATGATATAAAAAATACTTGGGGAGAACAGGTTGAGATGCTGGAGGACAAGTTCTTCCACATGATTAAAGTGCCCCAGCAGCTATTGCCGGAACTATTCAACAAATTGAAACAGGTGCACGGTTTTAACCATTTAGCTAATCTGACTGCGGTGGATTACAAGGATCGATTTGAATTGGTTTATCATATTTATTCCATTCCCGATAACCGTAAATTGGCGGTTAAAGCTGATTTGGATCATGATCAACCTGTGGCGCCTTCAGCAACTTCCATATGGCCTACGGCCGATTGGCAGGAGCGGGAGCTATTCGATCTCATGGGAATTCGCTTTGATGGACACCCTAACCTTAAACGGATTTTGCTTCCTGATGAATTCGAAGGGCATCCTCTTCGTAAAGACTTTCAAGTGAAGGGGTGAGACTATGCTACAGACTGAACAGTTAACTATCAATATAGGACCTCAACACCCCAGTGCCCATGGCGGACTGCATGTAGAGGCGGTATTAGACGGGGAAATAGTGGTTGATGCCATACCACATCTAGGCTATGTGCACCGCTCAGTGGAAAAGATAGCGGAAAGCAGAACTTATGCTCATTATGTTCCCTATACCGCTAGGTTCGATTACCTGGCTACCCATCTTTCGGTGATGGGATATGTGCAGACTGTGGAGAAACTAGCGGGAATAGAAATTCCTGAGCGGGCTGAGTATATCCGGGTGATTATGGGGGAACTGTCGCGTATTGCTTCTCACCAATTATGTATTGGCAGTATGGCTATAGATATTGGTGCTACTACCGGATTGTTGTACTGTATGCGCGATCGTGAACGAATTATGGACATGTTTGAAATGACCAGCGGTCAGCGCCTGCTTGCTGCCTATATGCGTATTGGTGGTATAGCTGAAGATCTGCCAGAAGAGTTCTTCCCCGCTGTACGCAGTTTTCTGCAGGATTTACCAGCCATGATCAAAGAGTACGACGGGCTGTTGTTCGGAAATGAAATTTTACAGGCTCGCCTTAAAGGCATTGGTAAATTATCAGCTGAAGATGCCATAGCTTATGGAGTTACCGGTCCCAATCTGAGAGCTTGTGGAGTCGATTATGATATCCGCAAGGCTGAACCCTATAGTATTTATGATCGTTTTGATTTCCAGGTGCCGGTAGGCAGTAATGGAGATGCCTGGGACCGGGTAGTCGTACGTAAAGAAGAAATCATACAGAGCGCACGCATTATTGAACAGGCTCTCGAGCAAATGCCGGAGGGCGAAGTGCGCGCCAAAGTGCCCCGGGTTCTTAAACCGGAAAAAGGCAGTGAGGTTTACCATCGTATTGAATCAGCTAAAGGAGAACTAGGATATTACATCGTCAGTGATGGTGGTGAAAAACCCTATCGTCTTCATGTACGGGCTCCTTCTTTTGTTAATCTTATGGTTTTGCCTCTGATTTCAAAAGGAGGGTTAATACAGGACATTATAGTTAACATCGCCACCTTGGACCCGGTTTTAGGCGAAGCAGACCGCTAGGCCAGGTTTAAAGGAGTAGGAGAGGTTATGATGCAAAAGATTGAAACATTATTCGTAGATTTAGCTGATTGGTTCATCACCTGGCTGCAAGGCTGGGGAATACCATTAGCCTGGGCTGATGCCATTCTAGTAGTGGTCCAGTTTCTTTGCATAGTGGCTATCGTGCTTTTCAATATTACCATTCTGGTCTGGCTGGAGAGAAAAGTATCGGGTTTTATTCAAGAGCGCCCCGGCCCGAACCGTCTTGGGCCTTTTGGAATCCTGCAAACGATAGCTGATGCCCTTAAACTGCTGACCAAAGAAGATATCATTCCCAGCAAAACGGACCGCTGGATTTTCCGTACCGCTCCGATATTGTTCATGACTATATCGGTGATGCTGTACATTGTGTTGCCCTTTGGTAAGGACATGCAAGTGGTTGACTTAAATGTGGGGTTATTCTTCTTCATATCTGTGGGTTCATTGTCTACTATTGCTATCCTCATGGGAGGATGGAGTTCCAATAATAAATGGTCATTGATAGGGGCTATGCGTTCCGTAGCCCAGATGATCAGCTATGAAATACCGTTAGCACTGTCTTTAATAGGAGTTGTTATGATTGCCGGTTCACTGCGGCTATCTGATATTGTGGCTGCCCAAGATAACATCTGGTTTATTATCTTGCAGCCCATTGCTTTTCTGACCTATTTTATTGCCGCCACAGCGGAATTAAACCGGGGACCTTTTGATATGCCTGAGGCAGAACAGGAATTAACGGCTGGTGCTTATACTGAGTACACCGGCATGCGTTATGCCCTGTTTTTCTTGGCTGAATACACCAACCTGGTGGCAGTTTCCGCCTTAGCCTCCACCGTATTTCTGGGAGGATGGCAGGGACCCTGGCTGCCGTCCTGGATGTGGATCATAATTAAAACTTATATAGTCCTGTTGGTCTTCATGTGGGTCAAATGGACTTTCCCGCGTATTAGAATGGATCATCTCATGTCTTTCAGTTGGAAGGTATTAATTCCGGTTACTTTGGTTAATATCGTGGCAACTGGATTTGGTCTCTATATTTTCAAAGGAATAGGAGGGTGATAAGGCATGTACGGAACTGGTTTATTAAAAGGTATGGCTATTACCCTCAAGTACTTCCTTTCCAGGAAGATTACCGTGCAATACCCGGAACAGATGCCGGAACTGCAGGAGCGTTTTCGCGGCCGTCTGTATCTGGAGTTTGAGAAGTGTATTGTTTGCGGAATGTGTACTAAAGCCTGCCCTAACGGGGTTCTGAGCCTGGAAGATGCCCGGGACGAGAATACTAAGAAAAAGAAGCTGATTTCATATACCATTGATCACCAGTACTGTATGTTCTGTAACCTGTGCGTGGAAAACTGTCCGGGCAACTGCCTGCATTTCAACCATGATTTCGAATTGACCCAGTTTAACCGGCCTGATATTAAAGATGTTTACCACCGACCGCCGGAAATGGATCAGGTTTCACCCCAGGCCAGTACTCCTGGCAGCGGGGATGCCAATGAACCGGAGCCGGGCATAACTGAGGCTGCTCTTAAAAAGCAGAAGAAGATGGATGCTTTGATGACGGCTTTGGACAAGAATCCGGTGAAAGTGTTGAGCCGCTATGTAGATGGGGAAGAGGATGCTCAAATATTGGCGGACATTGTTCAAGCTGATCGGGGCAAAGCCGAAAAACTAGTGGAATTGATGGCCGATGATCAGGACAAAGCCCGTAAAGTGGCGGTGGCTTTTGTTAACAAAGAGAAAAAACAGCGGCAGAGCCAAACGGAAGGAGGCGAAAAGCGTGAACATGAATGATGCAGTTTTTATCATCCTAGGCGTTATAACCCTATTCGGAGCTGTCGGTGTGGTCAGTTTCAATAATATTGTTCATGCTGCCATTTCGCTGGTTATATCCTTTCTGGGAGTAGCAGGCCTGTATTTTCAACTGCAGGCTGAGTTTTTAGGGTTGGTTCAAGTAATAGTTTACGCGGGAGCTATTTCCGTGTTGATCATCTTTGCCATTATGCTGGTAATGGACCGGGATCCGGCTAGGACCAACCTGACCCATAAGATTAACCGCTGGTGGGGAGGATTAATAGCCGTCCTATTTGCAGTTTTCATAGGATTGGCGATTCGGGAAAGTCAGTTCCCCGTACAGGCAGGCAGCAGCAGCTCAGAGCGAATTGGTCAGCTGGCCGAGTTGTTACTGGGTGATTATGTGATTGCTTTTGAAATCGCTGCTATTTTGCTGCTGGTTGCGGTGGTAGGGGCTATTATTCTGGCGAAAGGAGCTAAGGACCAATGATCGGACTTCAACAATACTTGCTCCTAGCCACGATTTTATTTGCTGTTGGCATTTATGGAGTGTTGAGCAAACGCAATGCGGTGGCTGTTTTGATGTCAGTGGAATTGATGCTGAATTCAGTCAACCTCAATTTCGTGGCAATTAATCGTTATGTAGTAACTGATCAGGCGGTAGGACAGCTATTTGCTTTAATGGTAATTGTGGTAGCAGCTGCTGAGGTAGCCGTCGGATTAGCCCTGATTATTTCTATATTCCGGCAGAGAAAATCGGTCAACTTGAACGATTTTAATCTGCTGAAATGGTAAGGTAGGTGGGACAGATGTTTGCATGGAGCTTAGAACTAGCCTGGCTAATCGTATTGCTGCCTTTTGCAGCCTTTGCTCTGATTGGCCTTTTCTTACACCGTTGGCCCAGGCTGTCCGCCTCTGTTTCGATCCTGGCCATTGGTTTGTCGTTTGCATTATCGGTGTTAGTTGCTGCCCATGTTTTCCTGGGCGGTATGCAGGAGACTTTTGAAATATCTATGCGCTGGCTGGCTATGCCGGGTCTCAACGTAGATATGGGCTTGCTCATCGATGGTTTAACTGCGGTAATGCTCATAGTGGTGACCCTGGTAGCCTTGCTGGTGCAGGTCTATTCCTTAGGCTATATGCATGGTGATCCTGGTTTCAGCAGTTATTATGCTTATCAATCGGTTTTTGCAGGATCTATGCTGGGACTGGTTTTAGCCAACAACTTTGGACAGTTGTTTGTCTTTTGGGAATTGGTAGGTTTGGCCTCTTACTTATTGATCGGGTTCTGGTTTGGCCGCCATTCAGCCAAAAACGCGGCTGTTAAAGCCTTCGTTACCAATAGAGTAGGAGACTTTGGATTGCTGCTGGGAATCCTATTCCTGCAGATCATTTTTGGAACCCTTAATTTCAATGGTTTAGCCGGTGAAATTGCGGGTTATACCAATACAGCAGTTCTAATAGCCATATCTATTCTGCTGTTAGCCGGACCTATTGGGAAATCTGCCCAATTTCCACTGCATGTTTGGCTGCCGGATGCTATGGAAGGCCCCACCCCGGTCAGCGCCCTAATTCATGCGGCTACCATGGTAGCGGCTGGTGTTTACCTGATTGCCCGGGCCTTCTTCATTTTCAGTTCTACACCGGAGGCTATGACATTAATTGCGGTAATAGGCGGATTCACCGCTTTGTTCGCTGCCACTATTGCTCTGGTCCAGAATGACATTAAGAGAATTCTGGCTTATTCTACCTTAAGCCAGCTGGGATATATGGTGATGGCTATGGGAATTGGGGCTATGACAGCAGGTATGTTCCATTTGATGACCCATGCTTTCTTCAAGAGCCTGCTCTTCTTAGGAGCCGGCAGCGTTATCCACGCTATGGCTGATGAACAGGATATCTGGAAAATGGGCCGGTTGAAAGATAAAATGCCCATCACCACCTGGACTTTTGTCATTGGAGCACTGGCCTTGGCAGGAATTCCGCCTTTGTCAGGATTCTGGAGTAAGGATGAGATACTCTTAAGCGCTTTTGCCGGTGGACATATAGTTCTTTATTTGTTAGGAACTTTGGTGGCATTTATGACGGCCTTCTATATGTTCCGCCTCATATTTGTAGCTTTCTTTGGAACTAATAAAGGGGGAGAAGAGGCCCATGAATCCTCAGCTGTAATGACAGTTCCGCTGATAATCCTGGCAGTTCTGGCGGTTGTGGCCGGTTTTGTTGGTTCACCAGTAATGAATTATGCTTTTGGCCATTTTGTAACATATCCAGGAGCCGTTCATTATGAACCTAACACAGTGGTTATGGTTATTTCCGGGCTGGTAGCCATAGCGGGTATAGTTTTGGCCTGGGCTATTTATCAGAAACAATTGATAAGTCACCTGGCCTTACGCCAGCGATTTAAGGTGATTTACGACTTGCTGTACCACAAATACTACATTGATGAGATTTATCAGTGGCTGGGTGAACGGTTCGTCTATGGTACAGCCAAGGTTTTATTCTGGTTTGACATTTATGTTGTTAACGGCATAGTTAATGGAATTGCTGCCCTGACAGGGGGAGCCGGCAGAGTGCTGCGCTACACGGAAACTGGTCAGGTGCAGACTTATGCTGCTTATATGTTGGTTGGAGTCATCGTCATCGTGGGGCTGGTCATGATTGCCGGCTTTACATTGCTGATATAAGGGGGTGGAGGTATTGAGCAATTGGCCTATTCTATCAATCACACTTTTTACACCGGTGTTAGGAGCCATATTGATAATGCTTCTTCCCCGGGACAATGAAAAGAACATCAAAATAGTGGCAGCAGTATCCACCTTGATCAGTTTGATCCTGTCTGTCTGGGTGTGGTTAGCTTATGACCGCAGCCTGGGAGGGATACAGTTTGTAGAGCAGATCCCCTGGGTAGCTGATTTAGGAGTATCCTTTGCCCTGGGAGTAGATGGTATAAGCATTCCCATGCTTCTGCTTACTAACTTGATTGGTTTTAGTGCCGTTTATGCCTCCTGGCGAGTAGCTGATCGGGTTAAAGAATTCTTTACCCTGCTGTTGATTCTAATCACAGGGGTTATGGGAACCTTTGTAACTACGGATTTATTCATATTCTTCTTGTTCTATGAAGTGGTAGTGATTCCCATATACCTCCTGGTAATTATGTTTGGCAGCAGCAAGCGGGTCACTAAAGAATATGCTGGTATGAAATTAACCATCTATCTTTTGATCGGGAGTGCCTTCCTCTTGGTGGGATTGATTGCCCTGTTCGTACAATCTAGGGCGTTATTGGGCTATCCCTGTATGGATATTTTCACTCTCGCCACGGTAGAATTTCCGATAGGATTCCAGATTTTCGTATTTATTCTGATGGCTTTTGGATTTGGAACCCTCTTGTCCATGTTCCCTTTCCACGCCTGGTCTCCCGATGGTTACGCCGGCGCGCCTACAGCAGTAAGTATGATCCATGCCGGAGTACTGAAAAAAATCGGCGGCTATGGCCTGATTCGCATCG
>Ga0208823_1001147_pt1 | contig 21194 bp, 17 predicted proteins | sample AD_UKC075_MetaG_FD_184440 | JGI IMG/M metagenome (GOLD analysis project Ga0208823, IMG submission 184440) | Active sludge microbial communities of municipal wastewater-treating anaerobic digesters from USA - AD_UKC075_MetaG (SPAdes) (version 2) | ecosystem: Engineered > Bioreactor > Anaerobic >... | reverse complement strand
GACCTGGTCGTGGGTGACGAACAGCGAGGTGATGCCCAGCTCCTGGTGCAGCTTCTGGATTTCGAGCCGGGTCTGGGCGCGCAGCTTGGCGTCGAGGTTGGACAGGGGTTCGTCGAACAAAAACACCTTGGGCTGGCGCACGATGGCACGGCCCATGGCCACGCGCTGGCGCTGGCCGCCCGAGAGCTCACGCGGCTTGCGCTCCAGCAGGTGGCCCAGCTCCAGGATCTTGGCGGCCTTGTCCACGCTGGCGCGGATCTGGTCGGTGGGCACGTTCTTGATGCGCAGGCCGTAGGCCATGTTCTCAAACACGCTCATGTGCGGGTAGAGCGCGTAGTTCTGGAACACCATAGCGATGTCGCGCTGGGCGGGCTCCACGTCGTTGACGACCTTGTCGCCAATGGCGATCTCGCCGCCGCTGATTTCCTCCAGCCCGGCCACCATGCGCAGCAGGGTGGATTTGCCGCAGCCCGAGGGGCCCACGATGACGATGAATTCACCGTCCTGGATTTCGGCGCTGACGCCGTGGATGACCTGCACGGCACGGGCATCCTTGCCATACCGCTTGGTGACCTTGCGAAGGGAGATTGAAGCCATGATGCTATTGAATTTGTAGCTGTATGCGGAGGTTTTTTGGGGGCGGAACGGCGGTTTCTTCTATTTTTCTGTATCCACCAGGCCCTTGACGAACCATTTCTGCATCAGCACCACCACGATGGCGGGTGGCACCATGGCCATGATGGCGGTGGCCATGACGAGGTTCCATTCGACCATGCTCTCGCCGCTGCCGCCCATCATGGCGCGGATGCCCAGCACCACCGGGTACATGTCCTGGTTGGTAGTGACCAGCAGCGGCCACAGGTACTGGTTCCAGCCGTAGATGAACTGGATGACGAACAGGGCGGCCATGCTGGTGCGCGACAGCGGCACCAGGATGTCCTTGAAGAAACGCATCGGGCTGGCGCCGTCCATGCGGGCGGCCTCGGCCAACTCGTCGGGCACCGTCAGGAAGAACTGGCGGAACAGGAAAGTGGCGGTGGCCGAGGCGATCAGCGGCACCGTCAGGCCGGCGTAGCTGTTGAGCATGCCGAGGTCTGCCACCACCTTGTAGGTGGGCAGGATACGCACTTCCACCGGCAGCATCAGCGTGATGAAGATGGCCCAGAAGCACAGGTTGCGCAGCGGAAAGCGGAAATACACCACTGCGAAGGCCGACAGCAGCGAGATGGTGATCTTGCCCAGCGCGATCACCATGGCAGTGATGAAGCTCACCACCATCATGCGGGCCACAGGCGGGCGCTCGGCGCCTTCGCCGCCGCCGAACAGCGCGGTGCGGTAGGTTTCCCACAGGTGTGAGCCCGGCCACAGGGGCATGGGCGACTGCACGATGTCCTGCGGCTGGTGGGTGGAGGCCACGAAGGCCAGGTAGATGGGGAATGCCACCAGCAGCACGCCCAGAATCATGACGGCGTGGGCCAGGATGCCCAGTGTGGCGCGACGTTCGACCATCAGTAGTTCACCTTTTTCTCGACGTAGCGGAACTGCACTACGGTGAGCATGATGACGATGGCCATCAGGATCACCGACTGGGCCGCCGAGCCGCCCAGGTCCAGGTTCTTGAAGCCGTCGTGGTAGACCTTGTAGACGAGGATGTTGGTGCTCTGGCCCGGGCCGCCGTGGGTGGTGGCGTCCACGATGGCGAAGGTGTCGAAGAAGGCGTACACCACGTTGATCACCAGCAGGAAGAAGGTGGTGGGCGACAGCAGCGGGAACTGGATGCTCCAGAACCGGCGCCAGGGGCGCGCACCGTCGATGGCGGCGGCCTCGATCAGCGACTTGGGAATGGACTGCAGCCCGGCCAGGAAGAACAGGAAGTTGTAGGAAATTTGCTTCCAGATGGCCGCCATCACGATCAGCGCCATGGCGTGGCTGGAATTGACCAGGTAGTCCCAGGTGAAGCCGACCTTGGCCAGCAGCCAGGTGACCACCCCGATGCTGGGCGAGAACATGAACGCCCACAGCACCCCGGCCAGCACCGGTGCCACGGCGTAGGGCAGGATCATCAGCGTGCGGTAGAAGGTGGCGCCGCGCACGATGCGGTCGGCAAACACCGCCAGCACCAGCGCGATGCTGATGCCCAGCGTGGCCACCAGGGTGGAGAAGATCGCGGTGGTGCGGAAGGAATCCAGGTAGCCGGGGTCGTTCCAGAGGCGCTGGAAGTTGGCCATGCCCACAAATTCAGTGCTCAGACCGAACGGGTCTTCGGTCTGCACCGACTGGATGAAGGCCTGCGCCGCCGGCCAGAAAAAGAACACGCCGATGACCACCAGCTGCGGCGTCAGCAGCAGCCAGGGCAGCCAGCTCGATTTAAAAACGACTCGTTTTTCCATAGGGGGTAATCGGTGCAAAAGACCTGAGCGGCGGGCGAGGGTCGAGAGGCCGCGGAGCAGGCCATGCAAGTGCACCCGCGGAACTGGCTTTGCCAGGCCGCTGGGTGCGCTCCCCTCGCGCAGCAGAGGGGGGAGCGGCGCAGCCGCCTGGGGGGTGCTTACTTGTTACTGGCCTGGAACCGCGCCAGCTCCTCGTTGCCCCGGCGCACCGCGTCGTCCAGCGCCTGCTTGGCGTTCTTCTTGCCGGCCCAGATGTTCTCGGTTTCCTCGTCGAAGATTGTGCGGATCTGCGCGTAGTTGCCCAGGCGGATGCCGCGCGACTTGTCGGTGGTCTTGCGGACCATCTGGTTTACCGCCACGTCGGTGCCGGGGTTGGCCTTGTAGAAGCCAGAGGCTTCGGTCAGGCGGTAGGCGTCCATGGTGATGGGCAGGTAACCGGTGCGCTTGTGGCTTTCGGACTGCACACGCGAGTCGGACAGGTATTCGAAGAACTTGGTCACGCCCTTGTATTCGTCGGGCTTCTTGCCGGCCATCACCCACAGGCTGGCGCCGCCGATCACGGTGTTCTGCGGCGCGCCCTTCACATCGGGGTAGTAGGGCAGCTCGGAAATGCCCCAGCCGAACTTGCTGTCACGCTTGACGCTGGCGTAGCTGCCGCTGGAGCCCATGATCATGCTGCATTCACCCGAGGTGAACGCGGCCAGGCCCACGCTGGAGCGGCCCTTGTAGGCGAACAGGCCGGCCTTGTTCCACTTTTCCAGGTTTTCGAAGTGGCGCACGTGCAGCGGCGAATTGGCTAGCAGGCGGGCGTTGGTGCCGCCAAAGCCGTTGTTCTCGGTGGCGAACAGGGTGTTGTGCCAGGTCGAGAAGCTCTCCAGCTGCACCCAGGTCATCCAGGTGGTGGTCAGCGGGCATTTTTCACCGGCGGCCTTGAGCTTCTGGGCGGCAGCCTCCACGTCGGGCCAGGTCTTGGGCGGCTTGTCGGCGTCCAGGCCGGCCTTCTTGAAAGCGTCCTTGTTGTAATAGAACACCGTCGTCGAGCTGTTGAACGGGAAAGACATCATCTGCCCGTTCGGTGCCGTGTAGTAGCCGGCCACGGCAGGGATGTAGCTGCTGGGGTCGAAGTGCGCGCCATGTTCCTTCATCAGCGCCTGCACCGGCTTGACGGCGCCCTTGGCCGCCATCAGCGTGGCGGTGGCCACTTCCTGGCCCTGCAGGATGTGGGGGGCCTGGCCGGCACGGAAGGCGGCGATGGCGGCGGTCAGCGCCTCGGGGTACTGGCCCTTGTAGACCGGCACCACCTTGTAGTCGGCCTGCTTGCTGTTGAAATCCTTGGCCAGGTCGTTGACCCAGGTCTCCAGGGCGCCGTCCATCGAATGCCACCACTGGATCTCGGTGACGGCAAATGCAGGCGCCGTGGCGCACAGGCCCAGGCTGGCGGCCAAGGCCAGGTTGCGGAACTTCATGGGAACACTCCTCAGGATAAGAAAAGGCGAAATCTAGCCACTGTTTGTGACCGTGTTATGTATGTCACGCGCTTGTCGTTTTGTCACAGGGCTGCACCAGCTTCAATCGGGTAAACCCGGCGCAGCTGACCCGAGCGGGACAGTACTGCATAACCCTGTCGGCACCATTGACGCACAGCAATGGTGCAATGCACCATGCTAGGATGATTTGAACAGCACCAACACACCATTATGGCCATGAGCAAAACATCGCTGGACAAGAGCAAGATCAAGTTTCTGTTGCTGGAAGGGGTGCACCCCTCCGCCGTCGAGGTGCTGCGCCGCGCCGGCTACACCCAGATCGAAAGCCTCAGCGGCGCACTGCCCGACGCCGAATTGAAAGAGCGCATCGCCGACGTGCATTTCATCGGCATTCGCTCGCGCACCCAGCTCACCGAAGAGGTGTTTGCCCACGCCAACAAGCTCGTGGCCGTGGGTTGCTTCTGCATCGGCACCAACCAGGTCGACCTGGACGCCGCCCGCGAACGCGGCATCGCCGTGTTCAACGCCCCCTTCTCCAACACCCGCTCGGTGGCCGAGCTGGTGCTGGCCGAAGCCATCCTGCTGCTGCGCGGCGTGCCCGAGAAAAGCGCCGTGGCGCACCGCGGCGGCTGGCTCAAGAGCGCCGACAACGCCTATGAAATCCGCGGCAAGACCCTGGGTATCGTCGGCTACGGCTCCATCGGCACCCAGTTGTCGGTGCTGGCCGAAGCCCTGGGCATGCACGTGGTGTTCTTCGACGTCGTCACCAAGCTGCCTCTGGGCAACGCCCGCCAGGCCGCCAGCCTGCACGACCTGCTGGCGCAGAGCGACATCGTCAGCCTGCACGTGCCCGAGCTGCCATCCACCCAGTGGATGATCGGCGCCGCCGAGATCGCCGCCCTGAAGCCCGGCGCCATCCTGATCAACGCCTCGCGCGGCACCGTGGTCGAGATCGAGCCCCTGGCCGAAGCCCTCAAAGCCAACAAGCTGCTGGGCGCCGCCGTGGACGTATTCCCTGTCGAGCCACGCACCAACAAGGACGAATTCCAGTCGCCCCTGCGCGGCCTGGACAACGTCATCCTCACCCCGCACATCGGCGGCTCCACCATGGAGGCGCAGGCCAACATCGGCCTGGAAGTGGCCGAGAAGCTGGTGAAATACAGCGACAACGGTACCAGCACCACCTCGGTCAACTTCCCCGAAGTGGCGCTGCCCGCCCACCCCGGCAAACACCGCATCCTGCACATCCACCGCAACGTGCCGGGTGTGCTGTCCGAAATCAACCGCATCTTCTCGGACAACCACATCAACATCTCGGGCCAGTACCTGCAAACCAACGAGAAGGTGGGGTATGTGGTGATCGACATCGACGCGGCGTCGAGTGACCTGGCGCTGGAGAAGCTGGCTGATGTGCAGGGGACTATTCGGAGTCGGGTGCTGTTCTGAGGTGAGCGCGCGCTTTGCGCGCCGCTCTTAAAAAACCCGCCGCGTGCGGGTTTTTTGCATTAAATTGGCATCCTGCCCGCATAGGTGGGCGACAGCTTGCTATCAAATTAATAATTTAAACTGGCTGGCAGTGCCACCAGCGACCGCCTTGATCACATGGGGGTAGACCATGGTGGTGCTTCCGTCGCTGTGCCCCAGCAATTCCTGCACCGTGCGGATATGCTTGTAACGAGTTCGCTCTCGCACTTGGTCCGAACGGCCCAAAATGGCGCGAAGACGCGAGCAAAACGGCGGCAATTGCGTCATCTGAAAAACATCGTCCCTGTAGCACTCACAAATCAGAGTTGTTCAGGATGTCCTTAAGAAAATTATTCATCATAAATTTTTTAGAATGAAGAAGAGATTTTTTGTATTGGTGGTTTTTGGATTAAGTGGGTGTGTTTCGATGCTTTCCCATATATCCTATACAGACGGTGAAACGCGGGAGCATGCTCAAAAAATTGCAGTAATGGACTTGTGTGCTGAAAGAAAATTGACGTCCACGACTGATGTTGAAGATTTCAAATCTGCATTTGTTCAGCTACTTACAGTAGCTGTATACAACAAGGATGTATTTGCTGAGGGTTATGCGAAGGAAAGGGAGTGGTTAAATGCGGGGACTGCAAAAAGCTTCTTGGATAATTGCAAAAAATTTGAGGCGGAAATAAAAACTGCCACAACAGCAATTACGCAAAGGTATGTGCAGATTTCTAGTGAAAGGCGCAGAGATGCGGTTTCTATGTTTGCTGGTCTTGCTTCCTATCAAGCACCGGCATACGGAGCCTCCAGCTATGTAGCACCCTCCACTAATATCCGACCAAGCTTTGGGGTGCAACAGCCTCGTACTTCGCACTATTTGGTAAATACGCCAGGAGGTTTCAAGCACTGTTCCATCACGTCAGGGGTGGTCATGTGTAATTAAGGAATATCGACAAAATTTAGCCGAGCGTGTTATGCATTTTGCCTAAGTTGTTCGTATACAAGGGGAATTCGGTGCCTCCGCTAAACTGGCGACTGACGCAATCCGTTGATTTTTAAGGAATTTTCAGAATTTCATAACACGCTCTAATGCAAGGCAAGAGGGTCAGTTTTTGCTAAAAAGCGGGTTTAATTTTTATCAAAATATTTGCTGTGGCCGACCGCCTGTCGCATCGATTCGCTTTTGCTTTTGGATCGAATTTTGGAGTGCACAAGATTGGCGATGTCCGAATGGAAAGAGAAATTATTCTTAAACCACAGGGGACGTTGAGGCATGAGAGATTATGCACGAAGGGGTTTAGGCAAGAAACCGATATCGATGAATGTGCAATATTAAATATATCGGAAGATTCAGTTGGTGAGTTAACTGTTGCTGGGTACGCCGCAGTTCGAGGTTTCCGACGGACCATTCACGTCATCCAAAAAGACAAAGTTGGAAAAATTGTGGTCGATGAGTGCTGGACTCTAAATGTCGTCGCAGCCGACCGCCTACGGCGTCGGCTGAACTCAGGGTGTTAGCCCTCTTAAGCCCTACCGGCCTACACCGGCGCAAATGGATTAAATACTTCTAATCCAAGGGCCTTGAAATCGGCCACATTTCTCGTTGCAACGGTCAGTCCATGCACTTTGGCCGCAGCGGCAATCATGGCGTCTTCGTAGAGCGTATCGGACTTTCTGTGCATCAGTCGCGCCCACGCTCTGAAAGCTGCCGCATCCATCGGCAAGATGTTATAGGCACCGGCAACCAGTTCCAGCCACGCTTCAATTTCGCTGGCTTTACCAGGGTCCTGCTCTCGCGTCAGTTCAATGCCCGCCTGTATTTCGCCCAGGGTGACCGCCGACACGTGCAGATGAGCATCGTCAAGCGACTCCAACCAAGCAACCACACCACCATGTGGGCGCAGCTTGCGCAACTCAGAAACCACGTTTGTGTCCAGCAAATACATGCGTGTCACAGCAAGGGCTCCACCTTGCGGCGCTTCGCGTGTCCGCGTGTCGGCATGATCATGTCTACACGGGCTTGGTCAGAAAGCAGAAGTTGCTTCAGTGAAGGACGCGCAGCAGCCTGCAAGCGGCGCCACTCTTGCACTGGCACCAGCACAGCTGTCTCAGAGCCCCTGCGGGTCACCATCTGCGGCCCGTCTGCCAAGCAGGCGTCCAAAAACTCACTGAATCTCGCCTTCGCATCTTGTACTGGCCATGAATGCATGGCACCCTCCAAAAAACTAGTCATAAGCCTAGTCTGATGCTTGCGGCCCAGCTTGTCAAACAACAACCTTTGCTAGGGCGTTTCACCAAGCAACTTCCCGTGCGAAACCCAGTCAGGCCGTGCAGTGCTAGGGATTCGTGCAGAGACTTCATAAAGGGCATTAAGCTATTTAATTGATAGCGTTTCCGTCTGCCTGCCGCGTAACCCCCGCCCCAGCAGGTTCCCGCCCCCTGACATAAAATGACACCCCCCAAGGTGAGGGGCGTCCCCGCGCTCCCCAGGTCCCAGGTTGATCCCCCGATGAATGCACCCACTGCGCTGGCAGTCCTCATGCCGCAGGCTGCAGAGCCTGCGCGACTGCGCGAGATTCCCTACAACTACACCTCGTTCTCGGACCGCGAAATCGTGATCCGGCTGCTGGGCTCCCGGGGCTGGTCGCTGCTCGACCAACTGCGGCAGGAGCGCCGCACCGGCCGCTCGGCCCGCATGCTCTATGAGGTGCTGGGCGACATCTGGGTGGTGCAGCGCAACCCCTACCTGCAGGACGACCTGCTCGACAACCCCAAGCGCCGCCGCCAGCTGGTGGACGCTTTGCAGCACCGCTTGGGTGAGGTGCAGAAGCGCCGCACCCCGCAGGACGATGTGCAGCGCGACACCCTGGTCAGCGAGCTGCTGGCCCTGGCCACCCAGGCCGTGAAGGCCTTCGACGCCGCTTTTGTGGAAATCGCCGACCTGCGCCGCCAGTCCCAGACCCGGCTGCGCCGCCACACGGCGCGCGACAACATCAAGTTCGACGGCCTGTCGCGTGTGTCCCATGTGACCGACGCCACCGACTGGCGGGTGGAATACCCCTTTGTGGTGCTCACCCCCGACAGCGAGGCCGAGATGGCCGAGCTGGTGCGCGCCTGTATCGAGCTGGGCCTGACCATCATCCCGCGTGGCGGCGGCACCGGCTACACGGGCGGCGCCATTCCGCTGACCTGGAAGAGTGCGGTCATCAACACCGAAAAGCTCGAAGCCATGACCGAGGTGGAGCAGCGCCTGCTGCCCGGCATGGACGCCCCCGTGGCCACCATCTGGACGGAAGCCGGCGTGGTCACCCAGCGGGTGGCCGACGCGGCCGAGCGCGGTGGTTTTGTTTTTGCGGTGGACCCGACCAGCGCCGAGGCCTCGTGTATCGGCGGCAACATCGCCATGAACGCGGGTGGCAAAAAGGCCGTGTTGTGGGGCACGGCGCTCGACAACCTGGCCAGTTGGCGCATGGTGACCCCCGAAGCCCAGTGGCTGGAGGTGACCCGCATCGGCCACAACATGGGCAAGATCCATGACGCCGAAGTGGCCAGCTTCGAGCTGCAGTATTTCGCCGCCGACGGCAAGACGCCGCTGCGCACCGAACGCCTGGACATCCCGGGCAAGACATTCCGCAAGGAAGGCCTGGGCAAGGACGTGACCGACAAGTTCCTCAGCGGCCTGCCCGGCATCCAGAAGGAAGGCTGCGACGGCCTCATCACCAGCGCGCGCTGGGTGGTGCACCGCATGCCCGAGCACACCCGCACGGTGTGCCTGGAGTTCTTCGGCCACGCCCGGGACGCCGTGCCCAGCATCGTCGAAATCAAGGACTTCATGTTCGCGGAACAGAACCGCACTGGCACGCTGCTGGCGGGGCTGGAGCACCTGGACGACCGCTACCTGAAGGCCGTGGGCTACGCCACCAAGAGCAAGAAGGGCAACGGCGGCCTGCCCAAGATGGTGCTGATCGGCGACATCGCGGGTGACGACGCCGACGCGGTGGCGCGGGCCACGTCCGAGGTGGTGCGTATCGCCAACTCGCGCAGTGGTGAAGGTTTTATCGCCATCAGCGCCGATGCGCGCAAGAAGTTCTGGGCCGACCGCAAGAAGACGGCCGCCATCAGCCGCCACACCAACGCCTTCAAGATCAACGAAGACGTGGTGATTCCGCTGCCGCGTATGGCCGAGTACACCGACGGCATCGAGCGCATCAACATCGAGCTGAGCCTGCGCAACAAGATCCGCCTGGCGCATGAACTGGAAGCCTTCCTCGCCCGTGGCAACCTGCCGCTGGGCAAGAGCGAGGACGCTTCGGACATCCCTGCCGCCGAGCTGCTGGAGAGCCGCGTGCAGCAGGCCATTGCCCTGGTGCGCGAGGTGCGTGCCCGCTGGGCCAGCTGGCTGGGCGACGTGGAAGCGCTGTTCCCCCAGCTGCAAGACCACAGCCTGCGCGCCAGCTGGAAGACCGAGCTGAAAGCACCGCTGGCCGGCATCTTCACCGGCGCCGAGTTCGCGCCCATCCTGGCCGAATGCACGGCCATCCACAAGAAGGTGCTCAAGGGCCGGGTGTGGGTGGCGCTGCACATGCACGCCGGTGACGGCAATGTGCACACCAACCTGCCGGTGAACAGCGACGACTACGAGATGCTGCAGACCGCCCACGAGGCCGTGGCCCGCATCATGGTGCTGGCGCGCAGCCTGGACGGCGTAATCTCGGGCGAACACGGCATTGGCATCACCAAGCTGGAGTTTTTGACCGACGCCGAGCTGCAGCCCTTCATGGACTACAAGCAGCGGGTGGACCCGGAAGGGCGCTTCAACAAAGGCAAGTTGCTCCGAAATGCAGAGCAAGGTGCCGGCGTGAAACCTGGGCTGCATGCCGATTTGACCAATGCCTACACCCCCAGCTTCGGGCTGATGGGGCACGAGTCGCTGATCATGCAGCAGAGCGACATTGGCGCCATTGCCGACTCGGTGAAAGACTGCCTGCGCTGTGGCAAATGCAAACCCGTGTGCGCCACCCATGTGCCGCGTGCCAACCTGCTCTACAGCCCGCGCAACAAGATCCTGGCCACCTCGCTGCTGGTGGAGGCCTTCCTGTACGAAGAGCAGACCCGCCGTGGGGTGTCGATCAAACACTGGGAAGAGTTTGAAGACGTGGCCGACCACTGCACCGTGTGCCACAAGTGCCTGACGCCCTGCCCGGTGAAGATCGACTTCGGCGACGTCACCATGAACATGCGCAACCTGCTGCGCAAGATGGGCAAGAAGAGCTTCCGCCCCGGCAACGCGGCGGCCATGCTGATGCTGAATGCCACCAACCCGCAGACCATCAAGCTGGCCCGCACGGCCATGGTGGAAGTGGGCATGAAGGCGCAGCGCCTGGCCAATGACGTGCTAGGCAGCCTGGCCCGCAAGCAGACGGCACACCCGCCCGCCAGTGTGGGCGCGCCGGCCATCAAAGAGCAGGTCATCCACTTCATCAACAAGAAGATGCCGGGCAACCTGCCCAAGAAGACGGCCCGTGCGCTGCTGGACATTGAAGACCGCGACTACGTGCCCATCATCCGCAACCCGAAGGCCACCACGCCCGAGAGCGAGGCGGTGTTCTACTTCCCCGGCTGCGGCTCCGAGCGCCTGTTCAGCCAGGTGGGCCTGGCCACCCAGGCCATGCTGTGGCATGCGGGCGTGCAGACGGTGTTGCCGCCGGGTTACCTGTGCTGTGGCTACCCGCAGCGCGGCAGCGGCCAGTTCGACAAGGCCGAGAAGATCATCACCGACAACCGGGTGCTGTTCCACCGCGTGGCCAACACGCTGAACTACCTCGACATCAAGACGGTGGTGGTGAGCTGTGGCACTTGCTATGACCAGCTCCAGGGCTACGAATTCGACAAGATCTTCCCCGGCTGCCGCATCGTGGACATCCACGAATACCTGCTGGAGAAGGGCATCACGCTGGACACTGGCGCCGGTTACCTCTACCACGACCCCTGCCACAGCCCCATGAAGCAGCAGGAGCCGATGAAGACCGTCAAGGCGCTGCTGGGTGACCAGGTGCAGAAGAGCGAACGCTGCTGCGGCGAGTCCGGCACGCTGGGCGTGACCCGGCCCGACATTTCCACCCAGATCCGCTTCCGCAAGGAGGAAGAGATCAAGAAGGGCGCCGCTGCGTTGCGCGCCAATGGTGCGGTGGGCGAGAAGGACAACGTCAAGATCCTCACCAGCTGCCCCAGCTGCCTTCAGGGCCTGAGCCGCTACGGCAACGACCTGGACAACGGCCTGCTGGAAGCCGACTACATCGTGGTCGAGATGGCGCGCCACATCCTGGGCGAGAACTGGATGCCGCAGTATGTGGATGCTGCCAATGGCGGCGGGATTGAGCGGGTGCTGGTATGAATGGGGCCCCCACGCTCGGCACTGGCGTGTCCTCGCTGCCCCCCGGGGGGGCGCGCGTCGCCTTGGGGCGGCCCGGCGGCGGCTCGGCTCCGTGCCCTTTGTGCGCCACGGCCGGCGGCACCTTGGTCTGGCAGGGCACGCACCTGCGTGTCATCCGCGCCGATGAAGCCGGCTTCCCCGCCTTCTACCGCGTGGTCTGGCAGCGCCATGTGGCAGAGTTCTCTGACCTCTCGCCGGCCGAGCGCCAGCACTGCATGGACGCGGTGGTGGTGGTCGAATCCGCGCTGCGCGAATTCCTGCAGCCCACCAAAATCAACCTGGCCGCGCTGGGCAACGTGGTGCCGCACCTGCACTGGCATGTGATTGCCCGCTTCGAGGGCGATAGCCACTTTCCGGCGCCTGTGTGGGCCGCTGCCGTGCGGGACCGTGATGCGCAGGCCGAGGCCGTTGTGGCGGAGCGTTTGCCAGCCCTGGAGCAGGCCCTGGCTGAACGTTTGGCCGCACTGCCCGCACCACCGCTGTAGCCCCTATCCCATGGCCGCGGAGCAGGCCATACCAGGACACCCGCGCAACGGTATGGGGAGTGCTCTACGCTGCAAGCGTTACTCTGTTGCGGCCTTCTTGCTTGCTGCGGTATAGCGCGTGGTCGGCCCGGACTATGGCGCTGTCGAGGGACTCCCCCGGCTCCAGCTCTGCCACCCCCAGCGACAGTGCGGGCGTGACCGCCGCATTCGCATACATCAGCGGCTGGGTGGCCACGGTCTGGCGGATGCGCTCGGCCAGCGCCAGGGCCGCTTCGCCGTGGGTGGCCGGCAGCAGGATCAGGAATTCCTCGCCACCCCAGCGCGCCACGATGTCCTGTGTGCGGCAGGTGCGCGACAGCAGCATGCCGATGTGCACCAGCATCTGATCGCCGGCGTCGTGGCCCAGTTGGTCGTTGATGTGCTTGAAATGGTCGATGTCGGCGATCACCAGCGCAGTGGGCAGGTTCGAGCGCAGCGCCTGGACCTGTACCTGTTCGGCCAGGGTGAGCAGGTTGCGGCGGTTCGACAGGCCGGTCAGCGGGTCGGTGGCGGCCTGCTCGGCCAGCCGGCTCTCGGCCCGGCGCACCGTGGCGTAATAGAAGCGGGCGGTGTAGGCCGCCATGGCAAACACCACGGCCACGTTGAAGCCGTGCACCACCAACAACGCCCGGTCGTCCAGAGGGGCCAGGGCGCCCAGGTGCTGCGACAGGGCATGCAGCCCGGTGTAGCACGCGAACAGCAGCACCAGCAGCAGGTAGGGCACCAGTCGCGTGCCGGCGCTGACCACGATGGCGGGGATGAACATCAGCAGGTAGTAGTGAAAGCCGCTGTCCCAGCCGATCAGCAAGGTGCCGGTGGCGGCATAGCCCAGCACCGCGATCCAGATGAGCACCAACGCCGGGCCATTGATGCGCCGCCCCAGCAGCCAGTAGGCCAAGGCGTATATCGCGATGCCGACCAGGTTGAGCCATGCCAGCAGCGGCGCATCTAAGGCCAGGAACAGTAACAAGAGGGCCGGGCCCACGCCGGCCGCGATGACCGTGACGCGCCTTGTCATGACCCAGAAAGCCTTGTGGGCCAGTGCGCTGCTGTGGGGCGTGGTGCTGGTGGGGGTTTTTGGGTCGGGGGACGGTTTGAGCATCTGTAATGAAACGTTAACCCGCCCAAGCTTACAGGTCAATGTAATCACACCCGTGCCGTATCGGGGACAATGCGCAAGACCTCCACCGAAACACATGCACCATGGCTGGCCTGAAACCTGATTCTCCCACCCCCGTGTCCATCACGGCCCACAGCCAGTCGCGTGTGCTGGAGGTGGCCTTTTCCGACGGCGCGGCGTTTCGCATCCCCTTTGAGCTGATGCGGGTGTATTCCCCGTCTGCGGAGGTGCAGGGACATGGCCCCGGGCAGGAGGTGCTGCAGACCGGCAAGCGGGAGGTGGGCCTCACGGCGCTAGAGCCGGTGGGCAACTACGCGGTCAAGCCAGTGTTCTCCGACGGCCATGACAGTGGCATCTTTTCCTGGGACTACCTCTACGAACTGGGTGCGGCCCAGGATGCGCTGTGGACGCAGTACGCCGAGCGGCTGGCGGCCGCCGGCGTGGACCGCGATGCGCCGATGGCCGCAGCGCATGGGGGCCATACACACGGCCACGGCTGCGGCTCCCATTGACAGCCCGGCGCCCCGGGGTGGGGCAATGCCTTCTTTCCTATCGCCAAAATGCGACGAATTCCCCAGGGTGGGGCGGGGTTGTCGCGGCCAAATCGCGGTTTACGCTCTAGCATCGCGCCATGAGCACCACACATTTCGGTTTCCAGTCGGTTGAAGAGTCGGACAAGGCGCGCCATGTGCGCGGGGTTTTTGATTCGGTCGCGTCCAAGTATGACCTGATGAACGACCTGATGTCCGCCGGGTTGCACCGTGCCTGGAAGGCTTACACCGTGGCGGTGGCCAATGTGCGCGAAGGTGACCAGGTGCTTGACATCGCTGGCGGCACGGGCGACTTGGCCCTGGCCTTCTCGCGCAAGGTGGGCGCCAGCGGCCGTGTGGTGCACACCGACATCAATGCCGCCATGCTCAGCACCGGTCGCAACCGGCTGCTGGATGCGGGTGTGGTGCTGCCCACCGTGGTGTGCGACGCGGAGAAACTGCCGTTTGAATCTGGCCAGTTCGACCTGGTCTCGGTGGCCTTCGGCTTGCGCAACATGACCCACAAGGACCAGGCCATCGCCGAGATGTGCCGCGTGCTCAAGCCCGGCGGCAAGCTGCTGGTGCTGGAGTTCTCCAAGGTGGCCAAGCCACTGGAGAAAGCCTATGACTTCTATTCATTCCAGATCTTGCCGCGTTTGGGCAAGCTGGTTGCGGGGGACGACGCCAGCTACCGCTACCTGGCCGAGTCGATCCGCATGCACCCTTCACAGGCAGAGTTAAAAGACCTCATGAAAAAAAATGGCTTTGGGCATGTGGACTATCACAACATGACAGGCGGCATTGTGGCCTTGCATGTTGGAATCAAGTGTTGAGAAGCCAATAGTACGCAGTGATGCGAAGGAGATAAGCATGATGAAACTCTGGTCCGTGGTTCTGGTGGGTGTTCTGGCGCTGGGCAGCCTGGACGCCGAGGCCAAGCGCCTGGGCGGTGGCTCGTCCATGGGGCGCCAGTCCGGCAATGTGACGCAGCGTGAAGCAGCGCCCGGTGGTGGTGGCGCCACGCAGGCGGCGCCTTCCAATGCGGCAGCGGCCAAACCCGCTGCCCCGGTCGGTGGCGGTGCAACTGCCGCACCCAAGAAACCCTGGGGCGCCATGCTGGGTGGCCTGGCCGCTGGCCTGGGCCTGGCGTGGCTGGCGAATTCGCTGGGGTTGGGTGCCGCTTTCGGGCAGTTCCTGCTGATCGCCTTGCTGGTGCTGGCTGGTTTTGTGGTGTTCAGCATGGTGATGCGTTCGCGCAAGCCCGCTACGCGGGCTGCGGGTAACAGCCCGCTGGCTTTCCAGGGCGCAGGTGCACCGTCACCCATGTCCGCGCCCATGGCGCGCCAGTACAGTCCCGACCATGTCGGCAATGATGCATCCGCACGCCCCTGGGAGCGCGCAGGTGCCGCACCCGAGGTGAGCAATCGTCCGGTGGGCAGCGGCGTGGTGATTGGCTCCGGCCTGACCGGTGCGCAGAACTGGGGCATTCCCGCAGGCTTTGATGTCGACGGCTTCCTTGCTGCAGCCAAGCGCAACTTTGTCAGCCTGCAGGATGCCTGGGATCGTTCCGACATCCCGGCGCTGCGCGCCATGATGACGGACGGCATGTTGACCGAAATCAAGACCCAGCTGGCCGACCGCGAAAGCCATATCGGCACCCAGGTCAACAAGACCGACGTGGTGCTGCTGGAAGCCTCGCTGCTGGGTATTGAGGAGCTGGATGACGCCTATATGGCCAGCGTCGAGTTCTCTGGCATGATCCGCGAAGAACCCTCCGCCGGGCCCAGTCCCTTCCGCGAGGTCTGGAACATGACCAAGCCCAAGAGTGGCGGCGGCTGGCTGGTGGCTGGTGTGCAGGCACTGCAGTAAGCACATCGTGAGCCGCTGAACCCTACCGATGCGGGGGGGGCGGGAATAAGCAGGAATAATGGGGACTATGGCAACACCACAGTCCCCATTTTCTTTTCTGGCCAATCTGGCCGAGAGCATCGGCACCACCCTGCAGCCACCGGCCTGGCTGGTGCACGAGGGCCAGCACCGCATCGTGCTGTTCCTGAACCATGTGCTGATGCAGGAGCCCGAAGCCACCAGCCGCCTGGTGCGCCAGAAGGGCCAGGTGGCCTTGCTGCAGTGGCGCATGTTCTCGCTGCGGCTGGCGGTCACCCCTGCCGGTCTGCTGGAGATCGCCGAGGCGCACCAGCCGGCCGACCTGACCCTGACGGTGCAAGACAGCTCGCCCTTTACCCTGGCGCAGACCGCGTTGCGTGGTGACAAGCCGGCGATCCAGATCGCTGGCGACGTTCAATTGGCAGCCGAGATCAACTGGCTGGTGGACCATGTGCGCTGGGATGTCGAGGAGGATCTGGCGCGGGTCGTGGGTGATGTGCCTGCGCACACCCTTGCTCAGCTAGGCCGCCGGGTGGCCCAGGCGGTGCGCCAGTTTTCCGGCGGGCGTGCGCCTGTGGCGGGCGCTGTCGGGGAACACCACGCATGAGGCATTTCTTCCGGGGCGCCACGATCATCTGGATCGCCCTGCGTTACGGTCTGGACGAGCTGGTGTTGACCAGCCTGCAGAAACCCTGGCTGCTGCGGGTCGCGCGGGTGCTGACGATAGGGCGCAAGCTCGACGCGCCCCGGGGCCAGCGGCTGCGTGAGGCGCTGGAGCAACTGGGGCCTATCTTCGTCAAGTTCGGCCAGGTGCTCTCCACCCGGCGCGACCTGCTGCCGCCGGACATCGCCAACGAGCTGATGTACCTGCAGGACCGGGTGCCGCCTTTCGACACTGTGGTGGCCATGGCCACCATCGAGCGCTCTTTCCAGAAGCCGGTGGACCAGGTGTTCGTGCACTTCGAGCGTAAGCCGGTGGCCAGCGCCTCGATTGCCCAGGTGCATTTCGCCACCATCCGCGACCGCGAGGGTGTGCTGCGCGAGGTGGCCGTCAAGGTGCTGCGCCCGGGCATGAAGGACGTGATCGAAAAAGACCTGGAGCTGATGCGAATGATGGCCGGCTGGGTCGAGCAACTCAGCGCCGACGGCAAGCGTCTCAAGCCGCGCCAGGTGGTGGCCGAGTTCGACAACTACCTGCATGACGAGCTGGACCTGGTCAAGGAAGCTGCCAACGCCGCGCAGCTGCGCCGCAACATGGACGGGCTGGATCTGGTGCTCATCCCCGAGATGTTCTGGGACTACTGCCATGCCGATGTGCTGGTGATGGAGCGCATGCGGGGTGTGCCCATCAGCCAGGTCGAGCGCCTGCGCGAAGCGGGGGTGGACATCCCCAGGCTGGCGCGCGATGGGGTCACGATCTTCTTCACCCAGGTGTTCCGCGACGGTTTTTTCCACGCCGACATGCACCCTGGTAATATCCAGGTGAGCCTGGATCCGGCGACCTTCGGGCGCTATATCTCGCTGGATTTCGGCATCGTCGGCACCCTGACCGAGTCGGACAAGGAATACCTGGCGCAGAACTTCGCCGCCTTCTTCCGGCGCGACTACAAACGCGTGGCCGAACTGCACATCGAGTCTGGCTGGGTGCCGCCCGAAACCCGGGTGGATGAGCTGGAGTCGGCCATCCGGGCGGTATGCGAGCCCTATTTCGACCGGCCGCTGCGCGAGATTTCGCTGGGCATGGTGCTGATGCGGCTGTTCCAGACCTCGCGCCGCTTCCATGTGGAAATTCAGCCCCAGCTGGTGTTGCTGCAGAAAACCCTGCTCAACATTGAAGGCCTGGGCCGCGAGCTGGACCCGGAACTGGACCTCTGGAGCACCGCCAAGCCGTTCCTCGAAAAATGGATGTTGGACCAGATGGGCCCGCAGCGTCTGCTGCAGGCCCTGCGCGACCAGGCGCCTCATTACGCCAAGCTGCTGCCCGAACTGCCGCGCCTGCTGCGTGACTACCTGCAGCACCAGGGCCGGCAGGAGCCGCAGCTGCAGGCGTTGATGGAGTTGCTGGCCGAGCAGAAGCGCAGCAACCAGGTGCTGCAGCGCTGGCTCTACATTGGCATGGGCTTTGCAGCAGGTGTGCTGGCCATGCCGTGGCTGGTGCGTCTATGGTTCCGCTGACGGCGCAGGTGCGTGGAGCTATGCCTGTTTTTCTGGATAATCCGCGCCAGTTCTGACCGAGGAGTTTTCTGTGCTGCTGACATTGGTTGCTGTCTACTTGCTCATCACCATCGCCATTGGCCTGCTGGCTGCCCGCCGGGTCAAGAACACGGCGGACTTCGCCATTGCGGGGCGGAACCTGCCACTGGTGATGATCGTCACCACCACCTTTGCCACCTGGTTCGGCTCCGAAACCGTGCTGGGCATTCCGGCGCGTTTCATCGAAGGCGGGCTGGGCGGGGTGGTGGAAGACCCTTTTGGTGCAGGCACCTGCCTGATCCTGGTGGGGCTCTTTTTTGCAGGCAAGCTCTACCGCATGACGCTGCTGACCATCAGCGACTACTACCGTGAACGGTATGGCCGCATTGTCGAGGTGGCCTGTTCCCTCATCATCATGCTGAGCTACCTGGGCTGGGTGTCGGCCCAGGTCACGGCACTGGGGCTGGTGTTCAACCTGCTGTCGGGCGGCAGCATCAGCATTCCCCTGGGCATGGTGATCGGGGTGGTCTCCATCCTGGCCTACACCCTGTTCGGTGGCATGTGGTCGGTGGCGGTGACCGATTTCATCCAGATGATCATCCTGGTGCTGGGCTTGACCACCATTGCGGTGTTTGCCGGCAACATGGCGGGCGGCGCCGACAAGGTGGTGTCCCTGGTGGCCAGCAAGGACCTGTTCAAGTTCTGGCCCGAGCCCAGCTTCCACGACATGGTGTTCTTCTTCGCCGCCGCCATCACCATGATGCTGGGCTCCATCCCGCAGCAGGACGTGTTCCAGCGGGTGATGTCTGCCAACAGCGTCAGCGCCGCCACCAAGGGCCCGGTGATCGGCGGCGTCTGCTACATCCTGTTCGCCTTTGTGCCCATGTTCCTGGTGGCCAGCGCGCTCATCATCATGCCCGAGCAGACCGCGGAGCTGCTCAAGGACGACCCGCAGAAGGTGCTGCCCACCCTGGTGATGGAAAAAATGCCGTTTGCGATGCAGGTGCTGTTCTTCGGCGCGCTGCTGTCGGCCATCAAGTCCACCGCCTCGGCCACCTTGCTGGCCCCCAGCGTGACCTTCACCGAGAACATCTGGCGCCAGTTCCGCCCCCGCGTGAGCGACCGGCAGGAACTGCGCACCATGCGCATCACCGTGCTGGTGTTCAGCACCTTTGTGCTGGCCTATGCCATCTACATGCAGGGCACTTCGATCTACGAGATGGTGTCGGGAGCCTACCAGGTCACCCTGGTGGGCGCCTTCGTGCCGCTGGTCATGGGGCTGTACTGGAAGCGCGCCTCGACCCAGGGTGCCATCCTGTCCATTGTGCTGGGCATCGGTGTTTGGCTAGGGTTCATCGTGTCGTCCCTGGGCGCTACCTTCCCTGCCCAACTGGCCGGGGTGCTGGCCAGCTTTGCCGGCATGCTGGCAGGCACCCTGGCGCCCCAGATGATTCACAACAAACACATGGCCCATCGCAAAGTGCCCCACGTGGCATGACCTTCCCCTGAATGGGGGCGGCGGGAGGGGGATGCAAAGCCTATAATCAAAGGTTTTGCAACCCTTCCCCGATCAACGATCCCCATGCCCATTTACGCCTACAAATGCGGGTCCTGTGGCCACGCCAAGGACGTATTGCAGAAGATGTCCGATGCCCCGCTGACCGTGTGCCCGGCCTGCGGCGCTGCTGCGTTTTCCAAGCAGGTGACCGCGGCGGGTTTCCAGCTCAAGGGCTCGGGCTGGTACGTGACCGATTTCCGTGGGGGTGGTGACGGCGCCAAGAGCGGCGTCGGGGCCAGCCCCGTGGCATCGCCGGCTGCCGACAGCGGCGCGGCAGCAGCCCCTGCGGCTGCACCGGCCCCTGCCGCGGCGCCCGCCACTGCCAGCACTGCCAGCAGTCCGGCTCCCTCCAAAAGCGAATCTGCATGAACGCACTGCGTAAATGGCTGCTCTCGGGCCTGCTGGTCATCGTGCCGGTGGTCATCACCTTCCTGGTGCTGGAATGGGTGGTGGGTCTGCTCGACCAGACCCTGCAGATCCTGCCCATGGCCTGGCATCCCGACCGGGTGCTGGGCGTGCACATTCCCGGCTTCGGCGTCATCCTCACGCTGGTCATCTTGCTGGTGGTGGGCGCCACCGTCAGCAACTTCATCGGCAAGAAGCTGGTGCAGTGGGGCGACGCGGTGGTGACCCGCATCCCGGTGGTGCGCTCCATCTACTCCAGTGTCAAGCAGGTGTCCGACACGCTGTTTTCCGAGAACGGCAATGCCTTCCGCAAGGCTGTGCTGGTGCAGTGGCCGCGTGAAGGTATCTGGACGGTGGCCTTCGTCACCGGCGCGCCCGGCGGCGATGTGGCCACCTACCTGCGCGAGGACGAGTTCCTCAGTGTCTATGTGCCCACCACGCCCAACCCCACGGGCGGCTACTTCGTCATGCTGCGCAAAAGCGACTGCATCGAGCTCAACATGAGCGTGGACGAAGCCCTCAAATACGTCGTTTCCATGGGGGTGGTGGTGCCTAGCACACGCCCCCCGGCGATCAAGAAGAACCCTTAATTTTTTCGCGCCCCTGCGGCGCCGGATATAGCTCTATGGCCATGCGCTCCCACTACTGCGGTCTTGTGACCGAAGCCCTCATCGGACAGACCGTGACCCTGTGCGGCTGGGTGAACCGCCGCCGCGACCATGGCGGCGTGATCTTCGTCGACCTGCGTGACCGCGAGGGTTCTGTGCAGATCGTCTGCGACCCCGACCGCGCCGACATGTTCAAGACGGCCGAAGACCTGCGCAACGAGTTCTGCATCCAGATCAAGGGCCTGGTGCGCGCGCGCCCCGAAGGCACCACCAACGATGCGCTCAAGAGCGGCAAGATCGAGGTGCTGTGCCACGAGCTGACGGTGCTGAACGCATCGGTCACCCCGCCGTTCCAGATCGACGATGAAAACCTGTCGGAAACCACCCGCCTGACCCACCGTGTGCTCGACCTGCGCCGCCCCTACATGCAGCGCAACCTGATGCTGCGCTACAAGGTGGCGATCCAGGTGCGCAACTTCCTCGACGGCCTGGGCTTCGTGGACATCGAAACCCCCATGCTCGGCAAGAGCACGCCCGAAGGCGCGCGCGACTACCTGGTGCCCAGCCGTGTGCACGACGGCCAGTTCTTCGCGCT
>Ga0208823_1001138_pt1 | contig 21305 bp, 22 predicted proteins | sample AD_UKC075_MetaG_FD_184440 | JGI IMG/M metagenome (GOLD analysis project Ga0208823, IMG submission 184440) | Active sludge microbial communities of municipal wastewater-treating anaerobic digesters from USA - AD_UKC075_MetaG (SPAdes) (version 2) | ecosystem: Engineered > Bioreactor > Anaerobic >... | reverse complement strand
GCCCGCCTGCGCGATATGCCCTTCACCGCCCCGGACCGCGACGAGCTCGCCGCCCTGCGGCTCGGCCCGAAGGAGCTCGCCGCCGCCGTCCGCATCGGACGCATCCTCGACCTCGGCGATCGTCATCGCCCCGGACCCCCGCCCTGCCCATCCTCGCCGCACTGCCGCAGCCGTGCACCGCCGCCCAGCCCAAGGAGGCCCTGATGACCACCCGCCGCGTCGCCATCCCGCTGCTCGAGCACCTCGATCGCCTCCGCTGGACCCGTCGCCTGGACGCCTCCCGCCGCAAGGTCGTCCGATGAGTGGACGCCGCATCGCCCGAATCCGCGTCGTCACCATCGCCACTGACACCCGCACCACCAGGCCGGACGCCGTCGCAGTCGAAGAACCGTTGGAACTTCGCGTCGCCGGCAGCGCCTACACGACCACCATGCGCACCCCCGGTCACGACATCGAGCTCGCCCACGGACTGCTCGCCGCCGAGAGCATCATCCGCAGCGCCGAGGATGTCGCCACCATGCGCTACTGCGCCGGCTCGGTCGAGGGCGAGAACACCTACAACGTCCTCGACGTCCAGTTGCGCCCGGGCCTCGCCGTGCCCCCCGACCGCCGTCGCCACTCACTGACCTCCTCGGCCTGCGGGGTCTGCGGGACGGCGCCCATCGAGCTGCTGCGCGGGCGTCCGGACTTCGATCTGGACTCCGACGCGACCCGCGTCACGGCGTCCGTCATCTCGACTCTTCCGGACGCCCTCCGCGCGGCTCAGCCGACGTTCGAGTCCACGGGCGGACTCCACGCGGCCGGACTCTTCACGGCCGACGGGCGCCTCCTGGTGGCGCGCGAGGACGTGGGACGCCACAACGCCGTCGACAAGGTCGTGGGCTGGGCACTGTTGAACGGACGCCGGCCGGCGTCCGGAACGATCTTGATGGTGTCCGGCCGCACCAGCTTCGAACTGGCGCAGAAGGCGGTGCTGGCGGGCATCCCGATCCTCGCGGGCATCTCGGCGCCCAGTTCGTTGGCCGTCGACGTAGCGCGCGAGTTCGGGCTGACGCTGGCAGGGTTCGTCCGCGCGGGCCGGATGAACGTCTACGCGCGCGACGATCGCATCACGGTGGGGTCCGAATCTTGAACACGCCGGCGGGGCGTCCTCATTGTGAGAGCCAAACTCACTGACCTCGGCCGGACACGCGAAAGCGCCGCCCGGCGGACGTGATCGTCGGCCGGACGGCGCTTTCGTTACCTTGCGGTGCCGTGTTCGGTGTTGCTTAGTTGGTGGCGTCCTTGACCGCGTCGGCGGCCTTGTGGACGGCGCCCTTGACGCCTTCCGCGGCGTCGTGGGCGGCGTCACGAACGTCGTCGGCGGCGTTCGCCGCGGCGTCCTTCACGTGCTCGCCGGCCTGCTTGGCCTTGCCGGCGGCGACCTCAGCGCGTCCCTCGGCCTCAAGCCGCTGGTTGTCGGTCAGATCGCCGACCACTTCCTTGACCTTGCCGACGGCCTGCTCGGCCGCATTCCGGATCTTGTCGTCGATGGCCATATCTTCTCCTGTTCTCGGGGGTTGAAAGGGTTGTTGGTGATGGGGTTCGGGGTTACCGAGGTTCAAGCCCTGACCGCGGTCAGGTTTGACGAGCTACTTTCCGACGGCGCGTCCACCGAGGACGGCCTTGGCGATCGCCAGCAGGATGCAGGCGCCGACCAGGGCGGTCAGGAACGAGGCGATGAGCCCGTTGCCCTCGGGGGCCATGCCGAACAGGCCGAGCACCCAGCCGCCGAGGAGGCCGCCGATGATGCCGACGATGATGCCGACGATGATATTGATGAGCAGTCCTTCGCGCGTCTTCATGATGAGCGAGGCCACCCAGCCGGCGATACCGCCGATGATGATCCACACCAGGAAACCCATGATCGGTCCTCTCCTTGGGTGCCTTGGCACCAGTTCGTCGCTGTGTCTGCCGAGAAGGTTTGGCGGCCATCGGTGAAGCCTCTGGCCCGTCTGTGCTTCTCAACTCCGGGTTTGTTCCGGTGACCACGAACGTACGAAACGTCTCCGAGGGGCCTCAAGCGATCGGGGCGTACGTGGGTGCCCACGTCCAGGGTGATGGGTGTCCTCCCCCAGAGCGGCGCCTCAGCTACGCGAAGCCGCCCCGGTCAACGCGAAAGCGGGCCGGCGTTGGCCGACCCGCTGTCCTACGTTGATGAAAGCGAACCCTAGATCTTGACGGTGCCCTGGGGGGTCTTGAACTTCGCGGCGTCCAGGCCGGGCTGGCCGTTCGGCGAGATGAACTTGAACTCGACCCCGTCGAACGAGTCGACCAGGTCGAAGCCGAGCCAGTCGCTGACCCGCTGCCGGCTGCCGGCGATGTAGATCTTGACCAGCTCGACCTCGCTCGGGCCGAGGGCGCTGGGGTGGGTGCTGGGCTCGGACGACCACTTCAGGAAGAACGGCAGCTGCGGATCGGACGCGAAACCGCGGACGCCGATCTGCTCCCACTCCAGGAGGCGTCCGTCCGGGAAATGCCGCGAGCCGACGCCGGCCTCGCGCTGCAGGCGCTCTTCGAGGGGCGTCATGTCATCGACCTCGACGGCCCAGCCGAGCCAGCCGCCGCCGGACTCCGTGCGTGCGCGCACTGCCTGGCCGAACATGGCCTTCTCGGCGGCCGGATGCTCCAGGACCTCGACGACCTCGAGGTAGTGGCCGTTCAGCAGCGGGAGTATGTTGTTGCGGGTGCCGAAGCGCGGATGGAAGCCGCCGTCGCGAAACTTCACACCGAGCTGAGCCTCCAATTCCGCTACCGCGGCAAGCAGACCATGCGGGCCCGCAGCGAAGGACAGGTTGGCGATGCGCATGCCGTCATTGAAGTGCAACTAACGGCTGAAAAGCGAATCCGTCGCCCCCGGATGGTATATGCCGTTGTCGGGCCGCACATGTCGATATCGAGAGATGTCCGGACGCCGGTCGGCGTCCGGCACTTCTATGCTGGCGCCCGTGGCAGCCCTCGTACCCAGTCCTGAGTCGGACGCCGTCGCGGGCGTCCGCGCGCCCGATCTGACAAAGTGTCGCTATGGCTGGGAGATCGCCTTGGTGCTGGGGGTGTCGCTCGGCCAGTCGGCCGTGTACTCCATCTTGTCGCTGGCCGAGAAGCTGACGCGGCCGATCCCGATCGGTCAGCAGACGACCACGATCAACAACTCGGTGGTGCCGGACCGGCCCTGGCTCGACCTCTCGTATCAGGTGGCCGGGATCATCTTCCCGATGGTCCCCGCGCTGCTGGCCCTCTACCTGCTGTGGCTCACCGGGAACCGCCGCGAGATCGGCTTCGACCTGCGGCGTCCGGGCTTCGACGTCACGCGCGGCCTCCTGGCCGCAGCCGTCATCGGCATCCCGGGGCTGGCCTTCTACTACGCGGCGCGCTTCATCGGCATCAACACCAACGTGCAGCCGGCGAACCTGGCCGCGAACTGGTGGACGATCCCCGCGTACGTCGGGCTGGCCGTCATGAACGGCGTCCTTGAAGAGGTCGTCATGCTGGCCTACCTGTTCAACCGGCTGCGGGCGCTGAACTGGCAGTGGTGGCAGATCGTGGTGTTCAGCGCGGTGGTCCGGGGGGCGTATCACCTGTACCAGGGCTTCGGCGGAGGCATCGGCAACGTCGTGATGGGCTTGGTCTTCGGCTACCTCTACCTGCGCTGGCGCCGGGTGGGTCCGCTGGTCGTCGCCCACGTGATCCTGGACCTGGTGAGCTTCATCGGCTACGCCTTACTCGCCCCGTACCTGCCCAAGTTCTAGGTCGGACGCCGTCGGCCAGGTCCACGGACTATGTGCCGCGCAGCCGGTCACCGACCCAGGACGCCGCCTGCCCGGCACCGTCGCCGATGTCGCGGACCAGCTTCGCGAGGGCGTCCTCGGAGCTTGAGAAGGCTTGCGCGTAGGAGTCCGCAGCGGCCTTGGCCTCGTCGGTGATGCGGGCGTCGGCGTCCGGAACCCAAGACTCTGCCCGAAGTATGGGCAACTTCTTCCCACACTTCGGGCGGTTCAGCGGCCTGCCTTAGGCTGGTCCTCATGCGCGTAGGTGTTTTTGGTGCGACCGGCCAGGTCGGCAATGTCATGAGGGCTCTGCTGGAGGAGCGCGATTTCCCGATCACGGAGATCCGCTACTTCTCGTCCGCGAAGTCGGCCGGCACGACGCTGCCGTGGAAGGGCCAGCCCATCACCGTCGAGGAGACCGCCACCGCCGACTTCTCCGGCATCGACATTGCGCTGATGAGCGCCGGTGCCACCATGTCCAAGGAGTTCGCAGAGAAGATCGCCGCCGCTGGCGCCGTGATCGTCGACAACAGCTCGGCCTGGCGCAAGGACCCCGCGGTTCCGCTGGTCGTCTCCGAGGTCAACCCCGAGGACGCCGCCAACCCGCCGAAGGGGATCATCGCCAACCCGAACTGCACGACCATGGCCGCGATGCCGGTCCTCAAGCCGCTGCACGACGCGGCCGGGCTGCAGCGCCTCATCGTCGCCACCTACCAGGCCGTTTCCGGCTCGGGCCTGGCGGGCACCAAGGCGCTGGGCGACCAGACCCGCAACGCGGTGGCGTTCGACGACATCGAGGGCGCGGCCGTCGACGGGCACGCCTTGAGCCAGCCCGAGACCGCCGCCCCGTACGTGCTGCCGATCGCCTTCAACGTGGTGCCGCTGGCCGGCAAGCTCGTGGACGACGGCTCGCTCGAGACCGACGAGGAGCAAAAGCTCCGCCACGAGTCCCGCAAGATCCTGCACCTCCCAGACCTCGCCGTCGCCGGCACCTGCGTCCGCGTCCCGGTGTTCTCGGGCCACAGCCTGGCGATCCACGCCGAGTTCGAGCGTCCGATCACGCCCGAGCAGGCCACCGAACTGCTCAAGGACGCCGCAGGCGTCGAGCTGGTCGACTACCCGAACCCTCGGGACGCCGCCGGGGCGGACCCCGTCTACGTCGGACGCATCCGCCAAGACCAGTCCGTTCCTGGTGGACGCGGCCTCGTCCTGTTCGTCTCGGGCGACAACCTGCGCAAGGGCGCGGCGCTGAACGCCATCCAGGTCGCCGAGGTCGTCGCCAAGAACCTGAGCAAGTGAGCACCACCGCCATCATCGGCACCGGCGTGATGGGGGAGACCCTGCTCGCCGGACTGCTGCGCGCGGGCTGGTCGGCGTCCGATCTGATCGCGGCCGACCGTCGCGAGTACCGGCGCGCCGAAGTGGAGGCCAAGCACGGCGTCCGCACCGGAACGAACGCGGACGCCGCCGGCGCGGCCGACACGGTCGTGCTGGTCGTGAAGCCGCAGGACATCCCGGAGGTGCTGCCCGAGATCCGCGAGGCGATGCGTCCGGGTGCCCTGGTGGTGTCGCTGTGCGCCGGCGTCCAGACCTGGCAGCTGGAGGCGGGACTGCCGGACGGGACGCCCGTCGTCCGGGTCATGCCCAACACGCCCGCCCAGGTGGACGAGGGCATGGCGGCTATCTCCGGAGGCAAGAACGCGACGCCCGAGCACCTCGACCGGGTCACCGCGATCATGTCGGCGGTCGGCAAGGCGGTCACGGTCCCGGAGAAGTACCAGGACGCCGTGACGGCGATTTCCGGCTCGGGTCCGGCGTACCTCTTCTTCGTGGTCGAGGCCATGATCGACGCGGGCGTCATGCTCGGGCTGCCGCGCGACGTGTCGACGCTGCTGGTCAGCCAGACGATGTACGGCTCCGCAAAGCTGCTGGTCGACTCCGGCGAGCACCCGACGGTGCTGCGCGAGCGCGTCACGTCGCCGGGCGGCACCACGGCCGCGGCGCTGCGCGAGCTCGAGGTGCACCGGGTCAAGGCCGCGTTCATCTCCGCGATGGAGGCGGCCCGCGACCGCTCGGCCCACCTGGCGCGTCCGGCCAAGGAGAAGTAGCCGTGGACGAGCGTCAGAAGAAGCTCGTGATCCGCGTGGTGCTCGGCGTCCTGCTCGCGGCCACCCTGATCAGCCTGGGCATTCAGATGTGGGAGTACTCGACCACCAAGGACGTCAAGACGCCGGCTGCGTTCTACGTGATGATCGTGTCGGCCCTCGCCTACGCCCTCGTCCAGCGCTACTTCGGCGTTGACTCCAAGAAGCGGCGCGGAGGCGGCGGCGTCCAGAAGTAGCGGACTCGCACCCGCGCCCCCGGTCGGGCAGACTGCCTGGATGCCAGGTTCGGAGCGCCGCCGCGATCTGAACCTGCTGCCCAAGGCGCACCTCCACCTGCACTTCACGGGCTCGATGAGCATCCCGACGCTGCGCGAGGTCGCTGCCCTCGGCGGGGCAGAGTTGCCCGAGGCGCTCACCGACGACATCGCCCTCGATGTGCCGTTCGACAAGCGCGGATGGTTCCGCTTCCAGCGCCTTTACGACACCGCGCGGCACACCGTGACGTCCGAGGAGGCGATGCGGATGATCGTCGCGCGCGCCGCCGCGGACGACGCCCGCGAGGGCTCGCGCCGCCTGGAGCTGCAGGTCGACCCGACCGGCTACGCCGACCACGTCGGCGGCCTCCAGCCCGCCCTCGAGATCGTCCTGGACGCCGCCCGCGAGGCGACCCGAACCTCCGGCGTCCAGGTGGGCGTCATCGTCGCGGCGTCCAGGATGAAACACCCGTTGGACGCCCGCGCGCTGGCCCGTCTGGCGGCGCGCTACGCCGGTGACGGACCCGGCGAGGTCATCGGCTTCGGCCTGTCGAACAACGAGCGCAACGGCGACACCTCAGCCTGGGAAGGCGCCTTCCGCATCGCCCGGACGGCAGGACTGCGGTCGGTGCCGCATGCCGGCGAGCTCCTCGGTCCGGACGCCATCCGCGCGGCCCTGGCCGCTCTGCACCCCGATCGGATCGGCCACGGCGTCCGCTCCGTCGAGGACCCGCGCCTTGTCGACGCGCTGGCCGCGCGAGGCGTGCCGCTGGAGGTGTGCCCGGCGTCCAACGTGCACCTCGGCGTCTTCCCGGACGACGCTTCCGTGCCGCTGCGCACGCTCATGGGCGCCGGCGTCCAGGTCGCGCTCGCGGCCGATGACCCGCTGCTGTTCCTGTCGCGGCTGACCGACCAGTACGCCATCGCGCGGGACGTCCAGGGCTTTTCGGACCCTGAACTGGCGACGCTCGCGACGGCGTCCATCGACGCCTCGTTCGCCTCGGATGCGGACAAGCGTCGCTGGAAGGCCGAGGTGGACGCCTGGCTCGCCGACCCGCCGGGGTAGGCGAAACCGCTCGCTGAGCCTGTGCACCGCTGGCTGAGCCTGTCGAAGCCGGAGCGGAGGGGCTTCGACGAGCTCAGCCAACGGCCTGAGTGTCAGTCGCCGGACCCTCCAGCGAAGGCCGCGAGGTCGGCGTCCAGCAGGCCTTGGACATCGTCGGGGAACAGGGGGCACGACCGGTCCCCGACCGGACGCCACACGCACGGGATGGCCACGCCGTTGTCGTCGATGAAGCCGCCGCTGGGCGGGATCGGCGCGGGCTGCGGCAGGTCCGCGGCGAAGACGAACACGACCTCGTGGCCGGGGGCGTCCGCATAGACGAAGAGCTGCTCCACCACGCCCAAGAACCGAGGCGCGATCGTCACACCGACCTCCTCGGCCACCTCGCGGACCACCGCCGCGGCTGCCCGCTCGCCGAACTCGACGTGGCCGCCGATCAGGCGATGGAAGCGCTCGACGCGGCCCGGGTCCGAGCCGACCCACACCAGGTGGTGCGTCCGGTCGGCGTCGTAGAGCACGCAGTAGGCCTTCACCTTGATCTCAGGCATGTTTCCTCCCCGGCCGCTGATCCTAGGGGTGGGTTTCGTGGGGTGACCGCCACAAACGGGGGTCCAGCGGGGGTGATTGGGCCCGAGGCCGACTGAATCCTTCCCCTGGACCCGCAAATGTCGCGCACCTCACCATGGCCCGAGCATGCGCGGGCTGGGCCGGACGATTCGCTCCCCGAGCGGCCGGGGAGGTAGCATCTGCGTGCTTGGCTGGCTTTCGAGTCGGCCTCATCAATCAACTTCGGTGTCCGAGAGTCGGGCCCGGTCTCGGAGAGGTACAGGCGTGGGTTCTGTCATCAAGAAGCGTCGCAAGCGGATGGCCAAGAAGAAGCACCGCAAGCTGCTGAAGAAGACGCGCATCCAGCGTCGCCGCGCCGGCAAGTAGCCAGTTCGCGCCCGTGCCCGCCGTGATCGGCGACGGCACCGCCCGCGTGGTGGTGCTGGTGCGCACCGGGTGCCATCTCTGCGACGACGCTCAACGAATCATCGCGACGGTCTGCCAGGACACAGGGGATTCCTGGCAGGCCGTCGACGTCGATTCTGACCCCGAACTGCGCTCGGCCTACACCGATCACGTGCCCGTCACGTTCGTCGACGGAGTCCAGCTGTCGCTGTGGTTCGTCGAGGCGGACGCCCTCCGCGCGGCCCTGACGTAGACCCACGTATGGTGGGGCCACGGCGCCCCGGGTCGGAAGGAGAGGGAATGGAACACACCCTGGTTCACGTGTGCAGGCACGGTCAGGTCTACAACCCGAACCACGTCCTGTACGGACGCCTCCCCGGCTTCGGACTGTCCGATCTCGGACGCCAGATGGCCGACCGCCTGGGCGAGTACTTCGCCGACCTGCCCATCACGCACCTGCGGGTGTCGCCGCTGCAGCGCGCCCGCGAGACCATGGCGCCCATCGCCGCCCGCCATCCCGAACTAGAACTGGTAGTCGACAACCGCATCATCGAGGCCGCCAACGCTCTCGAGGGCCAGGCGTTCGGACGCTTCAATCAGCGCCTGCTGCTGCCCCGCAACCTGATCCGCCTGCGCAACCCTCTGCGTCCGAGCTGGGGGGAGCCGTACGAGAAGGTCGCCCAGCGCATGCACGCCGCCATCGCGGATGCCGCCGCCGCGGCCGGCGTCGGTGGACGCGCGGTGCTCGTCAGCCACGAGCTGCCCATCTGGATGGCGCGGCTGTCGGCCGAGGGGCGTCCGCTGGTGCACAACCCGGCCCAGCGGCAGGCGCGGCTGGCGTCCGTGACGACCTTCACCCTGATGGAAGGCCGCGTCGTCAAGGTCGACTACACCGAGCCCGCGGGTGGTCTGGTGCCGGCGCGCAAGAAGATCCTGCGTCCGGGGATGTGAGCGCGCCTTGCGTCGCTTCTTTCCCGGCCGAACGTTCCGCACCCCTGACTCCGGCGTTAACAGCACGTTCACATCCCCACCTGGGCAGGTGAACGTGCCGCTAAAGCGGTCAGAGGTCCGAGAGCGGGCCAAGGACGTTCGTCGGGTCGGTCCGATCTCACTTGTCCTTGGACTGTTGCTGGCCTTGGGGCTGACCGGCTGTGGGGCGTCCGGGGTGAACGAGGCGTCCCTGACGCGCGTGGAGCCCGCGCAGCGGGTCGCCGCGCCGCACATCACCGGCAAGACCCTCACCGGCACCGACTTCGACTCGGCGACCCTGAGGGGGGTCATCGTCTACAACGTCTGGGGCTCGTGGTGCGCACCCTGCCGCAAGGAGGCGCCCGCCCTGGCCGCCGCCGCCAAGGCGACCGCCGGCACGGCCACGTTCGTCGGCATCAACACCCGCGACACCGGGTCCGCCCAGGCGCTCGCGCTCGTGCGCGAGACGGGCACCACGTACGAGTCGGTCTTCGACCCCGACGGACGCCTCCTGCTGCTGTTCCCCTCGCTGCCGCCCAGCGCGATCCCGACGACGATCGTCGTCGACCCCCAGGGACGCATCGCGGCCCGGATCCTCGGCGAAACCACCCAGGCGACGCTCGTCGGCCTGGTCGAGGACGCGGCGGCCGGTCGATGACCCCGCTCGACCTGGCCGGCTGGGTCCGGGACGCCATCGGCGGATCGATGCCCATCGCGATCCCCGTCGCGATGCTGGCCGGGCTGGCGTCCTTCTTCAGCCCCTGCGTCCTGCCGCTGCTGCCGGGCTACCTGTCGTACGCGACCGGGCTCGCGGCGTCCGACATCGTCGCCGGCAAAGCGGACCGCAGCCGGGGACGCGTCCTGCTTGGCACCAGCCTGTTTGTCCTCGGCTTCGCTGCCGTCTTCGTCAGCCAAGGCGCGCTGTTCGGCGGGCTGGGCTCGATGCTGCATGCGTACCGGCGTCCGATCGACATCGTCGCCGGCGTGCTCGCGATCGTGCTCGGACTGATCTTCGCCGACCTCATCCCGCTCGGTCGGACGACCGTGCGGCTGCAGGCCGCGCCACGATTCGGGGTGGCCGCCGCGCCGCTGCTCGGCGTGGTGTTCGGCATCGGCTGGACGCCCTGCATCGGGCCCGCGCTCGGGGTCGTGCTGACCCTCGCGATCGATCAGGCGACCGCCGCTCGCGGCGCCGTCCTGGCCGCGTTCTACGCGCTGGGGCTCGGGCTGCCGTTCCTGGCCTTCGGCCTCGCGTTCGGACGCCTCGCGCGCACGTTGACCTGGGTGAAGTCGCACCACCTCGTGCTGCAGCGGGTCGGGGGCGCGTTGATGGTGGCCGTCGGGCTGCTGCTTGCCACCGGGGGGTGGGACCTCATGATGGGCGTCCTGCGGCAGTGGGCGTCCGGCTTCGGGGCTCTGATCTGATGGCGGCAGCCAAGGACTCGAAGGCTTCGACCCCTCGACAAGCTCAGGACAGACCAAGCTCAGCCAGCGAGGGTGGAGTTACTGGGTCGCGTCGTTCCTCAGACGCGCCACCGATGAAGCCGGTCGAGTTCCTCCGGTTCCTCTGGACCCAGCTCACCAGCATGCGCACGGCGCTCGTCCTGCTGTTCGCGCTGATGATCGCCGCGGTGCCTGGCTCGCTCGGACCCAAGATCCTGCCGCAGCGTCCGAACAACCCGGTGCTGGTCCGCGAGTGGATCGCCGCGCGCCCCGAACTCGGCGCCGTCTTCGACCGCCTCGGCCTGTTCGACGTGTACGGCTCGCCGTGGTTCGCGTCCATCTACCTGCTGCTGCTGGTGTCGCTCGTCGGATGCATCGTGCCTCGCATCGCCGTCTACGCGCGAGCCGTCCGGGCCATGCCGCCCGGCGTCCCGAAGCGGCTCGACAAGCTGGCCGAGCGTGCGTCCGGACCGACGCGACTCTCGGCGTCCGACGCTTTGGACGCCGGCGAGCGTTGGCTCGTCGCCCGGCGGTATCGGGTGCGGCGGCAGGGCAACGAACTGTCCGGCGAGATCGGCTACCTGCGCGAGCTGGGCAACCTGGCGTTCCATGTGAGCATCCTGGGGGTGCTGGCGGGCATCGCGGTCAGCTCGCTGTTCGGCTACAAGGGGTCGGTGATCGCGGTGGAGGGGTCCGCGTTCAGCAACACCCTCAGCCAGTACGACGACTTCGCGGCCGGGGCGTTCTTCAAGGCGTCCGCCCTGCCGCCGTTCACGCTGTGGGTCGACAAGTTCGACGTCAGCTTCGAGCGCGGGAGCGTCCAGCACGGGGCGGCACGTCAGTTCCAGGTCACCGGACGCCTCGCCGGCCCCGCCGAGGAGCCGCGTCCGACGATCCTCGAGGTGAACACGCCGGTGATCCTGGGGTCGTCGATGGTCAACCTGATCGGCCACGGCTACGCGCCGATCGTCACCGTGACGGACCCGTCCGGCGCGGTCGCCTACTCAGGCCCGGTCGTGTTCCTGCCGCAGGACGGCAACTTCACCTCGCTCGGCGTCATCAAGGCCCCGGACGCTCGCCCGCAGCGCCTCGCGTTCGACTCGATCTTCGTGCCCAGCCAGTCGACGGCGTCCGGTGTGGGTCCGCGGTCGACGTTCCCGGACGCGGACAATCCGACCTTGTGGGGCACGGTTTGGACCGCCCCACCGAAGGTCGAGACCGGACGCCCCGAGAACGTCTACTCATTGGACAAGACCGAGTTCACCCAGGTGATGGACGGCGCCGTCCCGGCGTCCTTCCGGCTGGCCGTTGGGGCGAGCTACACCGTGCCGGACGGATCCAAGATCACCTTCGACTCGTGGAAGCGCTGGACGAAGCTGCAGGTCTCGTCCACCCCCGGACTTCCGATCGTCTACGGCTCGATCGGGGTCGCCGTCCTTGCGCTGATGCTGTCGCTCTTCGGTAAACCCCGGCGGATCTTCGCCAGAGTCACGGACGCCGACGGCGTCCGGTCTGTCGACGTCGGCGGGCTGGACCGGGCCGAGTCGCGCGCCGGACTCGGCGACGCCGTGGCCGGACTGGCCGACGCGATGGGGGCGTCGGTCTCTGTGACGGGCGTCAGCGGGGAACCTGCGCTTGGTAGTCGCGGCACGAAGTCTCAATTAACGCTGGCGGGGGAGCAGTTGGAGGAGTCCGAATGAACTTGGCCTACTTCTCGTCCCTGGCGATGGTCACCGCGACGGTGATCTACCTGGTGGCCTTGACGGCGCATGCCGCCGAGTGGGCGTCCGCGCGTCGCGTCGACGCGGGGCCGTCGACGACAGACGGTTCGCCCGCGGCGTCAGCCGCGACCAGCTCAACGGCAGGCACGGCCGCGCGTCGCGATCGCATCGCCGCCGACCTGACCCGCGTCGACCGCTTCGGCCGGATGGGGCTGGCACTGACCGCGGTCGGCGCGGCGCTGCACGTCGCGGGCGTGGTCCTTCGCGGGCTCGCGGCGGGGCGTCCGCCCTGGGGCAACATGTACGAGTTCGTGAGCTCGACGCTGGCGATCCTCGTGGTGGGGTACCTCGTGCTGGTGTGGCTAGGCAAGATGCGCTGGCTGGGCCTGCCCGTGACGCTGCTGCTGTCGGTCGGTCTGGGGCTCGCGGTCACCGTCTTCTACGTCGCGGTCGCGCCCCTGGTGCCCGCGCTGCACTCGGTGTGGTTCGTGATCCACATCATCGCGGCGGCCACGGCCGGGGCGATGTTCAACGTCGGCGGACTCGCGTCCGTGCTGTACCTGCTGCGGACGCGAGCCGAGCGGCGCGGCACCGTCCGGGGCTACGTGGTCCGCCTGCCTCAGCCCGAGGTGCTCGACCGGGTGGCCTACCGCGCGGTCGCCTTCGCCTTCCCGCTGTGGACGTTCACCATCGCCGCCGGGTCCATCTGGGCCGAGTACGCGTGGGGACGCTACTGGGGCTGGGATCCCAAGGAGACCTGGTCCCTGGTGACGTGGGTCGTCTACGCCGCCTACCTGCACGCCCGCGCGACCGCCGGCTGGAAGGGACGTCGCGCCGCCTGGCTCGGCGTCGTCGGGGTGGCCATGTTCTGGTGGAACTTCGTCGGCATCAACCTGCTGGTCTCGGGCCTGCACAGCTACGCGGGCATCTGAGTCGGTCGTCAACCACACCCGTCCGGCGCGTCCGCACTGCTCCGCGCGCGCCTGCAGGCGGCTGCCTGGACGGGGTCGGCGACGAACGAGGCCGCGGCGTCGACCTTCGGCCCTGTGCGGATCCGGACGGTTGCCTCGTCACCGCCCGGATCAGGAGACGGCCACCAGGGTCAGGCACGACCGCAGCCGCCGAGGCGTCCGATGACGATCTCCTTCGTGAGCGCTAACGTATGGGCCGAGACAAGGAGGCGTCCGCGATGGCGACGATGGCTGCCGGCGACGAGCCCCGCAACGCGACCATCTACACCGTCGCCGAGCGCGCGGGTGTCAGCCACCAGACCGTCTCGCGCTACCTCAAGGGCGAGTCGCTGCGTCCGAAGAATCGGGACGCCGTCGTCGCGGCCCTCGCCGACCTCGACTACCAGGTGAACGACATCGCGCGCACGCTGGCCACCAAGAAGCCCGGACGCATCGGCGCGTTCGTTTTCGACGTCGACGACTGGGCGCCGCAGCGGGTGCTGGCGGGCGCTGCCGAGGCGGCCCGGGCCGAGGGCTACATCCTCGACATCGTCCGGCTGGACCCGTCGGACGGGGCGTCCAGCGATGCGGCGCTGTCGATGATGAACCGGACCATGCTCGCCGGCGTCGTCGTCATTGCGTCGTCCGACAAGGTGCTGTCCCGGCTCGACCTCGACCGGCTCAAGGTGCCGTGGGTGGTCGAGGCCGAGCCGGAGCTGGCCGCCGGCTCCCCGAGGGCCCTGGACCACCCGTTCGCCCAAGTCGTCACGCATTTGGCCGACCTCGGTCACAAGCGCTTCTTCCACATCGGCGGCCCGTTGACCTGGCTCGCCGGACGCAACCGCCGGCAGGCCTATCGCGAGGTGCTGGCCCGCCGCGGCCTGGTGAACACCGGCGAGACGACGGGGGAGTGGGGTGCGGCGTCCGGCTACGAGGCGATGGCGTCCTACCCGCTGGACGCCGCCCCGACCGCCATCGTCGCCGCCAGCGATCAGCTCGCCCTCGGTGCCCTCTACTGGCTGCACGAGCGGGGCGTCCGGGTGCCGGCCGACGTCAGCATCTCCGGCTACGACGGCATCGCCGACGCCGAGTTCTACTGGCCGCCCCTGACCACGATGGCGGCCGACTTCGCGCTGCTGGGCCGCAACACCGTCCACGCGCTGCTGAGCAACCAGGGCGTCGGTGGGCGTCCGGACCTGGGTCTGCCGGTCGCCCGGCTGGTCCCGCGGATCTCCACCGGACGCCCCGGGCGCGGCATCCGCGTGGGCTGAGTTCGCGGGCTCTCCAGGCCGCCACCAGGAAACACATGTTCAGTCCGATAAACCTCTTGCCGTCCCGAAACTGTGACCGGTAACGTTTCGCCAACGCTCGCTCCTACAAGACGTCGCCGACCTCGCCGACGACGCCCCAACGCCTGTGGCCCCTGTTTCGCGCCCGAGCCGTGGCCCACGGTTTCATCTCGTTCTTCCGCCTCAACCACGGTGTCCCTCCAACGAAAGTAGGCAAGCCATGTCACGTCCGCAGACCGAAGCCGAGTACCTCGCCCGGTTCCCTGTCTCCCCGATCTCCGGCTTCTCCCGCCGCACGCTGCTGGGCGGCGCGCTGGCCGCCGGTGCGCTCGGCCTCGCCGGCTGCGCGTCCGGCTCGACGCCCGCGGCGTCCGGCTCGGCCGCTGGTGGCGGCGCTGCCGCCGCGCTCGGCGACATCACGTTCGGCAACAACCAGGCCGACCCCGTGCCGAAGGCCGCCATCGAGGCCGCCGCGAAGGCCTTCCAGGATGCGAACCCGGGCGCGAACGTGAAGTTCAACACCGTCGCGCACACGACGTTCCAGGAGAACATCAACAACTACCTGCAGGGCTCCCCGGACGACACCTTCGGCTGGTTCGCCGGCTACCGCGCCCGCTTCTTCGCCAACAAGGGCCTCGTCGGCGACATCTCCGACGTCTACAAGGCCACCGCCGGCATCCCGGACTCGCTGAAGAAGGCCTGCTCGACCGAGGACGGCAGCAAGCAGATCGTCATGCCGGCCCACTATTACCCGTGGGTCGTGCTCTACAAGAAGTCCGTCTTCACCAAGAACGGCTACACCGTCCCGAAGACCTTGGACGAGCTCAAGGCCCTCGGCGACAAGATGAAGGCCGCCAACATGACCCCCTTCGCGTTCTGCGACAAGGACGGCTGGGAGGCCATGGGCATGTTCGACATCCTGAACATGCGCGTCAACGGCTACGACTACCACATCAGCCTGATGTCCGGTAAGGAAGACTGGTCCGGCGACAAGGTCGTCAAGGTGTTCGACACCTGGAAGGGCCTGCTGCCGTACCTGCAGGCCGACTCCCTGGGCCGTAGCTGGCAGGAGGCCGCGCAGGCGCTCCAGAAGGACCAGGCGGGCATGTACTACCTCGGCACCTTCGCCGCGCAGCAGTTCGCCAAGGGCGCCGAGCAGGACGACCTCGACTTCTTCACGTTCCCCGAGATCGACTCCAACATCGGCTCCGGCGCGATCGAGGCCCCGACCGACGGCTACATGATGAGAAAGAGTCCGAAGAACGAGGCCGGCGCCAAGAAGTGGCTGGGCTTCCTCGGCGGCGCCAAGGCCCAGGACATCCTCGTCCAGGCCGATCCCTCGGTCATCGCGATCAGCGGCCAGGCCGACGTGGCCAAGTACACCGGCCTGCAGACCAAGATGCTCAACCTGCTGAAGAACGCCACGGAGGTCTCGCTGTTCCTCGACCGCGACAGCCGTCCGGACTTCGCCTCCACCGTGATGGGCCCTGCCATCCAGAGCTTCATCAAGAACCCGAACGACATCGCTACGATCCTGAAGAACGTCGAGGCGCAGAAGAAGTCGATCTTCGCGTCATGACACCGACGACCCAGCCCCGGGTCACGGGTGGGAGCCGCCGCATGCGGCTCTCCACCCGTGACCGAGTCACCGTCGCGCTGATGGTGCTCATCCCGACGGCGTTCGCCGCAGTGCTGGTCTGGCTGCCGGCCCTCGCCACGATCGTGATGTCGTTCTTCGACTGGGACGGGTTCGGCCCCTTCACCGAGGCCAAGTTCGTCGGCAGCAAGTGGTACTCGGACGCCGTCACGATCTACCCAGCCTTCTGGCCGGCCATCCAGCACAACGTGATCTGGCTCATCGTGCTGTTCGGCGTCGCGACGCCGCTCGGGCTCCTCGTGGCCGTCCTGCTCGACCGCGAGGTCTCGCACACCCGCTTCTACCAGACCGCCCTCTACATCCCGGTCGTGCTCTCGATGGCCCTGATCGGCTTCGTCTGGCAGCTGATGTTCAGCCGCGACCAGGGCTTGTTGAACCTGCTGTTCGGCACGCAGATCGACTGGTACGGCGATCCGAAGATCAACATCTGGTCGGCCCTCATCGCCACGTCGTGGCGGCACATGGGCTACGTCATGTTGCTCTACTTGGCCGGCTTGAAGGGCGTCGATCCGTCGCTGAAGGAAGCGGCCAAGATCGACGGGGCGTCCGAGCCGAAGACGTTCTTCCACGTCGTCTTCCCCGTGATGTTCCCGATCAACGTCGTGGTGCTCGTCATCACGTTCATCGACTCGCTGCGCGCCTTCGACCTGGTGTGGGTGATCAACCGAGGACGCAACGGGCTCGAGTTGCTCGCGACAGAGGTGACCCGCAACATCGTCGGCGAGGCGCAACGGATCGGGTTCGGCTCGGCACTGGCGACGATCATGCTCGTCTTCTCGACGATCTTCATCATCATCTATCTCCGCATCGTCTTGAAGGAGGACCGATGAGCACCGCGACAGCGGCGCCGACGGCGTCCGATCTCATCAAGAACGCAAGTAAGCGGCCCTGGACGAAGGGGCGCATCGCCACCCACGCGTTCCTGGCCACGCTGACGGCGCTGTGGATGGTGCCGATGGTCTACGCCGTCATGGCGTCGCTGCGCGACTACCAGTACACGGCCAAGAACGGCTACCTGAGCTTCGGTGGCTGGACCTTCGCCAACTACCTGCACGCCTGGGACGTCGGCGACTTCAGCCGCAAGTTCCTGAACTCGGCGATCATCACGATCCCGGCCGTGATCTTGACGCTGTTCCTGGCGTCGATGGTCGCGTTCGTGATCGCCCGCTTCAACTGGACCTTCAACATCGTGATGCTGGCGGCCTTCACCGCTGGCAACCTGCTGCCGCCGCAGTCGCTGCTGATCCCGGTGTTCAAGATGTTCCAGAAGTTCGAGGTGCCGTTCTGGCTCAGCGAGTCCGGCACGCTGCTCAACTCGTACTGGGGAGTGATCGCCGTCAACGTGGGCTTCCAGGTGGGGTTCTGCACGTTCGTCCTGTCGAACTACATGAAGGCCCTGCCGAAGGAGATTTACGAGTCGGCGATGGTCGACGGGGCGTCCATCTGGCAGCAGTTCTGGAAGCTGACGCTGCCGCTGTGCCGTCCGTCGCTCGCCGCCCTGGCGACGCTGGAAGTCACGTGGATCTACAACGAGTTCTTCTGGGCGACCGTGCTGCTGCAAAACGGCGACATGTTCCCCGTCACGAGCTCGCTGACCAACCTGTCGGGGTCGTTCTTCACCGACAACAACCTGGTCGCAGCGGGATCGGTGATCGTGGCCTTGCCGACGATCATCATCTACTTCCTGCTGCAGAAGCACTTCGTCTCCGGGCTCACCCTCGGCGCCACGAAGGGCTAGGAAGCACTGATTGACCGCTGGCTGAGCCTGGCTGAGCCGCACTTGTAGGGGCTTCGAGAAGCTCAGCCAGCGGATGACCTCATCGATCGGTGTTCCGCAAGGCTCGCCCCGCCGTCGGCCTACTGCCCCGGCGGCGGGGGAGCCCTGCCATCATCGGTCTGCCCGTCCAAGACTAGAGTGAGTCGCCATGCCGTTGCACCCCGACGCCCGCTACGTCACCGACGTCGCCCCCTCGTCCGGACGCCTCGTAGCGCCGCGCGCGGACCTCGCGGCTGACTCCGCCGCGCTGAGCCTCGATGGGGACTGGCGCTTCCGGCTCTACCCGGGCGTTGACGAGGCCGACGCCGCGGCGTCCGAGGTTGGTTTTGATGACTCGGACTGGGACGTCATCGACGTTCCGTCGCACTGGGTGCTTCGGGGCGACGGCGCCTGGGGGCGTCCGATTTACACGAATGTCAACTACCCGTTCCCGCTCGATCCGCCGTTCGTCCCGGACGCCAACCCGACCGGCGACCACCGGCGCAGGTTCTCGGTTCCTGCTGAGTGGGTCGAGTCCGGACGCCTCTGGCTGCGGTTCGACGGCCTGGAGTCGATCGGCCGGGTGTGGCTGAACGGCGTCGAGATCGGGGTGCTGCGCGGCAGCCGGCTGCGCAACGAACTGGACGTGACGGGGCTGGTTCGCGCTGGCGAGAACGTGCTGGTCGTGCGGGTGAGCCAGTGGTCCGCGATGAGCTACGTCGAGGACCAGGACCAGTGGTGGCTGCCCGGACTCTTCCGGTCGGTGACGCTGCTGAGGCGTCCGGATGCCGGCCTGGACGATCTCTGGGTGCAGGCTGACCGGGATCCCGAGACGGGCGTAGGCGTCCTCACGATCGAGGTGACCGCCGACGACGCGGCCTTCCCGGTGCGGGTGCGCTGCGACGAACTGGAGCTTGACCTGACGCTGAACCACGCGAGGGCGTCGGTCGAGGTCGGGGTGGTGGAGCCGTGGGGTGCGGACGTGCCACGGCTCTACCGCCTCGACATCTCGAACGCTGTGGAGTCGGTGGCGGTGAACGCGGGCTTCCGGCGCGTCGAGGTGGTCGGGGACGCCTGGCTGGTGAACGGACGCCGCCTGCGGATCCGGGGGGTGAACCGGCATGACTTCGACCCGGTCGAGGGGCGGGTGTTCGACGAGGCGTTGGTCCGCGAGGCGATGCTGCTGATGAAGCGGTCGAACCTGAACGCCATCCGGACCAGCCACTACCCGCCGCATCCGGGCCTGCTGGACCTGGCCGACGAGCTCGGCTTCTGGGTCATGGACGAGTGCGACATCGAGACGCACGGATACGTTCACGTGGACTGGGCGGGCAACCCGTCTGACGACCCCCAGTGGCGCGAGGTCTACCTGGATCGCGCCCGACGCATGGTCGAGCGAGACAAGAACCATCCGTGCGTCGTGGCGTGGTCGCTGGGCAACGAGTCGGGGGCGGGGGAGAACCTGGCCGCGATGGCCGCGTGGATGCGGGAACGCGACCCGGGGCGTCCGATTCACTACGAAGGCGACCACAGCGACGAGCACGTCGACCTGGTGTCGCGCATGTACGCGCCGCTGGAGGAGTTGGTCAGGCTCACCGAGGCGCGGGCGGGGCGTCCGATCATCGAATGTGAATACGTGCATGCGATGGGGAATGGTGCCGGCGGCATCGCCGCTTATGAGGCCCTGTTCGACACGAATCCGGCGTTCCACGGCGGCTTCGTCTGGGAGTGGCGCGACCACGGGCTCTTGACCCGGACGCCCGACGGGACGCCGTTCTACGGCTACGGCGGCGACTTCGGCGAGGTGTTCCACGACGGCTCGTTCGTGTGCGACGGCATGGTGCTCGCCGACGGGACGCCCACGCCGATGCTCGCCGAGTACGCGGCGGTGGTGACGCCGATCAAGCTGGAGGTCAGCGACCAGCTGACGGTGACGAACCTCCGGCACGACGGGTCCACGGCCGACCTGGTCTTCGTGTGGGTGCACGAGGTGGACGGTGTTGCGGTCGCGCGCGGGGTGTTTGAGGTGCCGGCGATCGAGCCGGGCGCGTCGGCGTCGGTCGCGCTGCCGGATCTAGCCTTGGACGCCGAGGGCGAGCACTGGCTGACCGTGACGGCCGCGCTGCGGGAGGCAACGCCGTGGGCGTCCGCCGGGCACGTGGTCTCGACGGGCCAGCGGAAGCTGGCCGAGGTGGCGCGGAGGCGTCCGACTGGGTCTTCGGCGGCCGTCGCCGAGGGTGACGGGTACACGCTGGGCGACGCGCGGTTCGACCGTCGCGGCGCTCTGGTGTCGGTGGGCGGGCTGGACGTGACGGGCGGCGGCGTGACCCTGTGGCGCGCGCCGACCGAGAACGACTCGCTGGCGACGATGGGCTCCTACGAGCTGGGCGACCCGGCGACGACCGGCGGCTTCGGCGTCCCGGGACCGTCGTCCGCCGAGCGCTGGCGCGCCGCCGGGCTGGATCGGCTGACGACGCGCGTCTTGAGCCTGGACGCCTCGGCGTCCGGCTTGGTCGTGGTCTCGCGGCTGGCGGCGGCGCAGGCGTCCGTCTACGCGGATGTGACGCAGCGGTGGTCCTGGGTGGATGGCGAGCTGCGGCTCGAGGTGGCCGTGGAGCCGTCGGACGGCTGGACGGTCACGTGGCCGCGCGTCGGCGTCCACCTGGTGTTGCCGGCCGGGTACGAGGAGGCGTCCTGGTTCGGGACGGGTCCGGGCGAGAACTACGCCGACAGTCGGGTGGCGGCTCGGGTCGGGCGGTTCTCGGCGCCGATCGACGAGCTGACCGTGCCGTACGCCGTGCCGCAGGAGACGGGGCATCGGGCGGAGCTGCGCGAGCTGGTCTTGACCGGAGGGGGGCTGCCGGAGTTCGTGGTGACAACGGACGATGGTGCCGACGGGCGTCCGGGGTTCGCCGTCGCTCGGCACTCGGCGGAGCAGTGGGCGGCTGCGTCTCACCAGCACGAGCTGTCGGCGCCGACGGCCACGCATCTCTACGTCGACCTCGCCCAGCACGGCCTCGGCTCGCGCTCGTGCGGTCCGGACGTGCGTCCCGAGGCGGCCCTGTGGCCGCGTGCGCTGGCGGGGTCGCTGGCGTTCCGGGTGGTCTAGTCGGACGCCGCCCCCAGCTGGGCCTCCAGCGCGGCGGCGACGGCCTCGAACTCGGCTAGCGCGGCGGTGAGGTCCTCGACGATCTCGCGGGCGATGACGTCGGGGGACGGCAGGTTGTCGAGGTCGGTGAGGGAGTCGTCCTTGAGCCAGGTGATGTCGAGGTTGACCTTGTCGCGAGCCAGCAACTCACTCAGGTCGAAGCCCTTGAACCGCTCGGACTCCACCCGGTTCA
>Ga0208823_1001134_pt1 | contig 21324 bp, 23 predicted proteins | sample AD_UKC075_MetaG_FD_184440 | JGI IMG/M metagenome (GOLD analysis project Ga0208823, IMG submission 184440) | Active sludge microbial communities of municipal wastewater-treating anaerobic digesters from USA - AD_UKC075_MetaG (SPAdes) (version 2) | ecosystem: Engineered > Bioreactor > Anaerobic >... | reverse complement strand
GACTATGATTTTCGCCCTTTTCCGGGTACGGTTACCCGTTATTTGCCGCCGGGCGGGCCGGGAGTCAGGGTGGACTCATCAGTTTATACCGGCTATACTATTCCTCCTTTTTACGATTCGATGGTAGCCAAGCTGATTGTATGGGGAGCTGACCGGGAGGAAGCTATAGCTCGCATGAAACGTGCTTTAAGCGAATTTGTCATTGACGGCATCAAGACTACTATTCCCTTTCACCTGAAAGTGCTTAATAACGCCTTTTTCCAGAAAGGAGAGGTATATACCAACTTTATTCAGCGTCGCATGAGCGACAGTTGATCTTTACCCAAGCAGGTCTATTTGATATTGTGAAGAATACTTAGTAAAATAACTTTTATATCAGTATGGGAATAATAATGGAGGTGAATTTATGGTAGAACAAAAACCTGAATTGGCTACTGAAATGGGGACTATTCGTATAGCGGACGAGGTTGTTTCCACTGTGGCCGGTTTGGCGGCAATGGACGTTGAAGGTGTTGCAGCCATGAGCGGCGGATGGGGAACTGACCTGGTGGAAAAGCTGGGACGAAAGAATTTCGGTAAGGGAATTAAAGTTGAAGTCAATAATGACGAAACTCGTATTGATATCTACATTGCGGTACAGTTTGGCTATCCAATTCCGGAAGTAGCGGAAAATGTTCAAAAAGAAGTCAAAGTAGCGGTAGAAACCATGACCGGATTACAGGTAACTGCGGTTAACGTGCATGTGGTGTCTGTGCAGATAAAGAAACAAACGGATGCAGAACCTGAGCTGGCAGCTGATTTGGATAGCGCCGAGTAGTTGTTACAGCAAGTGCCAACCCCCTGTTAACTCAGGGGGTTATCTGTATACCGGCAATTTTTAAAGTGAGGTGTATAATATGTCCGGACTGTGGCGGGTAGTTCTATTCTGTTACAACCTGTTGATACTGGGGCTGGCAGTAGCCGCCATGTATCTGGCCGTGGGGCACACCAGTCTAATCGAAGCTGGGGAAGCACTTCTGTCCAATTCGGTAAACCAGATAATACTGGGGGCATCCGCAGCAGCGGTAATTGCTTTGACAATTGTGATTTTGATTTCATTGCTCAAAGGTGAATCCAAACCTACCAGCATTGTGATAAGCAGCAGCTTAAACGGGCAAGTATCAATTACCGTGGCGGCAATAAAGACCATCATAACCAAAGCTGTAAAAAAAGTTGATGGAGTTAAGGAAACTCGTTCATCAGTAACCAATGGGCCTGATGGGATAGTAATATATTTACATATGATGATCAATCCGGAAATAAGCGTACCGGAAATGTCGCGAAATGTGCAGGCTGCCGTAAAAGAACACCTGGAATCCATCGGCGGACTGCAGGTCTCTGAGGTTAGGGTTTTGGTAGATGACTTCGCTAGTACCAACAAACCAGTAACCGCATAAAGGGGGCGTTAATATGTGGGAGAAAGTAATCCCATTTCTGTTTATAGAACATCGAGGCAAGACCATCGGTGTTTTGCTCGGTTTACTTGCCAGTATACTGTTTGTTACTTTTGGTTTTTGGCGTACTGTTTTTATAATTATTTGCATAGCAGTGGGATATTTTATTGGAAAACAGCTTGATGAAAAGAAGGATTTCGACAGCTGGATGAAACAGATGTTTAAGGACCGGTAGCGGTAGTAAGGGTGAAAATTTGAGCAGAAGGAAAGCTAGAGAATACGCATTTATAGTTATTTTTCAAGTAGACCAGGTTCAGGCAGATCCCCAGCAAGCCATGCAATACCTGCTGGACGAGCAGGCGCTGCCCGACAAGGATCAGCAGTTTGCTGGAGAGTTGGTGGAGGGGACCCTGCAGTATATGCAGCTAATTGATGAAAAAATCGCCCGCTATTCGCGGGAATGGTCAGTGGACCGGATGTCATCGGTGGATCGCAATATTATGCGGGTAGCCGCCTATGAAATTCTTTTCCGCCAGGAAGTACCAGCGGTGGTAGCTATCGATGAAGCTATCGAATTAGCCAAACGATACGGGGGAGAACAGTCTAGCCGCTTTGTAAATGCCATACTGGATCGTATACAAGGAGAAAAGCATGAAAGTGTTCCTGGGGATTGACACCAGCGCCTATACCACATCCATAGCTGCTGTAGATGAGAACCTGAGTATCGTAGCCGATGAAAGAATGGTACTAAAAGTTGAACCGGGCAAACGGGGCTTGCGTCAATCGGAAGCCCTGTTTTTACATATCAAGAATTTACCGCAGCTAATGGAAAGGCTAGACCCTCTTATTTATAGTAATATCCAGGCTTTGGCGGTAAGCACCCGGCCACGTAATAAGGCTAACAGCTACATGCCGGTATTTCTGGCAGGCACCTCCTTGGCTCAGTCGCTGGCTGCCTTTGCCCATCTGCCGGTATACCAGGTGAGCCATCAGGAAGGTCATGTTATGGCAGGCCTGCAGGGTAGTTGGGAACTGCTTGATAAGACTAGGTTTCTGGCGGTTCATTTTTCCGGGGGAACTTCAGATATATTAATGGTGGAAAACCATGTACCTGGTGTAATGACTATAACCCAGCTGGCCAGCAGTGAGGACATCCATGCCGGCCAATTGGTAGATCGGGTAGGAGTGGCTATGGGATTGCCTTTCCCGGCCGGACCGGCTCTGGAGGATCTGGCTGGTCAGGCGGATGATAACCAATCAGCTGCTATTCCTACTGCTATTACCGAAAAAGGTTTTTCTTTTTCCGGTGCGGAAACCCGGGCGGTGCAGATGCTGAACAATGGAACCAGTCCAGAGACAGTAGCTGCAGCGGTTCTGGGGGTGATAGCCAAAACTTTGGAAAGAGTTCTGCGCAGGTTTGTTGAACAATTGGAAATAAAGGATGTTTTGCTGGCCGGAGGTGTTATGGCTAACGGCCTGATAGCCCAGCGCTTAAAAAAAAGATTACAGCACCCGGCGGTAGGGGCACAGCTTTATTTCGCCTCACCCCATCTCAGTACTGACAATGCGGTGGGTGTGGCCATGCTGGCTGCTCTGCAGCACCGGTTGGACCAATAAAGGACGTTTTATAAGGGGGTTATTATGGAATTAATAGACGGCAGACAGATATCCAATGAGATTCGTCAGCGGATAAAAGAGCAGGCTCAGGCTGGCGGAATAAATCCTCATCTGGCTATTGTTTTAGTGGGTGATGATAAAGAAACCTTGATTTATGTGGGGCTGAAAGACAAAGCAGTTAGCTTTATCGGCGGCACTACCCGGCATATTGCTCTGCCGGCTGATACCACCCGGGAGGCATTATTAACACAAATTCAGCAGTTAAATCAGGATCCCGAGGTGGATGGAATCCTGCTGCAGCTGCCCTTGCCGGAATCCTTGCAGCCCTACACTGATCAATTCCTGGCTGCCATTGATATCAACAAAGACGTAGATGGTTTTAACCCAGTAAACCGCGGACGGCTTATCTATGGAAAACCACGTTTTATATCCTGCGCTGCTCTAGGCTGCCTGGAAGTTATCCACCAGTACCGCGGATCAGCCTCGGGTAAGAAAGCCGTCTTGGTAGGTGACTCCTTTGACGTGATATTACCGCTGAGTCTGTTGCTGACCAGGGAAGGCAGCCAGGTTACGATTATTCCAGAAATGCCAGCTGGAGGTCCCCTCCCTGATGCAGATATATATGTCATTGAAAAGGGACGGCCGGAAGTAGTACAAGCCCATCAGGTTGCCGATGGTGCTCTGGTTCTGGATGCGGGGTTTTACTGGCATTATGATCACAGCTGCGGCAATGTAAAAAAGGAGGCTTTGAACAGCTTGGATGGTCATCTGCTGCCGGTGCCAGGAGGTCTTGGGCCCATTCTTATTGCCAAGCTGATGGAAAACCTGTATGCAGCAGCCCAGGAGAGGCATAATAAATGAACCCTTATTTATCAGTCAGTGAGTTAAACCAGTATATAGCCGGCCTGCTGGATGAGGATATCTTCCTCCGGGATTTCTGGCTGAAAGGAGAAATATCCGGTTTTAAGCTGTACCAGCAATCCGGGCACCTATACTTTACTCTAAAAGATGCGGATTCTTCCATAAGTGCGGTTATGTTTCGCAGCCGGGCGCGCCGGCTGGATTTTCAGCCGGAGAACGGCATGGAAGTGCTGGTGCGGGGGTCAGTTGCGGTTTTTGCTCCCCAGGGACGCTACCAGCTTTATGCGGAGGAAATGGAACCCTTTGGCGTAGGGGGTGTCTATCTCTTCCTGGAACAGCTTAAGGAAAAGCTGCAGCAAAAAGGCTATTTCGATGTGGAAAAGAAAAAACCACTGCCCGCCTATGCCCGAAGCATCGGGGTGGTAACCTCCCAGGACGGAGCGGCCCTGCGGGACATACTGCGGGTACTGAAACAGCGCCACCGGGGTGTAGACGTAGTCCTGGTGCACAGTGCTGTACAGGGATCTGAGGCCCCTGCCCAAATCGCCCGGGGGATTAAACTTCTCAACCTCTATGGCCAGGTGGATTTGATTATTGTGGGCCGGGGAGGAGGTTCCTTTGAGGATCTCATGCCCTTTAACAGTGAAGAAGTGGTGCAGGCTATTTTTGAATCTGATATTCCGGTAATATCAGCGGTAGGCCATGAGGTGGACTGGACTCTGGCCGATCTAGCTGCTGACATACGGGCAGCCACTCCCACCCAGGCGGCCCAACTGGCGGTGGCCGATCTGGAACAGCTGAATCGTGAGTATAGCCAGTTGCAGCAACGATTAATCCGCATTATGCAAAGGAGATTACAGCAGGAGAATGAAGTACTGGACAGGCTGATGATGAACCGGGCCTGGCAGAAACCCCAGCAAATGGTTCAGCAATACCAGCAAAAATGCGAAGAATTAAGACTGCGGCTGCAAAAAGAGATGGGGAATAGGGTTAATGAGGCTCACCAGCGTTTGACTATGGCTGTAACCGGACTGGAACGGCTCAGTCCCTTAAAAGTGATGCAGCGGGGCTATGCAGTTGTGCGTAACCAGGAAGGAATTATTTATTCAGTGGAAAATGTACAACCAGGAGATTGCCTATCCATAAGCCTGCTGGATGGTGAAATGCAGGCGCAGGTAAAACAAAAGGAGAAAGTCGTAAGATGGAACCTGTGAAATTCGAACAAGCCCTGAAACGATTGGAAGAATTGGTAATCCAGCTGGAGGATGGCGAATTGGAGCTGGAAGAAGCCTTGCGTCTATTTGAAGAAGGTGTAAAACTGTCTCGTTACTGCCAGCAGGAGCTTAAAGCAGCCGACGGCAAGGTGCAAAAGCTGGTGCAGACCCTGGAAGGGGATCTGGAGTTGGTGGATTGTGAAGAACTGCTGGAAGGCTAGGTGATATACTGTGGACATGAATTTGTTCAAGCAGGAGCTGCAGCAACGTAAAGACTATATTGATAAACACTTATTGGAGTACCTGACAGGAGCCGATACTCACCCTACCGTAATTCACCAGGCCATGCATTATGCAGTTTTCAACGGAGGAAAGAGATTACGGCCAATGCTGGTCTTGGAAGGAGCGGCTATTGCTGGTAAAAAACCGGAGATAGCCATGCTGACAGCCTGCGGCATGGAGCTGATACATTGTTATTCCCTGGTTCATGATGATCTGCCCGCTATGGATGATGATGACTTCCGCCGGGGTAAACCTACCTGCCACCGGGTTTTCGGAGAAGCCAATGCTATATTGACCGGAGATGCTTTACTTACTGCAGCTTTTGAGTTATTCGCTGCTAATGCTCAGGTTCCTGGAGTGGGGCCGGAACAGGTGATTAAGGTTATTGGGGAGATTGCTGCTGCTGCCGGAAGCCAGGGCATGATCGGTGGTCAGGTTATGGACCTGGCTGCAGAAAATGAAGCCATTGATCTGCCTACTCTGCAAACCCTGCATAGTTTAAAAACCGGAGCTTTGTTCACTGCAGCACTGCGTGCCGGTGCTCTGCTGGGGGATATGGATGAAGAGGGCTTACAAGCACTGACTTCCTACGCCAGGTACTTTGGCCTGGCATTTCAAATAACCGATGATCTTCTGGATATTAATGGAGATCAAAAGGTTCTGGGCAAGCCGGTGGGCAGTGATGCCCGGAACCATAAGAGCACCTACCCCAGTTTACTGGGGGTGAAACAGGCTGAACTCATGGCCTGCCAGAGTATAGAACGATGTGTAGCCAGTCTGGAGCGGTTTGGCTCAGAAGCGGAGTTCCTGCGCCAGTTAGCTTACTTTACTCTGGAAAGACAAAGCTAATTGATGCATACCCGAATATGCGCAAGCAGGTACACGGCTGTTGTCAGTTATGGGCTGATCCCGGATTTAGCGAACCGGCGCGTTACTGGCAACCTGTGTTGGTGGTATGCTATAATACATGGGAAATAGATCTGGCAAAAGGTTGCAGTATTCTAGTCAACCCTATCGATTGCGAAGACGGGCCTAAAAATCCGTTAAGGGCACATCGATGAAGCTTCTGGTATCGGCTTTTGACGCCCAGTCAGGGGTCGTTGCTGGGAGATAAGGGTGATGGGGCGGTCCACAATGGCATGTGGAAACTGACCCCGCTCCCGTGGAGGCTTAAAACCGTATGGTTTTAAGAAAACCTGCATTTGGTAGAAGCTGGGTGCAGTGTAGCCTGCCTTGAGTGGTTGCGGCGAATGAACCGATAAGGGCAGCCAGTATCTCGGCCAAGATATTGATTGTCTGGTCCTGAAACCGGTAACTGCAAAAGAGGCTAGAGTTGATGTGGGTTGTTGAGGAAAACTCCTAGACTGTGTACGCGCCGTACAGTTGGTTGAGGATTAAAGTGCGCACTAAGTGGTAATCCAGTCTCATTGGCGGCGACGCAGTGAAGCAGACGTAAAGGGAAACCGCCCCTTTGGCAACAATCGGGTGTTCTGCTGGGAAAACCTACTGGACCTAAGTCGCAGCGTTTACTCAACTAATAACCTTTTGCCAGTATGAAGTTTTCTTGGGGGATAGCAATATTTGCAGCGCTATAATAGTCGCATAAATAAAAAGAACTTGTTAGCCGGTCTTGTGGTCGGCTTCTTCACATTTTTGATTGCCCTTTTACTTAGTTTGGGCTCGGAAACTTTTATTCAAACTGTAAATAATCTTATAATGGCCCTGGGATTATTACTAATAATAATACTGCTGGGCATTTTTTTTGATATTATAGGAACAGCGGTTACAGCCGCCCAAACTGCTCCCTTTAATGCCCGGGCGGCTAAGAAAATATTTGGAGCCCCTCAGGCAGTGAGATTGACCCAGAATGCAGGCAAAGTGGCTAACTTTTGCAATGATGTAGTGGGTGATATTTCCGGAACCTTAAGCGGAGCAGTAGGGGCAGGGATTGTGGCTAGTCTGGCCGATACTTTTCCAACTTTGGATTTGGTTCTGGCCGGAGCAGTAATGACCAGCTTAATTGCGGCTCTTACCGTAGGCGGAAAAGCCATCGGCAAGAACCTGGCGGTTGAATATGCCAATCAAATTATCTTCCGGGTGGCTAAAATAATAGCTTATGTTGAAGCTTTGACCGGACGGCAGCTGTTTGCCAGTAAAAGGTGAGTGATCATGAATATACTAAATAGTATCAATTCTCCCCAGGACCTAAAAAAATTGGATTTGCCTGCCATGAATGGTTTGGCTGAAGAAATACGCGAATTATTGATAAACAGTGTTTCCCAGTGCGGGGGTCATCTGGCTGCCAATTTGGGAGTGGTGGAGCTTACCCTGGCTCTGCACTATGTGTTTGACAGTCCCCGGGATAAAATGATTTGGGATGTGGGACATCAGAGTTATGTACATAAAATTATTACCGGCCGCCGTGAACAGATGCAGACTCTGCGGCAATTTGGAGGATTAAGCGGATTCCCCAAGGTGGAGGAATCACCCCATGATACTTTTAATACCGGCCACAGCAGCACTTCTATTTCAGCGGCTCTGGGAATAGCTATTGCTCGAGATCTAAATCATGAGGACTTCTCAGTCATAGCCATTATCGGGGACGGAGCTCTGACCGGAGGTATGGCCTTTGAAGCCCTGAATCATGCTGGAAATGAAGATCGTGATTTGATTGTAATACTGAATGATAATGAGATGTCCATTTCCCAAAATGTAGGTGCATTATCTGCTTATCTGAATCGATTGCGCACTGATCCATCCTATTCTCGCACCAAGGAAGATATTGAAACCATCTTAAAAAAGATCCCAGGTATCGGACCCAATATTGCCCGGGCAGCCGGCCGCTTTAAGGACCTGATAAAATATATGATGGTCCCAGGAGCGTTTTTTGAGGAGCTGGGCTTCACCTATATTGGTCCCGTAAATGGGCATAATTTGGAGGAGCTCATCCTGGTATTGCGGAATGCCCGCCGCATGAAAGGACCGGTTTTAATTCACGCTATTACCGAAAAAGGGCGGGGTTACGAGCCAGCCCGCCGTGATCCTGACTTGTTCCATGGGGTAGGGCCGTTTAATGTAAAAACCGGCTTGCCTATAAAAAAGGCGGTACGCAGCTATACGGAAGTGTTTGGCGATTTCATGGTGGAAAGAGGAAAACATGATGCCAGTTTGGTGGCGATCACTGCGGCCATGACTACGGGCACCGGACTAACTGAGTTTGCCCAGCGGTATCCGGAGCGCTTTTTTGATGTGGGTATCTGTGAACAGCACGCGGTGACCCTGGCAGCAGGTTTAGCCCGGGCCGGGTTAAGGCCGGTGGTGGCTATTTATTCTACCTTTTTGCAGAGAGCCTATGATCAAATAGTACATGATGTGGCTCTGCAGAACCTGCCGGTGATTTTTGCCGTGGACCGGGCTGGTCTGGTGGGAGAGGATGGACCAACTCACCACGGAGTATTTGATCTGTCTTATTTGCGCAGTATTCCCAACATGACGGTGATGGCCCCTTCGGACGAAAATGAACTGGTGCAGATGTTTCATACCGCCTTTACCCTGGATGGACCAGTGGCTATCCGCTATCCCCGCGGAGTGGGATTGGGGATTTCAGTTAATACTCCTTACCAGTCTCTGCCGGTAGGCCGTGGAGTAATGCTGCAGCAGGGACAGGATCTGGCCGTGATCGGTGTAGGCCGGGGCACCAGTTTGGGGCGGGAGCTGGTGGAACTTTTAGCCCAGCATGGTATAAATGCTTCTTTGGCCGATGCCCGGTATGTAAAACCGGTGGACCGGCAGTTGATCAGTCGTTTGGCCTGTACCCACAAGTATTTGGTGACTATTGAAGATAATATTATAAGCGGCGGCTTTGGCAGTGCGGTACTGGAAACCTTGCAGGAAGAACGCTTGCAAGCTGATTTGCTCAGAGTAGGAATTCCCGATGAGTTTGTAGAACATGGCAAAGTAGACATTTTGTTTGAATATTTGGATATGCGCCCGGAGGCTATTATGGAGTCGATTTTCAATCGCTGGCCAGAATTGGTTCAGCCCCAGGGCTGGGAGTTGCTGAAATTTGACAAAAATTAGATTAGATACCCTGGTTTACCGGCAAGGTTTGGCACCCAGCCGGGAAAAAGCCCGGGCTATGGTTTTAGCCGGGCAGATTCGGGTGAATGATCATATAATAGACAAACCAGGTACAGCTGTTGACGAAAGCGCAGTAATCGAGGTAACCGCTCCCGGATGTCCATATGTCAGCCGGGGCGGATTAAAGCTGGAAAAGGCTTTAGATTTATTTGGTGTGCAGGTACAGGATCTGGTGGTTCTGGATGTAGGAGCTTCCACCGGAGGATTCACGGATTGTGTTCTGCAGCGGGGAACCCGTCGGGTGTATGCAGTGGACGTGGGATATGGACAACTAGATTGGAAACTGCGCAATGACCCCCGGGTAGTAAACATAGAAAGGACTAACATACGCTATTTACCTGATGGGAAAATTCCCGAACTGGTTGATCTGGTAACTGTGGATGTATCATTTATATCAACCAGTTTTGTTTTCCCGGTAATAAAAGCATTATTAAAACATGAAGGTGCGGTAATTTGCCTGATCAAACCGCAGTTTGAAGCCGGGCGTGATAAGGTGGGGCGCAAAGGTGTGGTTCGGGATAAGAGTACTCACCGGGAGGTACTATTAAACAGCATAGCCAATGCTGCCAGTCATGGACTTTACTGTAGGGATATGACCTACTCACCAATTACAGGCCCTGAGGGGAATATAGAGTTTCTTATTTATTTGCGTCAGGATCAACTGCCCCTGCCGGATATCGACGGGAAAGTTGAAGATGTGGTGGATGAAGCCCATCAGCACTTGGGAGGAAAACACAACTGATGAGAATTTTGCTGGTTAGTAACTATTATAAAGAGGCCACCGAAGCAGCAGCCCACAGTACGGTAGAACTCCTGAAAAGCCAGGGTGTTCAGGTAGTGGAGGTGGATAACGGCCGGGAGACGGTGCCTGAACAGGGCAGTTTTGACCTGTTAATTGTATTTGGCGGGGATGGTACGATCTTGCGGGCCGCTCGCCAATATGCCATCACCGGAGTACCGGTTCTGGGAGTAAATATGGGAACGGTGGGCTTTTTAAGCAATATTGAGGTTCATGAACTGGAACAATACCTGCCGGACCTGCTTAACCAACGCTATCGCCTGGACCAGCGCATGATGCTGCAGGTGACTGTGCACCAGGGGGACCATATTACTCATCAAGGCTGTTGCCTGAATGAAATTGTGGTTAGATCGGTCGATCATCAGTTGAACAACCTGAGTGTGGAAATTGGTTCTGATCAAGCTGGTAATTACAGGGGAGACGGACTATTGGTAGCTACTCCTACTGGTTCTACCGCTTACTCCCTGTCCTGTGGAGGCCCGGTGATAGATCCGGAGGTAGAGGCTATGGTAATTACCCCCATTGCCTCTCAGATTATCAGCCGGCGGCCAATGGTAGTTGGTGCAGATAAGGTGATTAGAGTGTTTTCCGCCGACGGACGCCCCAGTCTGATCAGATTGGACGGTCAGTCGGAAATACCTTTGGAACCCGAAGCAGTCGCATCAATACGTAAGGCCGACCATAAACTCAATCTAATAAATTTAAAGACCACTTCCTTTTTTCATGAAATTGATACCCGTTTGCGAAGGAGTGAGGGACTATAAATGACAGTCCCATTATACTGCCAGGAAGTAACCATTACCACTTCCGGCCTTGGAGCTGTAGCTGCCCTGGGACACTGTACGAAACGATTGGCTAACGGGGGATTGGTGACGGTAGTAGCCTATTCAGGACATTCCGGTGGCGGAAAAGAAATTAAGCTGGTAAAAGCGTATATGGCTCAGCTGGACCAGAAGGAATATGAAGCCTGGTAATTGAATTTCATAAATCAGCGCCAATCATCCTCCCTGTCTCTTAGGGGGAAGTAAACGGAGTGGAGTGACATTATGAAATCCAGACGGCATCGCAGCATTATGGAAATTATTAATAGCCGGCGGGTGGCTACTCAGGAAGAACTATGCGAGGCATTGCGTGCTAACGGCTTCGATGTGACCCAGGCTACGGTATCCCGGGATATAAAGGAACTCCATCTGGTTAAGATCCCCGATGGAGACGGCTATCGCTATGCTATGCCTGATGCAGCTGCTGCCAACCGTGATCAGGAGAGGCTCCACCGTATACTGAAAGATGCAGTATTGCATATGGATTACAGTGAGAACATTATTGTAATTAAAACCTTCCCTGGTGGAGCCCAAAGTGTAGCTTCAGTGATAGATTCTTCAGAACTAGAGGGCATAATAGGGACAGTGGCGGGAGATGACACCATATTTATCGTAGTCAAGCCCAAAGAAGCAGTGGCTGAAGTAATGAAGCACTTCCAGAAGTTGATTTAACCCGGGAAGTGGGGAAAGCTATGCTGATCGAACTATTTATTAAAAACTTTGTCCTCATTGACGAACTGCGCCTGGAATTCCAGGAAGGACTTAATGTTCTCAGCGGTGAGACCGGAGCTGGCAAATCTATATTGATTGATGCCCTGGGGTTGGTAACCGGGGGACGTATTCAGGATGATTATTTACGGGACAGCAGCCAGAAGGCATTGGTGGAGGCTGTTTTTGATGTGCCGCAAAGAGAGGATATCCGCCAGCTCCTAATAGAAGAGGGCTTATATGAAGCCGGGGAGGACAACCTGATTATCAGCCGGGAAATAGCTCCTAATGGACGCAGTACTGCCCGGGTTAACGGGCGAAATGTTACTATAAACACCCTAAAGCAACTAGCTCCCTATTTGGTAGATCTTCATGTTCAGGGAGAGCAGCATCATTTCCTGCAGGGGGATGCTCACCTGGAAATGATAGATGCTTTCAATTCCGAGATCCTGCCCCTGCGGACCCAGTTAGAGCAGGAGTATCAGGAACTGCAGAAGTTGACCCGTGAGTTGGATACACTGCGGGCTAATGAACAGAATAAACTGCAGCGCCTGGATTTCCTGGATTTTCAGATTAGGGAGATTGAACAGGCCCAACTTAGGCCCGGAGAGGACCAGGAGTTGACGGTGACAAGACAGCGCATTCGCAATGCCCACCGCTTGAATGAGACTAGCCAGCGGGTGCTGGGGTATTTATACCGCAGTGAAGAAGGCAACAGTGCATATGATTTGCTGTCGGCAGCCATCGATGCCATGCACAGCTTAAAAGAGGATGAGTTTTTTGCCTCATTAACAGAACCTTTGCAGGACATGCTGGTGACCATACAGGATATGGCTGCCAGTATAGCCTCTTTTCAGGATCAGCTGGATTTTGAACCAGGCCTTTTGGAAGATATCGAACAGCGGCTTTATACCATAGAAAAACTTAAATCCAAGTACGGCAGCAGTGTGGATGATATTTTGCTCTATCTGCAACAAGCCTATGAGGAAAAAGACCAGCTGGAATTTAGCTCGGAACGGCAGCAGGTTCTGGTTCAGGAGTGTTCCAAGTGGCAGGAACGCTATCAAGAGACGGCTGCCCATCTTTCCAAACTGCGCCGGCAGACGGCTGAGGTTCTAGAAAAACAGATCTTGGCTGAACTAAGCCAGCTCAATATGCCCCACATACGTCTCAGCATTCAGATAGAGAAGCGCTCCACCCCTGGCCCTCAGGGGATGGACCGGGCTGAGATATGGTTTTCAGCCAATCCCGGCGAAGAATTACGGCCTTTGGCCCGCACTGCCTCCGGGGGCGAATTGTCCCGGGTCATACTGGCTATTAAGACGGCCTTGGCTGATACTTACCAGGTCCCTACCCTGATATTTGATGAGATCGATGTGGGGGTAGGGGGAACTTCCTTAACTGCCATGGCTCGCAAACTCAACCAGCTATCAGACAGTCATCAGGTGATACTGGTCACCCATGCTCCTCAGGTGGCGGCTTATGCCAATATCCATTACTTGATTCAAAAAGAGGTATCTGAGGGTCAAACCCTTACCCGGGTTCGCCTTTTGCGAGGTGAGGAACGTGTCACGGAATTGGCACGCATGCTGTCCGGGGAAAGTATCACCGACATCACTCTTCAGCACGCCCGCGAGATGATCGCCAACGCTGCGAACTAATTGTTGAGTTATCGCCTTGTGTTCTTGTGAGCTGAAGATACAGCTTTTGCTGCTATCTGGGTAAGAGGTGCTTATACAGCCATGGTACGTCAAGGACTCTTTTTGTCTATATCCTTCGATTTTGAGTATAATGATACCAAGAGGTGAAAACGTGAAAACCAATAGTGTCAGGAATAAAAGAGTGGCGGCAAGTGTAAAAGCTTCTATGGCCTTTGAGGGACTAAAACCAAGCGCATATGCGCAAAAAGTCGGTGATCGTTACCTTAAAGGGACAATTAGCGGCCAAGGTGCTATTACCATAATAAGGGCAAAGCATAGCTCAAAATTTGGACGATAATGAGTAGCGGGTTTTCAAAATATGATCGTAAGCAAGTCTCCCAATCGCGATATTGTTATCCGGAAACTGATGTATTGATAAACAAAGAAAACATATCAGACGCCAAAGCCTTATCCCAATTTGAGGCCGATATTACTTTGATCAGGCAATATGAGCTTGAAAAGGAAGAACCCGTTAAAGGGAGATTTGGAGTTACTCACCTAAAAAGAATACACGCATATATCTTTCAAGACATTTATCCATTCGCGGGTAAATTCAGACTTGAGGATATCTCGAAAGGCTCTACGTTTTTTTGTAGAAGCGAACATATAGAAGATAACTTAAAAAATTTATTAAGCGAATTAAAATCAGATCATTATTTAAGGGGCCTTGAGTTGGATCAGTTTGCTGAAAAAGCTGCTTATTATATGTCCGAAATAAACATGATACATCCATTTCGAGAAGGCAATGGTCGTACCATTAGAGAGTTTATAAGGCAATTAGCTTTATATTGTGGTTATGATATAAACTGGTCTTTAATAGACAAGGATACATTATTAAACGCAATGATTGCAGCGGTGGATAAAGATTATAAGCCTTTAAGTGCTTGTATAAAAAAGATTATTGAAAACAAATAGTTTTAACAATGCCATAACACAGGGGACGATGCCTACATCGTCCCCTCAGCGTGTCAAAAAAGCTATCATAAGTTGGATATTTGAGATTGCCACGCCCCTTTCAGGGGCTCGCAATGACCCAAACGATGGCTTCCGGTTCTGTCATCGGCCGTTCCGGCACTACCGATGTTCGCTATCGCTCACGGCTAATGTTGCGAGGAGCGTAGCGACGTGGCGATCTCTTTAAATGGACTTCTTCGACAGTCTGAGGGAACGATGCCTACATCGTCCCCTCTTGCAATAACCATATTTGAACCGCAAGAACCCTCCCTCTGGTTGCTCCCCTGGTTCCTTAATTCCGAAAGCCTATTTAAGTTCCCGGCTATCCTTGTTTCATTATATTTGAAGACCGTTAATCATCAAAATAATTATCACAACATATCGATTGAAAAAAATTGGTATTCTCTATAATAAATGCAATAATAAACCATTACTGGATAGATACTAGGGGTGGTGCCAATGTAAGTAGTGATTTGGGATTTTCCCTTTCCTTCTTGTCACACTAAGCTTTTAACTGAAAAGAAAAATCCTGTCTACTATCTATAGGTTGCTTCTAAGATTTGGTGCACGTTCTAGCAAATTCATCACATTGTTGTAGTTTACCATAATCAAAACTAAAACCCCGTTAAATCTTGTGACTTAACGGGGGTTTTGACAGTCTGGTAGCGTCATTCACGACGCTCTTTTTCCTATATGGACGGAGGCGAAGGCTAGCGTGTGCAGGATACCGACCTGTTTATGGTGATAGCGCCGTCATCAAGTACTCCGGAAGAACTCAGGGTTGCCCTGCCCGAGCGCCTGATCGTCAAGGTTGCAGTGCGGCGACCTGTGGAGCTTCGCCGCGCTGTCAGAGTTATCGTGGCCAGCTCTACAGCTAATTATCCTGACAGTATAGTTTGCTGCTCCTGAGGAGAGAATAGAAAACATCAAGTCTCGGGAGTGGATTCATTACATGCGCAAAATTAGGCCATTGATCGGCATTACTATCGCTGTGCTGTTTTTAGCCCTTTGCTTTTCACCCCAGGCCAGAATGGTCCTGACCCTGCCCGAAAATCAAAAATTGGTAGTAGGCGAAAGCAATCAAATTGTTTTAGACCTGCCCAGTGCTTTACAAAAGTTTGTGCAGATGCAGGTAGTAGGCGAATCCAGCAGTGTGTTTGCAGCCCCCATTGACCCTCCGGTGGCTGTAAACCGTCATTCCAGCGGCGGTTACGAAATAGTAGCCCTCAAGCCCGGACGGGTGGATGTAGCGATCAAGCTTTTAGGCTACATACCAGTGAAATCAATGGCGGTGGAAGCTGTTGCTCCCCGCAGGGTAGTAGTTGGAGGCCATTCCATAGGTGTGATGCTGCAGTCCCGTGGAGTTATGGTGGTCGGTTTTGCTCCGGTGGTGGATAATAGCGGAGAAAAAGTCTATCCAGCCCGGGATAAGGGTATGCAAATTGGCGACCTAATCCTGAAAGTAGATGGACAGGGAGTTAATACTGAAAACGATTTGGCCCGCTTAATTGATAATCACCGTGATCAAGAAATGGTTTTGACCGTGCAGCGCCGCGAGCAGGTTTTTGAAGTACCTGTGGTGGGATATTACTGTCCGGAAACCCAGCGTTACCGGATTGGTCTATACGTCCGGGATGGAGTGGTGGGAGTAGGAACCCTTACCTTCTGGGATCCTCAAACTCACGAATACGCAGCTTTAGGGCATATAATTATTGATGCAGATACTCGTCAAGGTATTAAAGTATTGAGCGGCAAAGTTGTCAGTGCGTCAGTACAAACCATTAAACCGGCTGAGCCAGGTCGACCGGGAGAAAAAATTGGTGTGTTTGACAGCGAAGGGCAACTTAGTGGGAACATCACTAAGAACACCCCCTTTGGAATATTTGGCCGGATGAACCAGGAAATCACCAACCCGCTGCAGCGCTATAGTATGGAGGTGGGCTATGCCCATCAGGTAAGAAAAGGAAAGGCGCAAATATATACAGTAATCAACGGTAATGATATTGAAGCCTTTGATATAGTGATTGAAAAAGTCTACCCGGAAAGACAGAATGGCAAAGGTATGATTATCCGTGTCACCGATCCCCGGCTGCTGAATGTAACCGGGGGAATAGTTCAGGGCATGAGCGGCAGTCCCATTATTCAGAACAATAGAATTGTAGGGGCAGTAACACATGTGTTTTTAAATGATCCCCAGCGAGGTTATGGAGTTTTTATGGATAATATGCTGTCAGAAACTTCCGACAGTCCCATAAAGTCCTCGAGGGTTTCGACAAACTATTAGAGGGCTTATTGGGTCCATTATTCAAACAGAAATGGGGCACGCATAAACAGACACTGGTTAGCCTTGCGATTTTGACCAGGGGTCTAATGTGTTAATTTATGGAATTGTCTGCGGCATTATGACTCAATTTGGCAGAAAAATAAAGCAGGAAATACCTGGTGTATCGTCGAAAAGCGAATATTAATCAAATAATTGAGACTTAATCAGTAATGGGGAGGATTTGGTTCATGTTCAATGAAACAGGCCGGATACGGATCCTGATCGCCGATGATAATCGGGAGTTTTGCGGAATTCTCAAAGATTATTTCAACAATGAACGGGATTTTGAAATCATCGATGTTTGTAGTAATGGTATGGAAGTACTGGAGACGTTAGAGAAAAATGAGGTAGATGTGTTGATACTGGACCTGATTATGCCCTATATGGACGGCATAGGAGTCCTGGAAAAGCTCAACGAAACTAATCTGCCCAAACGCCCCAAAATTATTATCTTAACTGCCTTCGGCCAGGAGAACATTACCCAGAAGGCGGTCCAGCTCGGTGCTGATTATTACATTTTAAAACCCTTTAACCTGCAGGTCCTGGGTGACCGGGTCCGTCAGGTGGCCTATGACACCCGCCCGCGCAGTGAAAACAGAGGTACGGTGTCAAGTCTGACGGTTCATGCGCCAGCTCCCAAGAACCTGGAAGTTGAAGTGACCAAGGTAATCCACGAAATTGGGGTACCGGCTCATGTTAAAGGGTATCAGTATTTGAGGGATGCCATAATGCTGGTAGTGGAAGAGATTAATTACCTGGGGGCCGTTACCAAAGAATTGTATCCTACTATTGCCCAGAAGTATGACACCACTCCCAGCCGGGTGGAGCGAGCTATTCGCCACGCTATTGAACTGGCCTGGGATAGAGGCGATCTGGACAAGATCAACAAATTCTTTGGCTATACCATTAGCGGTGAAAAAGGAAAACCAACCAACTCTGAATTTATTGCCATTATTGCCGACCGGCTCCGCTTGGAGAACAAGGTAAGTTAATGTAATTGTATTCATAAGCCTCTTGTTTATTGGTTTGCCAATGAAGAAGAGGCTTTTATTTTTTGCTTTCAGTTGTGAACAAGTAATGGTTTCCAGCCCAGTTTTTATTTGGGGTTACATTGTGGTAATATAAATGCGGTGCTTCGCAAGCCAGGGTGGTAAAGAGGTGGGATCATGTATATTAAAGGACGGGCTCGTCTTGACCGGCGAACCAAAAACCTGGTCAAGCGCCTTCGTAAAAACGATATAGCCATTATTGACCATGATGATATAGATGAGGTAGCTGCTAATGCGCTGATCGACATACGACCGCAAGTGATTATCAATGCACGTCCTTCCATTACTGGTAAATATCCCGCTAAAGGTGCCTATAAAATTTTAAAAGCGGGCATCCCCATTCTAGATGAAGTTGGAGATGCAATATTTGACGAGGTGAGGGAGGGGAGCATTCTTTATATCCGGGGCGAGGAGGTATTCTCCGGGAATCGCAAGATAGCCGAGGGAAAATTGTTGACTCTGGAAGATGTTAGCTTCAAGTGGAAAGAAGCCAATGAGAATATCAAAGCTGAATTGGATCACTTTGTAGAAAATACTCTGGAATATGCCAAAAAAGAAAAAGACATTTTACTGGGTAATTTGGAAGTACCGCCCCTAAAAACTCCTATTTTGGGGAGGCACGTACTTATAGTTGTAAGGGGCAGTAGCTATAAAGAAGATCTGCGTACTATCAGTTCATACATACAAGAAGAGAATCCTGTACTCATTGGTGTAGATGGTGGTGCTGATGCTCTGCTGGAGTTTGGCTTAAAACCAGATATCATAGTGGGTGATATGGACAGTGTGTCTGATGAAGCTTTGCTCTGCGGAGCTGAGATAGTGGTTCATGCTTACGCCAATGGTAATGCTCCCGGACTGAAGCGAGTTGAGGACATGGGGCTGTCAGCCCTGACCTGCCCCATGCCGGGAACCAGTGAAGACGTTGCCATGATCTTGGCCTGGGAATATGGTGCCAGCCTGTTGGTAGCGGTAGGTACCCACTCCAATATGATCGATTTCCTGGAGAAGGGGCGCAAGGGTATGGGGAGCACTTTCCTGGTTCGCATGAAAGTTGGTTCGATTCTGGTGGATGCCCGGGGCGTGAGCCAGCTGTACAAACAACACCTGCCCACCAAGTACCTGCTGCAGCTTTTGGCAGCTGCTATGGTTCCCATTATTATAGTTTTAATGATATCTCCTGCTACCCAGCCGTTTTTCCGGATACTTTCCCTGCAGCTTAAATTGCTGTTCAGTATGTAATGGAGAGTGAATTTGCATGATCGATCTGAGATATCATATTGCTACTATCATAGCGTTATTTTTAGCTCTGGCAGTGGGCATTTTGATCGGCAGTTCCATTGTGGGTGATGATTTACTGGTCGAGCAACAGAAAAAATCCATTGACCGCTTAGAGGAGCAGTTCTTGAGCCTGCGGGAAAAAGAAAAGGTGCTGACGGAGGCTAATATTTTTCAGACCACGATGCTGGCCAATTATGAAAATTACAACCAGGCCCTTTTACCGGTTCTGGTCAAGGATAGACTTAAAGGATTAAATGTGGCGGTGGTAGTTACAGGCGGCAGCGATATTCCAGCCGGGATGCTGAATTCTCTTTCTATAGCCGGGGCCAACATAACCTCCAAAACCGTGGTATTGGAGGAAGCTACTCTTAAAGATGCTGATTTAAAGGGTCAATTAATTGATTATTACCAGTTGGATCCTGGCAGTGATGTGAATGCTATTCGCTATCAGATGGCCACCAGTGTAGCTGCGGTAATAAGTAACCAGACCGATGCCAACGTAATAGCCTTTTTGCAGGATAAAGGCTTAGTCAAGTTCAGCGGCAGCAGTGAGGTTCCGGTGCAAGCAATAATAGTGGTGGGTGGAACTGAGGATGAAGATATGTTCTTGGCCTCCAGTTTTGATCAGGGACTGATTACCCACTGCCTGGAAAGGAATTTAAAAGTATTCGGTGTGGAAAGTTCCCAGACTGCCTTTTCCTATATGGAGGAATACCAGAAAAATAATATCAGTACCGTGGATAACATAGATTTAAGCCTGGGGCAGATCGCTTTGATATATGCCATGGAAGGAGAACCAGGCAATTATGGGATTAAACCTACTGCCAAGCGGTTTATGCCCAGTGTACCGGTTGAGGTTATAGGAGGACAGTCTAGATGAAGACCATTTGGGCAGTAATACCCGCTTACAATGAGGCAGAATCCATCGGGAGGACTATTCGAGCACTGCAAGCTATACCCAGTATAGATAAAATCATGGTGGTCAACGATGGTTCCACGGATGCTACTGCCGATGAAGTCAGAAAAACCGGGGTTTACCTGCTGGATCTGCCTTACAATATGGGCAAAGGGGGAGCAATGAATAAGGCAGTGGGTGAGGTGGACGCTGATATTGTTTTATTTCTGGATGGCGATCTAGGTGATTCTGCCTCCCAGGCGGAACTAATTCTAAAGCCGGTTCTGGAAGGCCAGGCTGATCTGGCTATAGCTGCCTTTCCTCCTCCCAAGCGTAAAGGAGGCTTTGGACTGGTTAAAAAAACCGCAGCCTGGGCTATCCAGAGGGCGGGGAATTTACAGTCAAAGGCTCCCTTAAGCGGGCAGCGGGCCATGACCCGGGAAGTGCTGGAGGCGGTTCTGCCTTTTGATAAATCATATGGAGTAGAACTGGGCATGACCATCCGGGCTTTGCGAAAAGGTTTCCGGGTGGTGGAGGTACCTACGGAGATGAGTCATAAAGAAACCGGCCGGGATCTGCAAGGTTTCCTGCATCGCGGCCGGCAGTGGTGGGATGTGCTGAAGGTAGTAATAAGTGAGTGGAGGAATCTGCTTTGAATGAACTATATTGGGCGGCCGGAGGTTTCCTGGCTGCTTTTGTAATTGAAGGCATAATACTCTACCTGCTGCTGCCTATGCTGATAAATACGGGAGCGGTGCGCAGCAACTACCGGGAGGAGCATATTCCGGTTGGTGCAGGCATTTCTTTTGCCATGACCCTTTTACTGGTTTACCTGCTTTACCGGCTGGTCAGCCATGAGGTGGCCGGCAGCCAGCTTTTTTTGCTGGGGATTATAGCCATTTCTTTTCTGGGATTTATTGATGATATGCTGGGTAGGCGGGATACCACCGGATTGAAAGGCCATTTGGGAGCTATGCTGAAAGGGAGGCTGACTACCGGGGGATTAAAAGCCCTGGGGGGAGGACTCATAGCCTTTTACATAGCCTTGTTTATATCAGCCGACTGGGTCAATATTATTCTTAACACAGTACTTATTGCTTTGAGTACTAATTTTATCAACCTGCTGGATTTAAGGCCGGGGAGAGCTACCAAGGGTACCTTCATGTTTGGGGCGGTTATAATTGCTGTGGCTTACGATAGTATAAATTGGGCCCTGGTATTGCCTTTACTAGGAGCAGTAGTCTTTTATT
>Ga0208823_1001131_pt1 | contig 21344 bp, 15 predicted proteins | sample AD_UKC075_MetaG_FD_184440 | JGI IMG/M metagenome (GOLD analysis project Ga0208823, IMG submission 184440) | Active sludge microbial communities of municipal wastewater-treating anaerobic digesters from USA - AD_UKC075_MetaG (SPAdes) (version 2) | ecosystem: Engineered > Bioreactor > Anaerobic >... | reverse complement strand
CCTCTGCTGTCGGCCAACCTGGGTGGCCCAGGTGTCTCGATACCGATCAGCCTCAGCGGGGCGATCGGACCCCTCAAGGCCACGCTGCTCGACATCGGCGGCCCCGGCCTGCTGAACGCGACCGACACACCGTCATCGGGGCTGTTCAACTCCGGCGCGGGCGGCGGGTCCGGCATCTTCAACACCGGCGCGGGTGTCTCCGGCTTCTGGAACGTCGCCGTGCAACAACTCCTCGGTGCCGCCGCACCGTTCCTGTCGGGCTGGTTCAACGAGGGAACCGGCTCGGGCCTGGCCAACCTCGGCGGCCTGGTGTCGGGCCGGCTCAACACCAGTACACAACCGCACGGTCAACCTGGGGTGATCTCCGGTATGGCCAACACCGGCGCCGACATCTCGGGCCGGTTCCAGAACCCGCTCAGTCTGGGTGACTACATCGACCGTATTCGTGAGCGACTCGACACCCCGATCCCGCTCAGCCTGTCCGAGGTCGCCGTCTCCGAGATCCCCATCACCGTCGGTGCCGAGATCGGCGTCGACATCCCGTTCAACGCCGATCTGGGAACCCTCAGCCTCCAAGGCTTTTCCATCCCCGGCTTCCCGATCAGCACGAGCGACTGGACGACCGAGGTGAACCTGGGCTTCCCGGCGGATCTTCCGTATCCGAGTGGCCTGTCGCTCAATGGTTGCCGGGACGGCAGCGGAAACGCGCTGTGCACCTTGCTCATCGACTTCGGGGTTTTCGACAGCGCCATCCCGGTCGGCGCGATCACCGTGCCGACGGTGTCGGTCGACCTCCCAGACCTCGCCGGTCTCATCGGCGGTCCGGGCACCTCGATCCCGATCGACTTCGCCGCCGGCGTCGGCCCGTTCCGGGTCAACCTGCCCACAGCCCAGCAACACGGGGTCATCACCGTCAGCGAGATCCCCATCGAATACGGCCTCGACATACCGGTGGATATCCCGATCGAGGCCACCCTGAGCTCCGCGGAAATCCCGCAGATCACCATTCCCGCAGTCAATATCGGCCCCGGACCGCTGCTGCAGGCCGGCATCGTCACCCCGTTCGGAACGGTGCTGAACCCGGCCACCGGCCGCGTCTACGTCGCCAACAACGGCAACGGCAGGCTGATCACCATCGAGACGACGTCCAAGCAGACCGAGACCACCACGGTGGGCGGCGCGCCGTCCGGGGTGGCGGTCAGTCCCGACGGCACCCGGACCTACGTCACCAACAACAGCGCCAACACGGTGTCGGTCATCGAGTCGGGCGTCATCGTCGGCGCCGATTTCGTGTTCGTCGACCCGCCCGCCGTTGTCGCCACCATCGCTCTGGGTGGTGGAACCAGACCCCTCGGTGTGGCGGTAAGCCCCGACGGGACAAGGGTTTACGTCGCCAACAACGGTCAGAACTCGGTGTCGGTGATCAGCACCGCCACCAACCTGGTGACCGGCACCATCGGTGTGGGCGCCGCGCCGTCGGGGCTGGCCGTCACCCCGTCCGGTGCTCGTGTGTACGTCGCCAACAACACTGCCAACACGGTGTCGGTGATCGACACCGTCAGCGACACCGTCATCGCGACGGTCGCCGTCGGCGCGAGGCCGACGGGAGTAGCGGTGGCCCCGGACGGCACCCGCGTCTATGTCACCAACAACAACGCCAGCACGGTGTCGGTGATCGACACCGCCAGCGACACCGTCATCGCCACCATCGCGGTCGGCACCAATCCGACGGGTGTGGCGGTGACTCCCGACGGCACCACCGTGTACGTCTCCAACACGAACACGGGTGCCACGTGCAAGGTTGGGTGCCCGCAGCACCCCGTATCGGTGATCAGCACCGCCACCAACACGGTGGTGTCGACGATCACCGTCGGCTACAAGCCGTGGGGAGTGGTGGTCACGCCGGACGGCGAACGTCTGTACGTCGTCAACTCTGGATCAGGCTTGGGCTGTACCACGACAGCCGAACGCTGCCAGAGCGTCTGGGTGGTGGACACCGAAACCAACGACATCATCCAGAAGGTCGGCGCCGGCGTGACCACCCCCTTCAACACCCCGACGGCGATCGCGGTCAACCCCCAGACGGTGACGCCGTACCCGGCGGACAACCCGTGTGCCGGGGACGACAACTACGGGGTGTGCGCGGGACTCGAACTCCTGCCCGCGGTCACCGTCGGCCCGATCTCCCTCGGCCCGATCAGCATCGGCACCCCCTTCGGCGGGCAGGCCCTCATGGTGCGGATCGGGGGAGTGGGCGACGGCATCCATTCCTCCGGAACCGCCGCCCTCGGACCGATCCAGATTCTGGTGTCCGATGGGAAGGTCGACCGGATCGAGGAGTTCGACTACAACTACGACCTCGCACTCGACGTCGACGTGCCCGTCACCGGAGTCGTCGGCGCCGTCGATGTCGACCCGTTCAACCTGCAGTATTCGCTGCAGGCGTTCATCAGCGAGAAACTCGGCTACTGCGTGGTCGCCTCCATCACGAGCCTGTGCTCGCCGAACGGACCCGATCCGACGGACAACACCAAGACCGGTCCCTACCTGCAGAGCAGCACACCGGGCAACGGTGGCACCTGCGGCAGCAACAGCCCTGCGGCCGACTGCCACATCACCTATTTCATCTGGGGCACCAACTCCGACACCCCGACCCCGCCGATCGACCGCACCTACCGTGGTTACCCCCGCGGACCCTTCCCGCCGGACAACACCCTGACCCTGGTTACCCTGCCGTTGATCGGAATCAACAGCAACGAGCAGAACGGTCCCATCAACCTGCTGCCCGAGACGCCGATCGACCTGCCGGCACCGGGTGTGTCGGAACTCAGCGGTAGCGGAACACTGGGGCCGTTCGGGGGCCAGTAGGTCGAGGCCCCGGCTTCGAGTGCGAAGACCCAGGCTTGGGTGACGAAAGGACACTGATGGAGTTCGGTGACTACGAGCAGTTGGCCCTGACCCGCCGTGACAATGGGGTCCTGCTGATCACGATGAACCGGCCGGAGAAGTACAACGCCGCCGACGAGGGTATGCACACCGAGTTGACCCGAGTCTGGAAGGACGTCGCAGCCGACCCCGAGACCCGGGTCGCGGTGATCACCGGTGCGGGCAAGGCCTTCAGCGCGGGCGGTGACCTGGCCATGGTCGAACGGATGGCCGGTAACTACGAAGCCGTGTCGCACATGCTCACCGAGATGAGCGACCTGGTCTACAACATGATCAACTGCGACAAGCCCATCGTCTCGGCGATCAACGGCGCCGCTGTCGGCGCCGGGGCGGTGGTCGGACTGCTCGCCGATATCGCGATCGCCGCCGAGGACGCCAAGATCGGCGACGGCCACGTCAAACTGGGGGTCGCCGCCGGCGACCACGCTGCGATCATCTGGCCGTTGCTGATCGGGATGGCCAAGGCCCGCTACTACCTGCTGACCGGTGAGATGCTTTCCGGCGCCGAAGCCGAGCGCATCGGACTGGTCGCCAAAGCCCTTCCGCGCGAGCAGGTTCTCGATGAGGCGTTGCGGATTGCCGACGGTCTGGCGACGGGGGCGCAGCAGGCGATCCGGCTCAGCAAGCGTGCGCTCAACAACTGGCTGCGCAGCGCCGGACCGACCTTCGATCAGTCCGCGGCCTACGAGATGCTCACCTTCCTCGGCCCCGACGTGATGGAGGGTTTCACCGCCCTGCGGGAGAAGCGGCCACCCCGATTCCCGTCGGCGCACAACTGAGCAGCCTGCCGCGAATCACACCTCGATCGGCGGATGCAACTGCTCCATGGTGTACTGCCGACTTCGGCGCACGGCCCACGCGCTGACCGCCATCGAGACCGCCAGCACACTGACGAGCACGATGATCGCCACGGTCAGGCGATGGTCGATCCCGCCACCGACGAGTTGGCGTAATCCGTTGACGGAGTAGGTCATCGGGACGAAGGGGTGAATCACCTGGAACGGTTTCGCGGTGGTCTCAACCGGATAGATCCCGCCTGCGGACACCAGTTGAACCATCAGGAATGCCAACGTCACCACCCTGCCCACCGCGACCCCGAACACGGCGTTGAAGGCCTGAATCAACGCCAGGTAGGTGGCCAGCACCAGAAGTAGGAAGAGCCCGGTGAACAACGGGTACTTGGGATTCAGTCCCACGCCGAAGTGGACGACGGTGTACATCACCACGACCTGGGCCACCGCCACCAGAAAGGCGGGCCAGTACGAGGCGAGTACGACGCGGAATGAGCCCAGTCCGTTGATGATCGGGCGCGGTTGCACCGGTTTGAGCACCATCCAGATGAGCAGCGCCCCCACGAAGACGGCCAGACCCATGAAGAACGGGGCGAACCCGTTGCCGAAGGTGGGTGCCGGATTGTGGGTCACGAGGTCGAGTTTCACCGGTTCGGACACCGTCTCGGCCACCGCGATCCGCTGCTTGGCTGTCCATGAGGGGATCTGGGTGGATCCTTCGCGCAACTTGTCCGCCAACTCGGTCCCGCCGTCGGACAGCTGGACGAGACCGCTGCTGAGTTGGTGGGCGCCGGCGTCGAGTTCGTCCACCCCGTCACGCAGTCTCTCGACGTCGGCGCGCAACCCGCCGTCCAGCGCACTGGTCATGAACGTCCGAAGCGTGCTGTGCGGGTCGCCCAGCTCCGCCTCGAACTGGGCTGCACTGTCCCGCAGATTCCGCAGGCCCTCGTCGGTCGCCGGGTCGACGTCATGCTGGCGCATCAGATCCTGCGCCACCGCCAGGAGGTCTCCGGCGCGTCGCACGTCCTGGTCCGGGAAGGAACGGAGCGTGGCCACGGTTTGGTCCACGATGGCGCCGGCCCGAACCCAGTCGATATTGCGCGCCTCGATCCGGTCGCTGGTGGACGCCACTGCCGTACTGAACTTGTGGGCCGCTGCCCCGACCACGTCGGGGTCGAGGTTCAGCCGGTCCACCCGTTCCAGGAACTCGATGAGCGGACCGGTCGCGGTGTCCACCGACGACGAGAGTTGGCGGGTGCCCGCCGCCAGTTGGGCCGCGCCATCACGCGCCTGTACGAGTCCGTCGGCCAGTTGTTCGGCACCGTTGGCGGCTTTGGTGAGTCCGGCACCGGCGTCGGTCAGCCCACTGAGCACCGCGATGACGGTCTGTTCGCCGACGCTGGAGTTGACATCACTGATCACCGCTCGTGCCACGTTCTGGCCGATGATCGACCCCAGGTAGCTGTTGGAGTCGTTGAACGTGAACCGGAGCGTGGCGGATTCAGGGTCGCCACCCGACGGGGAGACGATGTCAGCGCTGAAGTCCTGCGGGATCGTGATGGTGAAGTAGTAACGGCCGTGGGCCAGACCGTCGGCCGCCTCCTCAGCGGAGACCTGATGCAGACCCAGTTCACCGGAGTCGATCAGCGACCTGGCGACTTGATCTCCGGCCCGTACCTCTTTGCCCTCGGAGGTGGCACCTCGATCCTCGTTGACCAGCGCCACCGGCACCTTGTCGACATTGCCGAACGGATTCCAGAAGGCCCACAGGTACAGCGCGCCGTAGAGCAACGGCATGAGCACGACCGTGAGCAGCGCGATCCGCGGCAGCAGCCCGCGGGAGTACCGCTTGATATCGGTACCCAGTGACATGGCGGCAAGCATGGTTACCCCTTGCCCTTCCGTGATTGCACCAATTGGGCGCGGTCGGTGTTCGGGACGGCGATCTGGGCGCGCACGGCGTGGGCGGTGACCCCGTTGACGGTTGCGGTGATGACGGTTTGTTCGCGGCCGAGGTCGATCAGCCGCTCGATGAGCACATCGCGGTTGCTGTCGCTGGTGACGACGTCGAGGTTGCCGACGACCAGCAGAGGTGGTCGTCGGGTGTTGGCCAGGGCGATCCGCAGCAACAGCTGGTCGAGCTCGGAGAGAAGTTCGAAGTACTCCATCAGCGGAGGCAGTGGCAGGTCGCCGAACACCGGCGTGCACACCCGGGCCAGGTCGGCCTGGTCGGCCTGCCCGATGAACCGGTACCAGGAGGCGTCCCAGCGGAGCTGTTCGGTGATGAGGTCGCGCACCGTCACCGATTCGGAGACGGTGTCGAGTTCATTGATGCCCGCCAGGGCGCACAGCGGGAAGATCCGCTTGGCCCGAGTCGCCCCTCGTACCGTCAGCTCGCCCGACATCGGCGTCATCCGGCCGGCGATCGTCATCAACAGGGCGTCCCGCGGTGTTCCCGCCGGGCAGACGAGTACGGTGACCCCGCCGTCGGGGATCTCGAGGTCGACCGGGCCGTAGACCGGACCCCACGGTCCACGCATCGTGATGCCGCGGGCGACGACGGCCGGTGGGCCGCCGGGGTTCGTCTCGGTGTCTGCCCCGGTGTCCCCTTCGTTGTCTGCTTCGGTCTCCGCGCTACCCGTCTCCGACATGGAGCCTCCCGTGCTTGTGTGCTCGCCCATCACAACACGGGCCATGCGCGATTGCGGGCTGACCGGAGCGGTTGACCGTGGGGTTTCTGACCCCCGGGGATTCTGAGGTGGCCGAGACGACTGCACCGCTCAGTCAGAACCCGGCCGGGTTGGCCGCAGTGCTGCGCCCCATCGCAGAGGGTTGAGGTTGCGAAACGGGTCCCGGTCCCGCAGTTCTCGGAGATCGGCCAGCAGCGTCTCGAGTTCGACCTGGGTCCGTTCCTTGACGACTGTCTCCCAGGTGTCGGGGGTCGCCCGGTTGGGGCTTGTCGTCGAAATGGGTTTGCCGAAGCGGAGGTACATCCGCTGCGGCCGAGGTATGAGGGTGGGCCCAAGGCCGCGGGTGAGGGGCACGCCGACGCCGGCCACCCCGTGTATGCGCTCCCCGAGGGTGCGTGTCATCCGCTCCCAGCTTCCATCGCGCACGACCAGGCTGCGGTAGACGTCGTCCCCGCCGACGAGCCCAACGGGAACGACCGGATATCCGTGAGCGATTGCCAGGCGCGCAAATCCCGAACGGCCTTCCCACTTCAATTGGTATTCCTCGCCTTTGAACTTCAGCATGTCGCGGCCGCCGCCCGGAAAGACGAGCAGCGTCTCGCCGCGTCGCATCAACTCACCGGCGATATCCGGGTGGCCGGGTACAGCTCCTGCTGCCTCGACGAGATCCCGGGCCGGGCCTCTCAGCCGGGCGACGGAACGGCTGGCGAGACCTCTGACGCGCACACCGAGGTGATGGTGCACGAAGTAGGGGATCAGCACGATTTCCGGCAGACCCGATGAGGTGTGGTTGCCGACGAGCAGGAACCGGCCATCTTTCGGCAGGTTCTCCTGCCCGTCGACGTAGACGCGCGAAAGGTTGACGGCGGGTGCCAGTTCGCCCGCGAGGGCGAAGATCGCTTTCCTCAGGGCCGCCACCTGCGGCGGCTGGTCTATCAGTCGATCGACATCTTCTTGCGGCAGTGGCGTCTGCATAGAGCTCTCCTGGGTAGCGGACTTGGTGGGATACGGCCCGTCCCGGAACTGACCAGTTGACGATTTTGGTCAGTTTATCAGTGAACCGGGTGCGGTCTTTACAGTGAAGGGGTGAGTGCGCCGATGCGAGAGCTGCCCGAAGCCCACTCCGCCAAGGCCGCGCGGATGCTCGCGGCGGCTGGGGACCTACTCGTCGGGCGGGGTGTGAAGGGGTTCACCGTCGCCGACGTCGCCGCGCGTGCGCACGTCGGGAAGGGCACCGTCTACCTCTACTGGCCGACCAAGGAAGACCTCTTGATCGGCCTCATCGGACGTGCCTTCCTCGGTCTGCTCGACGAACTGATCGGGAGACTGACCGACGAGCCCGATCTCGCCCGGCCGTCGCGGTTCTGCCCGGCGATGCTGCAGATCGTGGCCAGTCAGCCACTGATCGCCGCACTTCAGAGATGTGACGCCGACGTTCTCGGTGCGCTGACCGAGCATCCGCGTTCACTCGCCCTCGATAGAGCGCTCGGGCCGGTCGCCGTTCTCAATGCTGTCGTCCCGATCTGGCGCCGAAACGGATTGGCACGCAGAGACTGGGATGTCGACGACCAGAAATTCGCGCTGCGGGCGCTCATCACCGGCGTCGCTTTCGCACTCGCCGGACCGGGCTCCCGGTCCGACGGCATCGACGACCCGTTCCTTGTCCTGGCCGCTTCAGTCACCGCATTGCTCGGACCTGAAACCGCCACCGACGAGCAACTCCGTTCGGCGGCTTCAGAAATCGTCGAGTTCCTGCGCCAGGGTCAGAAATCCGCGCTCGACATCATCTCCTGATTGCCGGCGACGGGGCTTACCCCTTTCGGCTCCCCTTTCGGCGCCGGGCCGTGTGTCCTGCATCTGGCAGCCATCGAATCGTTGTTGTCAGACGTGACTGGCACCATTCGGGACATGGATTCACAGCAGCGGGTGGGGGACGATGAGCGACGAATCGCCGCGGCTTTCAACGACTATTTCGCCAACTTCGGGATCGGTATCGCGCCCGACGAGGTGATCGTCGGCAGCCGACGAACGATCCGCGACGGCAGTGGTTGGGCGATCACCTACCGGGTCGACCGCGATGCCTCGGGTGCACCGAGTCTGGAGTTCTATGCGACGCATCGCCGGACGAACGACCGGCATGTGCTGATCTCAGCCGATGGCGAACTGGAGCATCTGGAAGCGCTCAGCGACTGGGTGATCGTCGACTCCGACAACAGCGACGTCCAGAACGGTAACGACGCCATCGAACGACGGCTTGAAGCCCGCGGCATCTATCCCCACGGCCCGGGCTGACGGCGCCTTTCACCTGCGGATTCTGTCGGTGGCCTCCGGGACAATGAATACATGGGGGAGATTGACAGCGACACCAAGATTCACGTTGTGCGGGCAGTGGCGTGGAAGGACGCCATCATCAAACTTCTGGAGCCGAGTTCACCGTATCGGCCCTGGGGCGAGGAGTTCGACGCCGAACCCGGAGACGCGGTCCTGGTGATGCTGGAGACCGAACCGACATCCGTCATCGCCGAGCTGGTGACAATCGAATCGCGTGATGGAGTGGAACCCGCCATAGCCCGCTGTATGGACACCGAGAAGGGGGGTCGGCCCGCTCTGCTCGAACTCGAGACGCTCGCTCATCTGACGGGTCTGGAGGTGTATCGCGACGAGTCCGGTGTGATCGCCCGCGGCGCGGCAGGTCTCGCCGAATTCATCGCCAGGCGCGTTCCAGCGAGCGGGGGGCTCCGTTACCGGCAGGGGCACAGCACGCTCGCCGCCGCGCGGATTCTGCTGGACTCGGGTGGCTGGTGCACCGGGTGCCGTCGTGAGCTCGACCTGACGGCCGCCAACGCGCGCTACCACGTTCACATTCACACCGTCGACGCCGATCCGGCGGCTCCGTGGACACCCGTCGCCTACGAGCCGCCCGAGCCGGTATCGGACGAGTACGGCCCAGACTCCATTCGCGTCACGAAATGGCGGGAGCCGATACGGCTTCCCCTGGACTGGCCGGCCGCCCTGTGCGACGACTGCCACGATGAGATGCGGATGGGCGGGTTCACCGGGTTCCTGGACTTCCGATTCAGCCGCCACCCGCGGTGCCCGGTCTGCTCAGCGCGATGGACGATGAGGACGATGACGTCAGGCTTCACCGACTGGCGCCCTCGGGAACCCTGGCTCAGGACCACCGGCTGTTGTTCCCTGGGAAAGTGGCAGTGCGGTGCCTGCGGCCACCCATTCGGTGGCGATGACCGCGAAGACGAGCCGGAGGACGGCTGACGTCACTCGGTGCGGGCCCGGCGCCGGGAGGTGAGCCGGGCCCACACCCATGTCAACGGGTTGTCGCGGCCGGTCGCGAGGTACTCCACGGTCGCCGGGTAGTGGCAGACGTCGCGCACCTGGGACAGCCCGCTGGGCCTGCCGACGAGCAGCACCCGGTCGTCGACCTGTAGAGGGGCGTCCTCGGCCGGCATGAAATGCGGCTGGCCGCCGCGAATGAGCACCAGGGCGGACAGTGGCAGCGTCGCTTCCCGGTCATCGGGTTGCCGCAACAGTGTGCCCAACGTCAGGGTGTGGCCGCGGCGCAGCCAGTCGGCGACCGCGGGTGCCTGGTCGGCCGAGAGCGTGATCACCTCGCGTTCCGGGGTTCGCCGGCCGCACCGGTCGATGAGATGGTCGCGCACCTGCGTAGCCCACTCGTCATCGCGGGTCAGCGCATGCTCGACGAAGCTCCAGAACTCCGGGGTCAGAATGCGCGCGAGCACCTCACGGGCGATCAGTTCGGTGGCGATGTAGACCGAGTCGATCTGCAGCGACTCCAGCAGGGCCCGCTTGGCGTTGGTCTGCTGCCGCAGCACGAGGTAGACGTCCGGGTTGGCGTGCCGGGCGCGTTCGGCCATCGCGATGTTGGCCGTGTCGCTGGCCGTCCCGGCGACGAATCCCACCGATCCCGACACGTCGGGTTCGGTGCCGTCCGGATCGACGAGGTCGACGTCCACCCCGATCGCGGCGAGATCGGTGACCAGCGTTTCGCCGAATTCGCCATCGGCGCAGACCACCCATCGCCTGGTCGCGAGATCCCGGCGCACCGGCGGTAACCGCTCCTGATCGTTGTCCATCAGCCACTGCAGCAGTTGATGGCTGACGGGTTGGTGGATCGACAGGGCGAGGTAGTCACCGAAGCGGGCGTCGGCGTTGATGGGTGAGGCCGGGGCGAAGTGTTCCATCCGGGTCCGGGTGACTTCCCGGGCGCACCGGCCGAGCACGGGCAACTCCGGTCTCAGCAGCGCCGCCGCCATCACCACCGCGAGATTGGTGTCGTCATCGTCGGTCAGGGCCAGCACCCCCGCGCAGTTGCGGTTGCCCAGACCTGCCATGCCGAGAACCGACGGTGAGGCACTGTCGCCCTGGACGGCGGGAACATCGAAACTCAGTTGCTCGGAGATCACCGACTGAACCCTGTCCTCCCGCCCGTCGATGATGACGAACCGCCGGTAGTGCTCGTCGAGTTCGGCGCCGACGATCCGGCCGGCATCCCCATAACCGGCGACGATGAAGAACGGCTCGACCAACCGGCGGACCTGACGCCGGAACTGCGCGGTGGCGACCGCGGATTGGAAGGCGCTGCCCTGAACGAGGGCGAGGAACACCCCGATGGCATACGCCCAACTGATGACGAGCAGGAAGATGGACATCGACAGCCACATCCGCTGCGGGTAGCTGAACGGGTACGGCGCCTCGGTGTAGCCGACCGTCGTCAGCGTGATGGTCATCTGATAGAAGGCGTCGAAGATGTTCAGCCGGTAGGGGTTTCCGTCCGCGTCGGTGCCCGGCATGAACAGCATCCCGGCAGTGCAGAAGCTGAATGTGGTGATGACCACGATCAGCGGCACCCGCATCCGCCGCATGATCAGGAAGATCACCTCGGTCGACGGGACGTCGGTGGGAATGCGAACCGCCGTGCGGCGAGCGGCTGCGCGCCGCTGCGTCCAGAGCTGGAAAGGCTGTTGCGGGTTCGACATTGGAGTTCAGACGGGCTTCAGGCGGGGCTTCAGCGACTGACGATCGCCGCTACCGGCGGCGGAACGACGCCGTCTCGACGACGAGGAGGGTGACGGACACCAGGTTGGCCAGCAGCGCCCCGCCCGACAGCGACACCACGCTGGCCATGGCGTGCCCGTCCAGGCCGTCGGCCGAGACCTGCGTGGCCCAGACCCACATCCCGGCCGCCGCGGCGAGTTGGAGCAGCGCCACCAGGCTGGTGGCCAGATGGATCGCGCCGAGTTGGGTGCTGTCCCCGAACTTCAGGATCGTGGTGATCAGCGCGACGACCAGGGCGCTGAACAGTTCCCAGGAATTGTGGACTTCGGGGTCGCTGATATCGCCGAGGAAGAAGCCGAAGTTCAGCGTCGCCGCCAGCAGCACAAAGAAGCCGAACACCACCTTCTCGAGGTTCACATCGGCAGCGTAAACGAGTCGGATCCCAGTAGGGCGGAACTATGGGATGGATCGGGTGCGGCCGTCGAGGGTAACCTCCAGTTGTCCTGCGCGGCCCAACCCCGTAGTGCGAAAGTGGGTAAGACCCTGCATGCTGGTCAAGCAGGCTCAGGGTCGGACTTGAGATGGAGCGGCGCGGATGACGGCCAGTGACGTAGAGGTCATGCTGGATGCGGTCGCCGATCGCGGCATCGTCAAACTCGATGCCGCCGGCCGGGTGGAGCGCTGGAGTGCCGGGGCGCAGAACCTGTTCGGCTATTCGGACGCCGAGGTCTTGGGTGCTCCGGTGTCGATGTTCCTCACTGAAGAGGAGCGTGCCGCCGGGGCTGCCGAGTCCGAGTTGGCGGCAGCCCGGGAGTCCGATCGTGTCGAATTCGAGGGCTGGCGGGTCCGCAGGGGCGGTCACCGATTCAAGGCTGGCGTGGTCATCAGTGCCATCCGCGACCAGGGCGGATCGGTCACCGGCTTCATCGAAGTCATGCGCGACCTGGTCGGTGATCGGCAGCGGACCCATCCCATGTTCTACGACCTGCTGGAATCGGCCCCCGATGCGATGGTGATCGTCGGACCGGACGGCCGTATCGCCGTGGTGAACGCTCAGACCGACCGGATGTTCGGGCATCCGCGCGATGAATTGATCGGTTGCGAGGTCGAAGTGCTGCTGCCGGAGCGATACCGTTCCGCGCATCTGGGGCGTCGGCAGGGCTTCCTGGCCGACCCGATGTTGCGGCCGATGGGCCGGGGCCTCGAATTGTGGGGCCTGCGGTACGACGGGACGGAGTTTCCGGTCGACATCAGCCTGAGCCCCTTGCGGATCGAAGGGACCCCCTATGTCTCAGCGGCGATACGGGATGTCACCGACCGCCGTGCTGATGAACAGCGGTTGGAGGAGTTGGAACGGTTGGCTCGCATTGACTCCCTGACCGGTCTGGCCAACCACGCCGAAACGATTTCTCGCCTCGAGGCCGCCCTACAGGATCGCCGGATCCCCGGATCTCACCACCTCGGGGTGTTGTTCTGCGACACAGACCGATTCAAAGTCATCAACGACACCTGGGGCCACGCGGTCGGAGACGTCGTCCTGTCCACCCTTGCTGCCCGGATCCGTAATTGTGTTCGCGATGGTGACACCGTGGGCCGGATCGGGGGTGATGAGATGCTCGTCTTGTTGCCCAACGTCCGCAATATCGACGACGTGGTGAACATCGCCGAGAAGATCCGTCGTCATGTCGCCGAACCGATCGACCACGGCGGGCTGGCGATCCACGCGACGATGAGCATCGGCGCGACGCTGGCTCAGCCCGGAGAGTCGGTACCAGAGATGACGGCACGGGCCGATTCGGCGATGTACACGTCCAAGCAGACGGGGCGCAACACCGTCACGACGGTGTGACCGCCGTCGGGCGTCGACGCTGATCGTGACGCGCTGCCCGCACGTGCCCCTCAGCCGACGACGATGGTCACCGCGACGCTGTCCGGCTTGGGGCGACCGAGGTAATCGACGACCGGCTTACCGCCGGGGGTCAGTTCGGTCATCGTCGCGGTGTAGGTGCCGGGGTTCAGGGTGATCGCTGCGGTCTGCCATTGCCCGTCGAGATCGGCCACGCCCTCCACCGTGGTGATCACCGTGGTGCCCTGTGTGATGGTGACCCGCGCAGTGTTGCCCGGCAGGATCTTGTTGGTGTACTGACCGACCTGGCCGGCCTGCGTCATGGTGAACGGCGCCGTCGTCTGGAACACCGGCATGGTCGGCGCGTAGCTCTTGCCCTGCGAATCGGGCTCGCCGGCATAGGTATTGGTGCCGGTCCAGCCGAACGCGATGGAGGTGCCGCCGGTGACGTGGGCGGTCGGCAGCGGATTGTCGAAGTACACCGGAGCCCCGGCGGCGTTCGTGGCGGCCTGGTTGAGGATCGGTGGGTAGCCCTGTGTGGTCGCCACCCCGGTCCCGTACTGGCCGGCGACGGCGGTGAAGGTGCCATCGGTGCCGAGGTGTCCGACGACGGGAGCGGCCAGTGCCGAGATGATCGGATTGACCCCGGGCGGCTGCGTGCCCTGCGGCTTGTTGACGGTGTTGGGATCCCAGCCGTTGGTGAGCAGCGACGCGGGCAGTGATGCGTCGGGTTGCAGGTTGACGGTGATCTGGCTGTTGACGAAGGTCCCGTTGTTGTAGGTGGTGAAGACGTTCAGCCCGGCGTTGTTGTCGATCGCGGCCGTGGGATTGTTGGCCGAGCCGACACCGGCGCCCGGGTTGAACGGGGTCAGTTCGCCCGGAGTGGTGCCGGCGGCCGTGGCGTAGATGTTGAACACCCGCTGGTCGGCGCCGGCGCCGTCGGCGAGGACCAGTTGGTACCAGTAGACGTCGCCCTCGGCGACGGTGGCCGGCATCGGCAGGCCGTTGATCTGGATGAAGCCGAGCGGATTCGCCCCGGCGGTCCCGGCCGTCCAGGCGCCGGGTTCGCCGCTGACGGTGAAGTACTGGTAGGCCTCGCCCGCGGTCGGCAGCGTCACGTAGTCGAACTGGGCGCGTTTCTCGGCGTCGACGCCCCGGTAGATGCCCAGTTTCACGGTTGCGTCGTCGACGACCTTGGACCCCACATTGAATCCCTGGACCTGAAGGGTGAGAGCGCTGTTGGGCGCGGTCGGGATGAGGTAGTCGCCGCCGGAGGGCTGGGCCAGGAAGTTGGTGCTGACCGGCTTCTTGTAGAACCCGTCGCCGTCGGGGCCGACGGGCTCGTCGGCGCCGAAGACGTAGAGGTCGATCTGGCTGACGTTCTGGTTGACGCCGGGTCCGGCGGCCAGGGAGATCTGCGGGCCCGGGTTGAGTTTCTGGGCGAGGTTGTCGGAGAATGCCGAGGCGTAGGTGTTGGCGTTCTCGTAGAAGTAGAAGCTGTACTGGTCGTTGTGCTGGTAGACAGGGGCGGTCCCGGGCACCCGATTGCGGTCGAAGGCGTAGGCCGGGTCCCAGTTCAGGTTGGTGTTCAGGTCAACCGGGCTGGCGAGGTTGGCCGAGGTGGGGCCACCCTGATTGGCCGGGTTGGCCTGCTCGGCGACGGTGCCCCAGTTGCCGGCGGTGAAACCGGTGAAGTACTGCGTCAGCGCGTTGCCCCACTGGTTGTTGGCCGAGACGTTGAACTGGCCCGGGGCCGGTGCGGTGGTGCCGGGAGGTGTGCGGCCCGGGATGTCATAGGGCTTGCCGAGTGCGGTGATGACGCCGTCGCTGACCGTGACGTTCTCGTACAGGGATGCCAGTGCGCTGCCCTGGCCGGGGGCGTACAGGTTCTTGCCGACGTCGGTCTGCTTGATCAGCATGTAGCCCTTGGTCTGGCTGTTGGTGTCGGGACTGAACAGGTAGTAGCTCTCGCCGCCGCTGTCCTTGACCGCCTGGACGCTGTAGGAGTAGTACTGCCCGTTGTGCCAGATACCGGCGGCGTCCCGCGCTCCGGCCGTCGTGCCGGAGAAGGTCATCGCGCCGGGTGGCAGCGCGTCGATGGTCTTGGTGAGGTAGTCGTTCCAGTTGCTCTCGGGATAGAAGCTCGCGCCGAAGGTGCCGTTGGACGGTGAGATGACGATCGACGGTTTGCCGTCCAGCGGGCTGTACGGGGTGCTCGACTCCGGGGCGCTGGGGTAGGTGAAGACGGCGTCCGGGCTCACCCCGGCGTTCAGCAGACCGGCGATGAAGTCCGTCGCGTTCTGTGCCAGGCCGCGGGTGTCGCAGGAACTCGGCGTGGCGCAGACCTTCACCGCGACGTGCGGGCCGAAGCCGGGGATGTAGGTGATGTCGCCCTGATCGCCCGCCTGGCTGAGCAGGGCGTACTCGAAGGCGGTGTAGCCGTAGTTGTAGGCCTGCACCTTCTGCTGGACGAAGGCTTCCTGCCAGCCCGCAACCTGGGTGAGGTCGGTGTGGCAGGTGGTCTGCTGGCCGCCCTGGCACGGCTCGGGGTTCTCGCTCTGCACGATCAGGTAGATCGCGCCGCCGTTGATCAACTGGCCCTGCGCGTTGAGGGCGACGTTGACCCAGTAGTCGGGGTGCTCGGCGTCGGGGGCGTTCACCGCTGAGGTGATGCGGCCGTTGTCGACGAGCTTGGTCCAGTTCGGGGCACCTTCGGCGGGTTGGGGCTGATAGAGGTAGACGTAGCTGCCGTTGAGGGTGCCGGTGCCGGGCTGGCCGGTCTCGGTGCCGGTCACGTCCTTGAGGAAGGCCGTGCGCAGATTGACCGTCAGCATCGTCGCCGGCGCCGGACCGTCGATCTCGACGGTGTACAGGGTGGCCCGCTCCCGGCCGGGGTCCAGCAGGTTGACGCCGCCGTTGGTGTCGGTGGCCCGGATCGTGAAGCTGTCGACCCCGGCGAACTCAGGCCCCGGGGTGTAGAGGTAGCGACCGTCGGCGTCCAGTCTCAGAACGCCGAACTGCGGTGCCGCGACGAGGTCGATCTCGACGGGGTCGTCTTCCGGGTCGGTCGCGTCGACAAGGCCTTCGGTTTGCAGCGCCGACGTGAGCTGTTGTGTGGACACGACGGTGGGCGCCTGGTCGAACAGACCGCGGCGAACCAGCAGCAGTGCCCCCGCCAGGAACTCGGTGACCGGCCCGGCCGGCAGTGTCGACAACACATCGGAGGCGTTGTCGAAGACCCGGATCACCGCGGCGTTGAGTCGCTGCAGGACGGGTGCCGAGAGGGCGGCGGCCGAGGGCCCGCTCTGTTGTCCGAGGATGCTCGACGGGATGACGACCGCTGCCGGGGACGCGGATGCCGGTAGGGGGGCGCTTGCCGTAAAAGGGCTGCGGGCCAGTGCTTTTCGAGGGTCACGGCCGATGGGATTCCGTGGGTCACCGGTGGGCGCATCAACAGCCGGCGCGTTATCGAATACGGCGGCGGGGGAGGCCACCACCACGGCGGCGGTGCTCCGTCGTCCGGGTTGCGGGTCGGTGCCGGCAGCGGACCGCGGAATCGTCACCTGCGGGGCGAGATCCCGCCGAGTCTGGCCGAATGCCGGTTCCCCCCGCGGCGTCCGTGGCGAGTTTCGGGCCGTCCGTGTGTCCGCGGCGGCGCGGTCTGGCGTCTGCGCCTCGCCACGTTGTTCCGACGTCACCGCCGCGGAATCGCCGGAACCGTCATCGGCGGACGCGACACCCAATGATTGCGGGCCTGCCAGCGAGAACCCCAGAGCGAGCACAGCCGCCCCGAGCGGGACAGTCCTGGTGACCATGCGGACCTCACTGTCAGGCGAAAAGGCTAAAGCTACCAGTCTGCAGGAGGCCGCTTCTCGACCTCCTTCGTCGAATCTTTACAGAACGACCAGAAGACCCCTATCGGAGTCGGGAACTCTGAAGGACGGAAGTGAACCGATGGAGCGAAGGGGAGAACGACGACGATGAGAACGGTGACGATGAGGACGATGGTGAAGACCGTGGTGACCGGGGTGGCCGCACTGAGTGCGGCGGTGGCGATCGGCGCGTGTGGAAACACGGCAACCAAGGAGACGGCCTCATCCCCGGCGGCACCGGCGCAGACATCCAGCACCGCGGCGGTGTCCGCGCACAACCAGGCGGACGTCCATTTCGCGCACATGATGATCCCGCACCACCAGCAGGCCGTCGAGATGAACGACATCATCCTGGCCAAGCAGGGCCTCGACCCGCGGGTGGTGGAGTTGGCCACGCAGATCAAGGCCGCGCAGGGCCCGGAGATCGCGCAGATGCAGGGCTGGCTGACCCAGTGGGGCGCGCCCGGTATGGCCGATATGCCGGGAATGAATCACGGTGGCATGGGGAATATGCCGGGCATGGATCACGGTGGCATGGGAAGCATGCCGGGCATGGCGGGGATGATGTCGCCGGCCGATATGGATGCGCTGAAGAACGCCCAGGGTGTTGAGGCGAGCTCGATCTTCCTGACGCAGATGATCGAGCATCACAAGGGCGCGATCACCATGGCCCAGGACGAGATCAAGAACGGGCAGTTCGCCGACGCGATCGCGATGGCCAACTCCATCGTCGAGACTCAACAGCGGGAAATCGACACCATGAACCAGATTCTCAGCTCGCTGTAGGGGGGCCGTCCTGCGGTGAGATCGGCACCGTCACGGTGAACGTGGTGCCGTGCCCCGGGCCCCGGCTGGCTGCGGTGATGTGGCCGCCGTGGGCCTCGGTAAATGCCTTGGCGATTGCCAGTCCGATGCCGGAGCCTCCGCGGGATCGGTCGCGGGCGGTGTCGACGCGGTAGAACCGCTCGAACAGATGGGGTAGGTGCGCCGCGGCGATTCCTTCCCCGTCGTCGGTGACGGTGAAGACGGCGTCGGCGCCGTTCCGGTCGGCGGTCAGCACGACACGCCCACCGGCCGGGGTGTGCCGTAGTGCGTTCTCCAGAAGGTTGCCGAGGACCTGGGCGAGCCGTTGTCGGTCGGCCCACAGGCGGGGTGCGCCCGCCGCCTCGACCTCCAGGGTGACGCCGCCGGCGTCATAGCGATCGGACACGGCCGCGCTGACCCCACGGACGAGTTCACCGGCGTCCACCCAGGCAGGGGAGACGGCGGCCTGCGCCTCCTCCGCCTGGGCCAGGGCCGCGGCGTCGGCGGAGAATCGCACCAGCCGCCCGGTTTGCTCCCGCAACATCGCGACGGTGTGTGGGTCAAGGGTCTTCACCCCGTCCTCGACGGCCTCCAGATAGGCCTCCAGCACCGACACCGGTGTGCGCATCTCGTGCGCCAGGTCGGAGAACAGCCGGCGCCGTGTCGACTCGACTGCCTGAAGTTGTTCGGCCATTCGATTGAAAGCCGTTGCCAGTTGGTCGAATTCGTCACCCATCCCGGGTGGCGCGACGCGGATGTCATAGCGGCCGTCGGCGACCGCAGCGGCCGCGGCGGATACTTCGGCGATCGACTGCTGAAGTCGCCGACTCAGATACGCGGTGACGACGAAGGCGGTCAGCGCGGCGACGGCGATCGCCACGGCGATCGAGATCGCGGTCGCGTGCTGGTAGGCCTGCTCGGCGTGGAACTGTTCGTTGGAGTCGTGGGCTATTCCGGCCTGGTGCAGGTGATCGCGGAACAGCGGCGGGCCCACCATCAGAGCTACCAACCAGGTGGTCGCGCCTGCGGCGAGCAGCACCGCGGTCTGGGCGAGCAGAAGCCGACGCCGGACACCGGAGCCGCGCGGGCCGTTCATACGCCGCTGCCCATCCGGTAGCCGACACCGCGAACGGTGAACACGAACCTCGGGTCCGCGGGATCGTCGCCGAGTTTGCGGCGGACGTGGCCGACGTGGACGTCGACGAGGTGGTCGTTCCCGACCCAGGGTTCGCCCCATACCGCGTCGATGAGTTGGCGGCGGCTCCACACCACCGCCGGACGCGACGACAAGGCGGCCAGAATGTCGAACTCGGTGCGAGTCAATGCGATCGACTCGTCGTCGAGGAAAACCTGCCGACTTTCGACGTCGATGGACAGCGGGCCGAATATCCGTGGCGGGGTGACCGGGACGGTGGTCGTGCCGACGGCGCGTGGGCGGCGCAGCATCGCCCGGATTCGGGCGACCAATTCGCGCGGGCTGAACGGTTTGGTCACGTAGTCGTCCGCGCCGACCGACAGACCGACGATGGTGTCGACCTCGGTGTCTCGGGCGGTCAGCATCACCACGTAGGCGTCGGAGAAGGTCCGCAACTGCCGGCAGACCTCCACACCGTCGATACCGGGCAGACCCAGGTCCAGCACCACGACATCGGGGTCGACATCCCGCGCGACCGCCAGGGCGTCGGTGCCGTTGTGGCACATCGTCACGTCGAAATGTTCCCGGCGCAGGTAGCTGGCGACGACGTCGGCCAGTGCGACTTCGTCGTCGACGACCAGTGCCCGATAGCCCTGGTCGGCCCGGCCATGCGCTTCCGGTGCAAGGTCCATGTTCTCCATCGTGCCGCGCCGGTGGCCCCTCGGTGTCCCCACCGTCCCGGCCACTACGGTGATCGGCGAGTGTCACAAGCTCGTGGCACAACCTCACTGACAGCCACACCACAAGCGCGGAGGACAGATGAGCAGGTCGGGGAAGGTCACCGTCGTCGGAGCGGGCTTCATCGGGGCGACCACGGTCATGCGCCTGGCGCAGTTCGACATCGCCGAGCAGGTGGTCTTGACCGACATCGCCGAGGGGAAGGCCGAGGGGGTCGCCCTCGACATCAACCAGTCCCGCCCCATCGAGGGGTTCGGTACCGAGGTGCTGGGCGTGACCACCGGTCCGGACGGCGCGGGGCAGACGGCCATCGCCGGATCGGATGTCGTGGTGGTCACCGCGGGGCAGCCGCGCAAGCCCGGGATGAGCCGGGCCGACCTGATCGCGGTCAACTCGGCCATCGTCGCCTCGGTGTGCGAAGCGATCGCTCAGCACGCTCCCGAGGCCGTGGTGATCGTGGTGTCCAATCCGCTCGACGAGATGACCGCGCTGGCCCAGTCCGTCACCGGATTCGACCACCGCAAGGTCATCGGTCAGGCCGGGGTGCTCGATTCGGCCCGTTTCACCCACTTCATCGCCGAGCGGCTTGGCGTCCCGATCGAGACGGTGCAGGCACTGACCCTCGGCTCGCACGGCGACACGATGGTGCCGGTGCCATCCCAGTGCACGGTGGGTGACGCTCCGCTCACCCAGGTGATGGGGGAGGCCGACATCGAGGACATCGTGGAGCGGACGCGAAACGGCGGCGCCGAGATCGTCGCCCTGCTCAAGACGGGTTCCGCCTACTTCGCCCCCTCGGCCGCGGCCGCTCGGATGGCCGAGGCCGTCCTGCTGGACTCCGGTGCGGTGCTGCCGGTGTGCGCGTGGTTGGACGGCGAGTACGGGATCAGTGGCGTCTACCTCGGAGTGCAGGCCGAACTCGGCCGTGGCGGTGTACGACGGATTGTCGAAACACCTTTGACCGCAGTGGAATCCGAGGCGCTGCGCGACGCGGCGGCGGCACTGGCGGCGCGGCCCTGAGTCGCACCTGGTTGTAGGCGAAGCGTTTCCGTTCAGCCTGCCGCTTGGCTGGCCGATTTTTGTCGGTTGTTCGAACTAGTGTTCGAGTCATGGAGTTGTGGACCGCGGCTGGTGAGGCGGTGCTCGCCGCGGTGGCGGAGGTGGAGGCGGCGTGGGAGCGGCTGGCCGCCCTTCCGGTTGAGGGGATGGGGGTCCCCCAGGTGCTAGAGGCCCTTGAACGTCTGGAGGTCCAGCGGCGCCGCCAACCCGCCGTGGAACACGCTCTGATCGGCCAGATGCAGGGATTGGGTTCGGCCCGGGAGATGGGGGCCAAATCGTGGCCGGCGGTGCTGACCCACCGATTGGGCATCGCCGCCGGGGATGCCCGCCGTCGTATCGTCGACGCCGCCGAGTTGGGTCCGCGCCGCACCCTCACCGGGCAGGCCTTGTCGCCGCAGTTGGCGGCGACCGCGGCCGCCCAGGCCGACG
>Ga0208823_1001122_pt1 | contig 21471 bp, 21 predicted proteins | sample AD_UKC075_MetaG_FD_184440 | JGI IMG/M metagenome (GOLD analysis project Ga0208823, IMG submission 184440) | Active sludge microbial communities of municipal wastewater-treating anaerobic digesters from USA - AD_UKC075_MetaG (SPAdes) (version 2) | ecosystem: Engineered > Bioreactor > Anaerobic >... | reverse complement strand
GAGTATTCAACCTTGCTAAACAGCGTTCCTTATCCGGGATTCGAAGCTCTAAACCTTCGCTATCTGTACATCACTGGCCAAAACGAATCTGTGTGGAAGGCTTGCCAAAATGGTGCAATGTCTTCCTTTTTTACCAGTGTAAGGTTTTACTGTTATGATTTGGCTTGGGCACATGACCGTGAAACAGCCATACAAATGGGCTCGGCTGAACGTTTCTACTATTACGACTTGTTCGTTTACGAGCAAGATCCGCGGGAGCACCTTACGCGCGTCATGCTCACAGCTTGGCGTAACGGCCAAATAATGCGTGAAGCTGCCGCGTTGGCACGAAGCCTTAACTTGCAGGATGTGGCAAACCTTTACGACCACACTACGCAGAGCCCTGCCAACTAAGTGGGAACTGCTGTTCATTCTCTTTGTAGCTTGTTATAACACGGTGTTTTCTCTTGCGCCCTGGCGTACTTTACTGTTTTGGCTGCTGGTGCCTTTGGTTTACTGCTTTATAGTGTTTGTCATCGCAGTGTTACCAGAACATGTTGACAGTAGAAAATTGGCTTTCATAACAGGCTTGCTTTTGGTGATCAGCTTTCTTTGGACTGTCTATAAAAACGGCGGCGTTGTTAATTTTAGCGGCTGGCGCACCTTTCGACTCACTTTGCCCTTTTTTGTCAGCACTACAAGTGCTGCCTTTTTCACATACTTTTTCCTTTATGCCTACAACCAACATGTTTTTTGGGCCGAGCTGTTTAGTTTAGTTTCCTTGCTTCTTACCCAGTCGCGTGGCCCCATTCTTGGACTCGCCATGGCACTTTTGTACGGTGGGGTGAACTTGTATTGGTTCATTACCCTAACGGCCTTTATTGTTTATGCAATTCCTTACACCCTCAGAGAGTTTGTAGGACCCTATGCTTTCTACACCCAGCGTTTTCATATCTGGCGCGCGGCATGGGACATGTTTGTCATGAGGCCTTTCAGTGGCGTGGGTTTTGCCACATTCCCTTTGGCTTTAAAGGTCTATTCACATCCTTTTCTGTTCCAGTTCTTTCCGTTCAACCATGCCCACAACATCCTACTTCAGCTTCTTGCAGAACTAGGCATAGCTGGACCAGTAGTTTTCATTATTCTCCTAAAAAACATCTACAGAACGTTCCCACCGGCTGACACAAAGAACGGTTTATTTCTTAGAATGGCACTGGTGTCCTACTTAGGTCGCAATATCTTTGATGTGACTCCGTAAGTACTTTGCTGACATTTCTGCCACAGCCAAGTTTAGGTAAGCCTGTAACAAGTTCACTGGTATTACGCCAATGAGGATGTAAGCTGGAAGCATATGCGTGGGGAGCCCCCACAGCATGGGTGTAAAAACCCAGTTAAAAAGAACCATGACGCTTGTTCTAACGGCTGGCACAAGTATCCACTTGGTTTTTGAACCTTTCAGGTAATGGTATGGAATCAGCGTTGCTAAAATGCACACCACTTTGAAAAGCATACCAACAGGGTTTGAGCCTGTTAAGTAGCCCAGAAAAGCCCACACCGTGAGTGCCATAAGCGAATCTTCTAAGGGGAATAGCCATGTGCCCAAAAGCAGGAAAGCTTCACCCAAATCCAGTTTTAGAAACTCGTAGTTTGGTACGGGGTAGGGGATTTCCAACCTAAAAAACACAAAAGCCAACGCTACAAAAATCGCTAAACGAGCTAAACGTTTCATCTCTTAAAACCCTCCTTAAGCGTTTATTTTTCTGCGGTGGAGGGCCGCAATGCATGCCCAACTCCCGTCCGGACTTTCAACCGTCGGTGCTGGAATTCCACCAGCTCCACCCTGGTTGCGGGCCAAGGGTTGCGGACTTTTACCGCCGGTACCGGAATTTCACCGGTCCTCGAAGGGCCACCGCCTTTCTGGTGAACATTGTAGCATAATTGAATATCCTTTTTGTTGGTGTGCACCATATAATAACCACATATGGATGCATTCACAGTTGAACCCACCTTTCATAAGGGGCTTTTGGTGGCTCAACCAGTCAGGGGCTACCGGTTTAGCATGGACTCAGTTTTGTTGCCTCACCTCATTGAGGGGCGTTTTGTTACTGCCGTGGAACTTGGTGCTGGCTGTGGCATCATGGCACTTCAACTTTTCGCTCATGGTAAAACCACGCTACTGCATTTAGCGGAATCCAATCCACTGCTATTTGAGGCTCTAAGACTGACCACAGCGATCAATGCACTGGATGGTTTTTTCATGTTGTGTCAAACGGATGTGGAGAATTTGCGTGTCAGTGGCGATTTGGTTTATTTCAACCCGCCCTATGGCAGAGGTAAAGTAGGCAAAGGAGAGCGTTGGCAGCCTTTCATGACATTTCTGGAAAAGAACCGCTACAAAGAGGTCGCTTACATCTGCCCTCCTCAACTGGATTCGGTCTTTTCACAGTTCTTGGGTTCACGTATGAACCTGAGAAAAGAAGTGCAGGTTTGGTACAAACACAGCATGCGCATAGTGAAACAGTGGACTTACGAAAAAGTGACTCCGCTAAGAAAAGCACTTGTAGTTCCCTCAGAAGAAACAGAGCAGATGTACTGGGATTGCCCCTGAGACAATGGCTCTTTGGTAGAATTTAGTCATGCACATTGTCTTTGCATGCATTGTGGGGTTTCTTTCTGGTTCCATTCTTTGGTCTTATTTACTTGGCCAACTTTTCTATGATGTGGACATACGTGACTATGGTCTAGATAGAAATCCTGGAGCCATGAATGCCTTCAGAGCCAAGGGATTTTGGCTTGGAGCTTCAGGTGGGCTGTTGGACGCGCTTAAGGGCTTTCTTCCTGTTCACTACTTTGTTTGCGATGCTGCTTTGGTTTTGTCACCTTGGCAAATGGGCTGCGTTGCTATGTCGCCCATATTGGGACACATTTTTTCACCGTTCTTCAAGGGAAAGGGAGGCAAGGGCGTAGCAACCACTGTTGGCGTTTGGTTTGCACTAGGTTTTATGCATTTTGGCTTGGCACTAGGTATGTTTCTTTGCCTAGGAGAGCTAGGGAAGTTTTTTTATTTTGCTTTGAGCAGTCACATGGTGGATGATGCCTTCGCTGTGGTTGGAGGCTTCTTTGGTTTTCTGATCTACCTTTACCTGCAGTGGACACAGCTCTTTCTTGTTGGCCTCATGAATTTTTGCATTCTTGCCTACAGCCACAGAAAAGAGCTTCTGGGAAAGCGGCAGCTGATTGAAACGTGAGAATTAAGTCCATTTTAATGCTCACCATTTCTTTCATGTGCATTTACAACCTCGTTTTGCTTTTTGCCAACATCAGAGCCATAAAAAGGATTAAGGAAACGGAAAAGAAAATGGAAACACAGCGTTCACTCGCTACTGCTCCCATGGTTTCAGTGCTGGTTCCTGCAAGGGACGAAGTTGAAAACATATTGCCCTGCGTTCAGAGTCTGCTAAGCCAGCATTATGATAACTTTGAGGTCATTGTTTACGACGACAATTCCACCGATGGTACCTTGGATAAGCTGCTAAGCATACAAGACCCCCGGCTCAAAGTATTGAAAGGCAAAGATGTTCCACCTGGCTGGATGGGGAAGAACTGGGCTTGTCACAACCTTGCGAAGCATGCCAAAGGTGACTACCTCATCTTTGTTGATGCAGATACCGTGGCGAAGCCTTCCATGCTGCCTAGTACCATGTCTTTTGTACTAGAACACAACATAAAAGCAGGGAGCGGCATCCCCACTGAAGACATGAAGTCGTTTGGGGAGCTCATCACCGTGCCCTTCATGTACTGGGGGTTTCTGGCTATTTTCCCTTATTTCTTATCCAACCGCATAAAGTTGCTGGGAGGATTCAGTTTGGCAATTGGGCAGTTCATGGTTTTCGAGAAGAACTTTTACCACAGCTTAGGTGGCCATGCTGCAGTTAAATCAGCGATTACTGAAGATGTGGCACTGGCTTCGTTAGTGCGCCGAAGTGGAGAGCCTTTTTTCCTTTTCCGCTTGGGCGATTTACTGCACTGCCGCATGTACAAAGGCATTAGCGATGCGGCTAAGGGCTACAGTCGGTCTTATGGCGCCGTGTTTGGTTATCGTTGGTCTCTGACTTTAGTTTCCTGTATTTGGTTAACCTGTTTCGCTCTAATGCCCGTTTTTCTTTTTCCCACTCATACCACGTGGAGCATAAGGGTGATTAGCGCCAATCTTCTGGTTTGGATTGGTGTTGTGGGTGCCTTTGACGCACCCTGGGTCGTGGCTTTTTTAAGTCCGCTGGTATACATAACTAGCGGTTTCTTCTTGGTATATGGTTCCTACCTCGCTCAGCGTGGTAACCTCGAATGGAAAGGACGCAGTGCTTTGGATTTTGTGGAGCAGGAGAAATGATCTACTTGGTTGGTACCCCACTGGGTAATTTGGAGGACATCACCCTTAGAGCGATTCGAGTCCTGCAGGAAGCTGATGTCATAGCGTGCGAGAGCAAAGAAAGAGCGCTGAAGCTACTAAGCCATTTACAGATTAAGAAACCCCTAATTTACTTACGTGAAGCATCACGCATGAGTGATGTTAAACGCATCATTGAGCTTCACCAGCAGGGCAAAACTGTTGCTGTAACCACCGACGCTGGTATGCCTGGTATTTCCGACCCTGGTGCCTATTTGGTAAGGGAGCTCAGCGCTCAGGGAATTGCATTCACTGTTGTGCCAGGGCCCTCCGCTCTGTGCATGTCGATAACCATTAGCGGACTAGAAGAGCCTTGGGTGTTCTTGGGCTTTTTACCTCTTAATGAAGGCAAACGCCGCAGAGAACTGGAAAAGTTCTTGCCGCTTAACGTTGGCCTTGTCATCTATGAAGGTCCACATCGCGTAGGCAAGCTGCTGTCCTTGCTAAATGAACTCTGCCCTCAGCGTAAGGTGGCTCTTCTTCGGGAACTAACCAAGCTGCACGAAGAAGTGCAGGTGGGCTACCCCCATGAGCTCATTAAAGATTCCTACAAAGGCGAATTTGTGGTGGTGGTCTACCCATCACAGGAAGGTACTTAACATGTCAAGTAGCACTGCTGTGGTCATACTTTGTGGTGGGGTTAGTAGGCGGCTCGGTGTTTCCAAAGCGCTAATGCAGGTTAATGGCAAGCCTTTGTTTAAGGTGGTTGAAGAAAACCTGTCCCCTTTGGGCCTACCCGTGTATTTGGTTTCTAAGGTTCCCTTTGAGTCAGAGGGAGTTCCTTTGATTTTGGACATTTTTGAAGCCGATACGCCTCTTGCAGGCGTGCTAACTGCTCTAACCACTTTGCAGTACCAAAACTACCTGTTTACAGCTGTGGACATGCCTCTACTGCCAAAAGAAGCATTGCTGCCACTTTTGAAGCATGCCTATGAGCATGAAAGCTCCGTTTTTTACAGCATAAATGGTTTCTTGCAGCCTTTCCCTTCACTTGTACAAAGAAGCGTCGACAAGCAAATTTTGGCATGCTACCACCAGCAACTTTATAAGCTCACTGAAGTTTTCTCCTCTATTCCTCATGTACTTTTGCCATACATGGGTGATCTAAATGTCTTTCTCAATGTCAACACGTGGAAAGACTGGGAAAGTTTTCAGTCTTCAGCTCCATACTACTTGCCCATGCATGATCACTTTGCATAACCTATACCCCCATCGGGTATATATAAGACTGGAAACAGGAAACCATAAAAATAATGCTAAAGGAGGTGATGGGCCATGCTGAGCAGAAGGTGGATTGATCCTTTCGAAGAAATGAGGTCCATCATTGATGAGATGGATAGAATGATGGAGGAATTCTGGAGCACAGGTATTGAACCTAGCAGGCCAGCACGCAGAGGCTTAGGCAGAAGATTTGTACCACCAGTTGAAGTTACTGAAGATGAAAACAACGTTTACGTTCGTGCAGCAGTCCCAGGCGTACCCAAAGATAAGCTGGAAATAACTGTTGAAGAAGATAGAGTTTACCTCAAAGGAGAACTGCAGGAGCAAAAGAAGGAAGAAAAGGAAGGCGTGTTCTATAGCGAGATGCGGTATGGCACCTTTGAACGTGCCATTGCGCTTCCAACCACAGTAAAAGCTGAAGAAGCCAAAGCTGAGTACCGCGATGGCGTAGTTGAACTCACACTCCCCAAGAAAGCTCCCGAATCCAAGGGAGTAAAGATTAGGCTGGAGTAATCCAGGACACACTCTTAAAACAAAAGAGCCGACCCGCAGGATGCGCGGGTCGGCTCTCTTCAATTACTAGCGATTTTTTACGTGTTGGAGTACTTCTTAGCTTTTTTTAAAGAAATAACCAAGAGCTCTTGCATATTCTCGTCTTTTGGCAGCAATAACCCCGCAAAATAAATCAGAGCTGCTATCACTACTAACACAATAAGATGCAAGCCTTCATATGGCAAATACAGCTTCCACAGTAAAATGACTGCAAGCATTAGCACTGCTGCAGCTGTGCTCTTCCAGAGAGCCCTCACTATCCCACAAGTTCTTATTTGGTGCCTGCGTGCCCATGACATATACAGCCACAAGCAAAGTATAGTCCAAGAAATGGCAGTTCCTATGGCAAACCCTGCTGCATTCATGTGCAGTCTTATCCCAAAAAAGTAGTTCAGAAAAGCGTTTAACACTATGCCGAAAATGTTCCTCTTAAGGGGAGTAATACTGTCTTTCTCTGACAGAAAGACAATGGCGAGTAGGTTTTGCAAGCCCAAGAATGGAATCCCTAAAGCGTAGAAGAGCAAAACACCGCTGGTCAGGGCGGCAGTTATGTCAATGCTCCACGCATGTAAACCAATTTGATAACTTCCTTTGTCACATTAACCAAGAAGTAGTTATATTATTAATGTTGACCATTAAAGCAAATAGAACAAAACTCTTTATTTCTTGATAAGGAAAATTCCACTACAAGTTTCTATGAACATGGAAAAGAATCCATACGGTTTAATTAGCGTGCTCAACGATTTCTGGCCATGTCTGTAAGTCCAAGCCAAAGAAGCTTTTTAACCATAGCTCGGCAATGAGAGTCCTTGATATGTCGCTTGCAGAAATAGCGCCTCTATTGTTTAAGAAAGCATTGTAAGTTTCAAGGAACTTTTGGGTGTTAATAAAGCCGTGAGCTTCCAATAAGCTGTCCGCAAACGTGGAGCTAATTAGGCTCCTCAATTCATTTTTAAGCCATAGCGCTTCCGGTGTTACGAAACCTTTTTTGTCTCGCCTCCATCTTATCTCATTGGGTAGTTCCTTCATTGACTCTCGTAGTATGAATTTACTCCAACCATTTCTTATTTTGTAGTTTTCTGGCAACGATAGGCAAAAATTCACCAGTCGGTGGTCTAGAAACGGATTCCTAACTTCAATAGAATTTGCCATTGAGTTCCTGTCTTCGTATCTTGTTAGAACAGGAACAGAATACTTGTCGAGATCCAAAATCTGCCTATCCCTAAGCGTTTTAGCGCTCCCTATTGCTTCTAAACTTTTTTTGTGAGTGGAAACGAACGGTAGCTTAGCTAGTGAACCAAGGTACCTTTTTCCACTACGCAAATCAAATTGCCATAGCGCCGTGTGGTTTACGAAGGAACCTAAAGCCTCACTAAAGAAATGTATCAGTTTTCCCTTACTAATAGCCTCTTTTAGGTACATGAAATAGTATTTGAGGTAGCCCATTAACACTTCGTCTGCTCCCTGACCGCTCAGTACTACTTTGACGTCAGTTTCGCTCTTTATCTTGTTAAAGATCATATATTGTGCAACGATACTCATGCCTGCAAATGGTTCGTCCTGATGATAAAGAACGTTGTACAAATTGTCAAGGACATGGGTTGGGGTAAAGAACAATTTTTTATTGGGTATAGATAGGCGCGTAGTTAGGATGTCAATATACTGCTCCTCACTGTACTTTTTTTCTCTTGTAACCACGGAGTATGATTCCACTGGCTGAAGGGAATTGCATGCGACTACTATGGAAGAAGAGTCTAAGCCCCCGCTTAACAAAGCTCCCAATTTCACATCACTGCGTAGTCTAAGCTTTACGCTATCAAAAAACAGTTCTCTAAACTCGTCGATAGCAGAGTCTAGGTCTGATATTTCTTTGAATGTGTAGTCCCAGTACTTTTCAGAAGCTGTTTTCTCTGAAGTTAAATCTACTATCATATTGTGCTTTGCTTCAACTTTTTTGATTCCTTTGATGAATGTGTTGATGTCGTAGTCGACGATACCCTGTTCTAGAAAAACGAACATTTGCTCTTCATTAATCTCTCTTTTTGGTAGAAACGCCAATAGCTGCTTAATCTCACTAGCAAAGTATAAGTGATTACCTAAACTTAGGTAATGCAAAGGTTTGATGGAGAAGCGGTCACGGCTAAGAATTAGCTTCTTTTCTCTGAGGTCCAGAATTGCAAAAGCCCACATACCGTTCAACTTTTCAAAACCTTTCGTGCCGTACTGCTGGTACACCCTTAGGATCACTTCCGTATCAGTGTTAGTCTTAAACGAAACACCAAGGTTCTCTAGTTCTCTTCTTAGTTCCAAATAGTTGAATATTTCACCGTTGTAAATGATAGCCATATCGTTAATGACCAAGGGCTGATTGCCCTCAGACGAAAGGTCGATAATGGATAACCTTCTGTGCCCCAGGAATACTTTCCTATCGTCGGACAGAAAAAAATCTCTGTTGTCGGGTCCCCTGTAATGGACCATGTCTACTGCATCTAGGAATTTGCTTACTTCAGCATCCGAAAAAGGTTCACGAAAAGATACTGCGCCGAAAATTCCACACACACGTATCACCTACTATATGTAAACAAATTAGGACTTAACGCCTAGTTTACATTATACGCCCTCTTAAAGGAGACCTTGAAGAAAGCGAATCTTAGCGGTAGATAGGAGGATCACCTATCAATTCTACTTGTGAGAATTATGCCCTATTCGCAATGTTGCTACGAATGTTATAACATTATTACAGGAGTGGTTGTGTTCTCCGTAGCCACGATGTTATGTGATTGATTGGAGGGATAGGAAATTGTATGTACCTTTGTTGGATTTGAAAGAACAGTTTCTAACCATAAAAGAAGAAGTTATGGCGGCACTTGAACAAGTTGTTGAGTCTTGTGAGTTTGTTCTTGGGCCAAATGTGTCTGCCTTTGAACAAGAGATAGCTGAATATCTCGGTGTAAAACATGCCATTGGTGTTGGTAACGGAACTGATGCACTTGTCCTTATTCTTGATGCTTTGGGTATCGGGCCAGGTGATGAGGTGATTACTACACCTTACACATTTTTTGCAACTGCTGAGTGTGTTTCTCGCCTTGGTGCCAAACCAGTGTTTGTTGATATCGACCCAATTACTCTAACTATTGACCCGGAAAAGCTAGAGCAAGCTATTACCTCAAGAACAAAGGCTGTAATTCCTGTTCATATTTTTGGTAGGGCAGCTGATATGTCGAGAATAATGGACATTGCCAGCCACCACGACCTTTTTGTTGTTGAAGACGCTTGCCAATGCATAGGTGGTGGAATTGAAGGTAAGAAACTCGGGACTTTCGGCAATGCGGGAGCTTTTTCTTTTTTCCCAACAAAGAACCTGGGAGCATATGGTGACGGTGGGCTGGTAGTTACTGATGATGACGAGTTGGCTGAGCGTGTAAGAATGCTCAGAGCACATGGTAGTAAAGTGAAATACCACAATGAGCTTATAGGCTACAACAGTCGATTAGATGAAATGCAGGCTGCAGTGCTCCGCGTTAAACTAAGGCACTTAAATGAGTGGAACGGCAGGAGGAGACAGATTGCACTTGAATATAATAAGATGTTGAAAGATTTACCGCTGCAATTGCCTGATCCTGGCGAGAAGGGCGAGCACGTTTTTCACCTTTACACTATACTTACTGATAACCGTGAAGAACTTAGAGCTTATCTTAAATCTCGTGGAGTTGAAACAGGTGTCTACTACCCAACGCCTTTGCATCTGCAGCCGGCTTATGCTGATCTTGGCTACCGCGTGGGCGACTTTCCTGTTTCAGAGTCTGCCTGCGAAAGAAATCTTTCACTTCCCATGTATCCAGAGCTAACTGATGAACAGATACATTATGTAGCTGAGGCGGTGCGAAACTTCTTTGAAGAAAGGGGCGCATAGATACAATGGACAAATACAAACCAGAAAGAGTAGCTAATTCTGTTGCTAGTGAGCTCATAGGAAAGATACAAGATAAGAGTGCAAAAATAGGTGTCATTGGGCTTGGTTATGTAGGTTTACCTCTTGCTGTGGATAAAGCCATTGCTGGCTACGAAGTAACGGGTTTTGATATTCAGCAGAAGCGTGTGGATATGGTAAACCAAGGCATTAACTACATCGGCGACGTAGTTGATGAGGAACTTAGACAAGTAGTAAGTGATGGCAGGCTCAGAGCAACCACTGATTATGATGAAATAAAGGATCTGGACATTGTAACCATATGTGTTCCCACACCGTTGGATAAGAATAAGCAGCCTGACCTGACGTATATAAGGAACTCTGCTCAGGAAGTGGCAAAGCGTTTGCATGCGGGGATGTTAGTAGTGCTTGAGAGTACTACTTATCCGGGGACCACAGAAGAAGAAGTAAAGCCTATTTTAGAGTCTAGCGGGCTTAAGTGTGGTACTGATTTCTTCTTAGCGTTTTCGCCTGAGCGTGTTGACCCGGGTAACAAACTTTACAATGTGAAGAACACACCGAAGGTTGTTGGAGGCGTGACGCCAGTCTGCACTAAAGTAGCAGCCACTTTGTACAGCAATGTGCTTGAAAGTGATGTGTTTGAGGTTTCTAGCCCAAAGGTAGCAGAACTGGAAAAGCTATATGAAAACACATTTAGGAACGTGAACATTGCTTTAGCTAATGAACTTGCCCTCATCTGTGATCGTATGGGCATAAGTGTCTGGGAAGTAATAGAGGCAGCTAGTACGAAACCATACGGGTTCATGGCTTTTTACCCAGGCCCTGGCCTTGGGGGCCACTGCATACCCATTGATCCTTTCTATCTTTCTTGGAAAGCTAAAGAATACGATTACTACACAAAGATGATTGAAACATCGGCAGTCATTAATGATGCCATGCCTGAATTTGTCGTTGATAGAATTTACCGCATACTTAACCGATTCAAAAAACCTTTAAATGGATCAACCATTTTAGTACTCGGAGTAGCTTATAAGAAGGACATTGACGACATGCGAGAATCACCTGCCTTAAAAGTCATTTCTTTGCTTGAAAAGGAAGGATCTCATGTTATTTACAATGACCCGTACATTCCTTCATTTACGCTCGCTGGCAAAGTGTACAACTCCGCACCTGTTACAATTGAGTTGCTTGCCGGTGTTGATCTGGTTGTAATAACTACCGACCATTCCAGCTATGATTATGATCTCATTGTGGAGCAAGCACCATATGTTTTTGATACAAGAAATGCTACCAGGGAGATTAAGCACGATAGAGAAAAAATAGAATTGCTCTGAGAAAAAGTAAGGGGAGGGGTTATATGGCTGACAAGTTAAGATTTGGCATAATAGGATGTGGAAGGGTTTCACCAAAGCATGTAGAGGCATTGGCTAAAAACTTTTCCAAGGCTGAGCTTGTAGCGTTGTGTGATCTTGAGGAAGAAAAAGCTTATGCACTAAGGCACAGGTACATAGAGCAGTTGGAAACAAAGGGATTTGATATTCCCGAAGTTACTACATATACGGATTACCTGCAGATGCTTAGCAGACCTGACATCGATGTAGTAAGTATAGCCACTTACAGTGGGACCCATGCACGCATTGCACTAGATGCCCTGCGGGCGGGTAAGCACGTCATTGTAGAGAAACCCATGGCATTATCCACTGTGGACGCACAACAAATGATAGATGTGGCAAAGCAAACGAGTAAGAAACTGACCGTGTGTCATCAAAACAGGTTTAATCCCCCTGTTAGGAAACTGCGTGAAGCTTTGGAACAAGGGCGATTTGGAAAGTTGGTACACGGTGTCGCTGTTATAAGGTGGAACCGAAACGAAGAATACTACAAGCAGGCAGCTTGGCGTGGAACGTGGGAGCAAGATGGCGGTGTTCTTATGAACCAAGGCATACATGACATTGATCTTCTGCAATGGATGATGGGTCCCATTGAGCGGCTTTACGCTGAAGCTGACACATTCCTTAGGCCTATCGAAGCTGAGGACATGGGAGCAGCAGTGCTTAGGTTCAAAAATGGAGCCATAGGCATCATTGAAGGTTCAGCATGTATCTATCCGAAAAACTTAGAAGAAACATTGAGCATATTCGGAGAAAGGGGCACCGTTAGAATAGGTGGCGTTGCGCTGAATAAGATTCTTGATTGGAAGTTTGCTGACGGGTTAGACGATGAGGAACAGGTAAAGCAGTTAGTAAACTACGAAGACCCCGAAAGTGTCTATGGTTACGGTCACACTCCTTTGTACTCTGACTTCATCGATGCAGTGCTTGAGAACAAAGAACCCTACATCCATCCTGAAGATGGGAAAAAGGCAGTGGAAGTAGTGCTTGGCATTTATAAATCCCGCAAACTTGGAGCTCCAGTTCAGTTCCCCATAGGTGATTTTTCTACTCTTGACTTGGTAGAAAGGAAAGAACGGGTATGAACTACATATCAGGGCGCGCTAAGCTGGGAAAGGACGTTAGAGTTGGTGAGTTTTCTGTTATTGAAGATGACGTCGTTATTGGTGATAACTGTACCATAGGTCATCACGTTGTTATCCACAGAGGTTCCGTAATTGGGAATAACGTGCGTATTGACGACCACGCCGTAATTGGAAAGCAGCCTATGAGAGCCGCAACTAGCATATTCAAGGGAAAGATCAAAGAGGAACAGCCTCCTTGTCGAATTGGTGACAATTGCATTATCGGCAGTTCAGCGATCATCTATGCAGGAGCTGAAATTGGAAAGGGTTGTCTAGTAGCTGATTTGGCAACCGTGCGTGAGAATGTAGTAGTAGGTTCCTTTACGATCGTGGGTCGCGGTGTAGCCATTGAAAACGGTACGAGAATAGGTTCTAAATGCAAAATTGAAACGAATGCATACATAACGGCTCTCTCCAATGTTGAAGATGAAGTATTCATTGCGCCGTGCGTTGCCACATCCAACGATAACTCAGCGGGCAGGGACCCCGATCGTTTGGCTAAAATGAAGGGTTTAGTGGCAAAAAGAAAAGCACGCATTGGGGTCAATGCAACCATACTCCCTGGGAAAGTCATAGGAGAGGATGCCTTCGTTGGTGCTGGCGCTGTGGTTACTAAAGATGTACCCGATGGCATCACAGTTGTTGGGAATCCGGCCAAGCCTAAAATGAGTTAGGAGGTTAGGTAATTTGAAAGTTGTTTCATTGGTCGGTGCAAGGCCTCAAATAATTAAGGAAGCGGTTGTACAAGAACAGTTACAAAAGCATGAAATACGAGAAGTGCTGGTTCATTCAGGTCAGCATTATGATTACGACATGTCTGACGTTTTCTTTAAGGTACTTAAGATAAGAGAGCCTGATTACAACTTGGGAGTTGGGTCTGGTACTCACGGGGAAATAACTGGTAGAACCATGATAGCCTTTGAGCAGGTTGTTATGAAGGAGAAGCCAGATGTGATTCTTGTCTACGGTGACACAGACACTACTGTTGCTGGCGCATTGGTTGGAGCCAAGCTAAAAATCCCTGTGGCGCACGTAGAAGCTGGTATAAGGCAGGAGCCACATAACATGCCTGAGGAAATAAACAGAAAGGTAACTGATCACGTGTCCGATTTATTATTTGCTCCATCTCAATTGGCCGTCGAAAACCTTACACGCGAAGGTATAACCAAAGGAGTTTATTTTGTTGGGGATGTGATGTACGATCTATTTCTGAAAATGAAACCACATTTTGACTATTCTGTAATTGATGAACTTTCTTTAAAAGAAGGCAATTACGTTGTAGTTACAATCCACCGAGATTTCAATACCGATGACCCAGTTCGTTTAAAGTGGATTTTGGATGGCTTGCGTGAGCTGTCTAAGCAACTTAGACTTGTGTTTCCCATGCATCCGCGTACAAAGAAACGCATTCAAGAGTTTGGCTTTGGACATGTGTTGGAAGGGGTGGACGTAATTCAACCTCTGGATTACTTAGAACTGATGGGCCTTGTGATGCAGAGTGCATTCGTCATAACTGACAGCGGCGGGCTGCAAAAGGAAGCATATTTCTGCGGGAAGAGGGCGCTGGTTGTGATGCCTGATACTGGTTGGAGAGAGCTTGTTGGTATAGGATGGAATGTTTTAGTCGATTTTCCGAAAACTGTCAAGGAAAGTATTGATGAAAGCTTCTTGTGTTCCATGACTAGTAAAGACCTAGTGGGGGTTTATGGGAAGGGAGACGCGAGTTGCAGAATTGTGCAAGACCTCAGTCAATGGTACGAGACAAATTATGCAATTAGTGATGTTACCTTGGATGAGGACTGATCGTCTTACAAGACTTTCGATGGGGTGAATGTTATTGTGTTTTTTACATATGGTACTTTTTGGCTGGTGGGGTGAAACAGTTTGCATAAGAGAATTCCGGTAAAAAGGTTAGTTGACATTTTGGGCGCATTAGTCGGTTTGATTATCTTATCCCCAGTCATGTTAGTTGTAGCTGTCGTGGTCTATGTCTCCATGGGCCCGCCCGTGCTTTTTAGGCAAGAGAGGGCAGGTTTGAATGGTAGACCATTTACGCTTTATAAGTTTCGTACAATGCTTGACCTTAGAGATGAACATGGCAATCTTTTGCCGGATGAGAAGCGCTTGACTCCGGTGGGAAGGTTTTTGCGAAATTGGTCGTTAGACGAACTTCCTCAATTCTGGAACGTTTTGAAAGGTGATATGAGTTTAGTCGGACCAAGACCGCTACCAACCCGTTATTTGCCAAGATATAATGAGTTTCAGATGCGAAGGCACGAAGTCAAACCAGGTATAACTGGCTGGACTCAAGTTAAAGGACGCAACTCACTAAGTTGGGAGGAAAAGTTCAAGCTTGACGTGTGGTACGTGGACCACTGGAGCATACTTCTAGATTTGTACATAATAGCTCTTACCATATGGAAAGTCTTAAAGCACGAAGGAATTAGCGCAGAAGGGCATGTAACCATGCCCGAATTCAAGGGTGATGAGGTTTAGTGAAAGATTTAGTCGTTATTGGTGGTGGTGGGCATGCTAAAGTCGTTATTGCTACCGCTAGAGCAGCTGGGTATGAAGTAATAGGTATCCTTGACGAAGACGAAACAAAACACGGCAAGGTCATACTGGATGTGCCTATTACAGGCGGATTGGATCTCCTAAGAAGTGGGATGTATGAAAGGGCTGTAATAGCTATTGGGGACAACCGAAAGCGTCAGAGAGTTGCGCATTACTATAAGGGCTTTTGTACATGGGTGACCCTTATCCATCCTTATTCTTTTGTACATTCTACATGCTCGATTGGTGATGGTACCGTGGTTTTTGCTGGAGTTGTCATACAGCCTGAAACTGTCATTGGTGAACATTGTATTTTAAACACATCTGCTTCAGTTGATCACGATTGTTTCCTGGGCGACTTTGTGCACATAGCACCTGGTGTCAGGCTTACTGGTGGTGTAAGAGTTGAAGAAGGAGCATTTGTAGGGGCTGGTGCAGTCGTTATTCCACAGCGTACTGTGGGAGAATGGTCCGTTGTTGGTGCAGGTGCAGTGGTCACCAAAGACGTGAGACCTTATTCAAAAGTTGCTGGTGTGCCGGCTAAGGAAATAGGTTCAGGTGATTCTAGGAAGGAAGAATAAGATTTCGTAATAAGATAGTGTTAAAATCACAGCAAGCATAATTCATGTGGTAACGGTGCACTGCTTGTTAGAGTGGAGGTGTGAGCATGCAAGTGCCTTTATCTGGGCCGGATATAACTGAAAAGGAAATTAATGCTGTCGTTGAGGTCTTGCGTTCGGGAGTACTCAGTATAGGACCCCGACTAGAGGAATTTGAAAACAAGATTGCAACGTTTGTTGGTGTAAAACATGCTATTGGAGTAAACAGCGGAACCAGTGGGCTTCATTTGGCAGTTAGAGCTTTAGGCATCTCAGACGGTGATGAAGTTATAACAACGCCCTTTAGTTTTATTGCTTCGAGCAATTGCATTTTGTTTGAAAGAGCAACTCCAGTTTTTGTTGACATAGATCCTCTCACCCTAAACATTGACGTTGAGCGCATTGAAAGCGCAATAACACCACGGACCAAGGCTTTACTTCCTGTGGATGCTTTTGGGCAACCCGTTGACATCGAAGCTATAAGAAGTATTGCTGCGAAGTATGGTTTGCCAATAATTGAAGATGCCTGTGAAGCTTTGGGTGCGGAGTTTAATGGTATTAAGGCGGGTTCTCATGCGGACATTGCAGTCTTTGCTTTTTACCCAAATAAGCAGATTACGACCGCAGAAGGCGGCATGGTGGTAACTAATGATGACCACATCGCGGATTTAGTGAGGAGTATGCGCAGCCAGGGACGTCCAATAACGGGGCTGTGGCTTGAGCATGAACGACTCGGATACAACTACAGAATGAGCGAACTTCATGCAGCGCTGGGCTGCGTGCAAATGGACCGTATTGATGAAATAATAAGCAAGAGACGGCACGTAGCAGAGATGTACAACTCTCATCTTGGTGAGGTGGAGGAAGTAAGTGTTCCGTATGTGGATCCGAGAGTAAAAATGAGCTGGTTTATCTATGTAGTTCGATTCCATGCCTCGGTTAATAGGGATAAGGTTATGGAGTATCTTATTGAGCACGGTGTAGGTTGCAAGCCATACTTTACACCCATACATTTGCAGCCGTTTTACCGTGAAATGGGTTTTAATGAGGGCGATTTCCCCATAACAGAGTCTGTAGCAAAAACAACGTTGGCTCTGCCTTTCTTTAGTAATATGACAGAGGAACAAATAGATTATGTGGTGAAAACTCTAAAAGAAGGTATCGCTAAGGTCAAGAGCTAATCAAATTATGTGGCCTTTTTGAAAGGAGGGGTTTGATGTCTGAAAGATTGTCTACGCTAGGCAAAAGCAAGTACGTAGTGAAGGGTTTAATGCTAATTCTGGATGTTTTTCTTGTTTGTTTTGCCTTGTATTCTTCTTTTTGGTTAAGGTTTGAAGGTCAAATTCCTCAGCAATACTGGGATTACATGCTAAGCTCACTCATACCTGTTTGCCTACTTTCGCTAGCGAGTTTTGGTGTGTTTAACATGTACAATAGGGCGTGGCGTTTTGCTAGCATTGATGCTTTGCTTGCCACCGTAGAGTCTGCGTTTGTGTCAGTGCTTTTGACCATTGCGTTCACTTATATGTTCAACATGCATTTCCCACGTAGTGTATACATCTTGTTTTTCGTACTAACAGTTGTTTTCGTTGGTTCTTCGCGCTTGTTTTATCGTATCATTGCAGATAGTCTTAGGCTAAGGCTTAGTTCTGAAGGGGATCGTAAAAACGTAATCATAGCAGGAGGCGGGCAGGCTGGTGCATTAACTATTAGAGAGCTGAGAGCTAACCCAAAACTGAACATGGTTCCGGTGGCTATAGTGGATGATGATCCTAACAAAACCGGCACCAGGGTTTTAGGTGTTCCAGTAGTTGGGAAGCCAGAATTGATTCCTTCTGTTGCCAAGAAGAAAAGTGCTTCTGGGGTAATCATTGCAATGCCTTCAGCACCTCGCTCTAGGGTTCGAGAAATTGTTGAGATATGCACTAGCGTTGGCCTAAGAGTTAAAACTATCCCGAGTTTGTATGATTTGATTACTGGCAGAGCAAACGTCAGCAATGTGAGGGACATACAGATTGAGGATTTACTCGGCAGAGAACCAGTGAAAGCCGTGATTGAAGATGCCGCTTCTTACCTTCGTAAGAAAGTGGTTTTGGTCACAGGAGCGGCAGGTTCAATTGGTTCGGAATTGGTCATGCAGGTGGCGCAGTATGATCCTGAACTAATTGTGCTCTTGGACATAAGCGAAAATGGATTGTTTGAAATGGAGCACAAGTTGAAGAGAGAAATACCTCAACTGCGTTTCGTGACTGTTGTTGGAAGTGTCAGAGATGCAGATCGAATCAATGAGATCATGGTTCGCTATGGAGTACAAGTTGTATTTCACGCTGCTGCTCACAAGCATGTCCCACTCATGGAGAGTAATGCCTCAGAGGCAATAAAGAATAATGTTTTGGGAACTTTTAACGCTTGTAAAGTCGCTGCAGCTAACGGCGTTGAACGGTTTATCTTGATTTCCACAGATAAAGCAGTAAAGCCTAAAAACGTAATGGGTGCGTCTAAGCGTTTGGCAGAATTGATTATTCAACTGATGAATCAGCAGAGCGATTTCACTGTTTTTACCGCTGTTCGATTTGGAAATGTGCTTGGTAGTGCTGGTAGTGTGGTACCAGTTTTTAAGAAACAAATTGAAATGGGTGGTCCTGTGACGGTCACGCATCCGGAAGCGACTAGGTACTTTATGACGATTCCAGAGGCGGTTCAGCTTGTACTGGAAGCTGGTGCTCTTGCTAAAGGGGGCGAAGTATTTGTTTTGGACATGGGAGAGCCTGTTAGCGTGCTTAGCCTGGCCGAGAACATGATCAGGCTGAGTGGATTTGAACCCTATAAGGACATTGAAATCGTGTTCACTGGCCTACGACCTGGAGAAAAACTCCACGAAGAGCTTTTTGAGGAAAAGGAAGATCCAACTCTTAAGGAAGTTGAGAAGATTTACAGAGCAAAGCTTGTATCGGACCCTGAAGCTATTGAAGGTGAATACATTAGACTCAAGGAAATGCTAATTAAGATAGATCCTCAGACACTGGTTCCACTTACGGAATTTGAAAAGTGGTTCTACCAAGCTCTAGAGATGGTAAAAGCTAGCGTTCCAAGGGCTGTAGACAACTAGGATAACCTTCTTCTGGGGAATAGTTTACGGCTAGAGGGTTGTGATCGTTTGAGAGAAAAGCTTCTTATGCTTGGTTCACCGCTAAGCACTTTGGATGCGTTCTCATGGAACAATAAGTTAATGGCTTGCGGCGTGAGTTCTTTCTTTTGAAGAATACCTTTTGCTTCACTAGAGAAGAAGGCTCTTGAGTGTGGGTTATGCGCGTCTGACGCAATGAAGTGACATAGCCCTTCTTCCAGGAGCTTAAAAGCAAATCGCTGAATCTGCTTGCCAAACTTTCCCGCAATGCTACCCGCAGTAATCTGAAAATAAACTCCCATATCACCGAGTTTTCTAAGCTTGGTTAAGTCAGCAGGCGTGAAAGATCGCTCTGGATGTGCAAGAATAACTTGGTAACCTGCTAGTTCGAGATCATACACTTGATTGTAGACAAAATCGCCTAGTACCCCCGACGTGATTTCCACCAAGATAAAATCAGATCCGGCAAGTGTTATTAATCTGTCTTTTAAAAGTAAGGCATCTTGGAGCTTGTACTCACAACCGCTGTACAGGTTAATGCCGACGCTTCTGGCCATACTCGCAGCTTCTTCAAACTTTTCCTCGTAAATTTGTTCCAGGTAGGGGCTGTAGTGAGATGTAGCTATGATGTCCGTTATACCTTCTGCCTTAGCTAGATTAAGAAGTGCCTCTGTTTCTTCAGGTGACTGTGGGCCGTCATCTACACCCCAGAGAATGTGGCAATGAATGTCAATCATTGTTACATTCTACCGTGGGTTCTTTTCTTTTTCTTTCGAACCGTTTTGCCTTGATCGTCTTCATAATAGTAGTAATAGTAGTAGTAAGAGGAATAACCCAGATGGCTTTTGTTAACTCCGTTAAGAACTACGCCTATGATTTTTGCTCCCACTTTTTCGAAATTCTTCTTTGCCTGTATGGCAGCATCCATTCGACCAGCAGTAGCAGACAGCACTAGCAGTACACCGTCGCTTATTCTTCCAGCTAACACTGCATCGGTGTAGGCAACGCAAGGTGATGTGTCTAAAATGATGTAGTCATACACAGTCTTCATTTCTTCAATAAACATTGCGAACTTTTTAGAACCCACCAGTTCTGCTGGGTTTGGCGGAATTGGGCCCGTGGTCAAAATATCTAGGTTGTCAACACTGTCTTTTTGTAGCACGCTTTCCAAGGGTCTATCTTCCACCAGCAAATTTGTCAGACCCACCCTGTTGCTTATTCCAAATAGGCGGTGGACATTCGGCCTTCTAAGGTCAAGATCAACCAAAAGAACTCGGCTGCCTCCTTGTGCCATGACCACGGCTAAATTCCCAGAGGTCGTGGTTTTGCCTTCACCCGGAAGCGGGCTAGTTACCACTAAGGTTCTTATGGGATTATCAGGGCTGGAGTATAAAATGTTTGTTCTAAGTACTCTGTAACTTTCTGTTATTAAAGAACGGGGGTTATGTAGCGCTACCAATTCTGGGCCAGGAAACATGCTTCTACTCGCCTCCTTCATTGCCTAAATCCGGGATAACAGTGAGTACTGGTAGACCCAAGTGCCTCTCCACGTCTTCAGGCGTTCTTATGGAGTTGTCGAAATATTCGAACATGAAAGCTAGAGCTATGCCTACTATTAATCCAACCACTGCGGCAACGGCCGTATTGAGAACTTTTCTTGGGCTCACTGGTTCATCAGGCACTGTGGCGGCGTCGATAACCTGAACGTTTTCTACGTTTAGAATCTGTTGAACTGCATCAATGAGTACTTCTGCCAATTTGTTTGCCATCAGGGCTGCCATGTTAGGGTCTGTGTTTTTTACGCTTATCATGATAATACGGGTGTCATTTTTGAGCTGTACACTTACTAGCTCGCTTAACTCTTCCGGTGTCATTTGCAGATTTAAATCGTTGATAACCTGCTGGAGAACTGCGCGGCTTGTGGCTATTTCTCGGTAATCCTTTACCAGCTCTTTTGCAATGGCCATTTCACTCTGGAGGGTTTGAGGCGTGCCAGCATTTTCAGGTGTTACAGTAGCGCGCCCCGCGAACAAAGTAGTAGTTGCCTCATATACTGGCGTAAGCACGAAAAAACTCAGGAGTGCCATCACTACTGCGCAAACAAGAGTTGTACCGATTATTACCTTTGCTCTACGCCTCAGTGTTTGGAATATCTCCCTTAGATCAATTTCATCTTCCATGAGTTGTTGCTGTTCTTCCAATTACTATCCCTCCTCATAGAAACTGTACCAAGAAACAAGCTTCCTTGTTATTCTAACACTTTTAGCTTCTGTTTACTAACAATGTATATCAAGGATTTGTAAGCATATATCTTCTCTTTTTGTATACGTCAGGATTACTAGCGGCGTATGCCTGATTTAGAAGCAGCTTCTCTTATAAGTACAGCATGGCGAAGATATATAATGTTGCAAGAGAGTAAACCAAAGGTAGTTGCTTCTCTGTGGGTAATGCAGACACTTGGAGGGATAGAATGGGTAAGAAACTGTGGATTTTGAATCACTATGCAGTGAGTCCTGATATACCGGGTGGAACTAGACATTTCGACTT
>Ga0208823_1001121_pt1 | contig 21474 bp, 18 predicted proteins | sample AD_UKC075_MetaG_FD_184440 | JGI IMG/M metagenome (GOLD analysis project Ga0208823, IMG submission 184440) | Active sludge microbial communities of municipal wastewater-treating anaerobic digesters from USA - AD_UKC075_MetaG (SPAdes) (version 2) | ecosystem: Engineered > Bioreactor > Anaerobic >... | reverse complement strand
AGCGCGGTGTCGCGCGGTTGGCTGGTGAGCCTCGGTCGCCGGGGGCGCGGAAGCCGTGAATATTGGTATGCGCCAGGTGTCTTCGACGTCATGAATGCGCCCATGGCCTACGCCTCCTCGTGGCAGGCGCTCAAGTCCGGCGGCCAGGTGTTTCGGTGACTTCGTCACCCTTCGCCTACCTCGCGGATCAGCAGAAACTTGATCGCTCTTGCGCACCCGAGGGGCGATGGTCAAGCTCAACGAGTTGGATCCCGAGCTTTAAGGGTGCCTCCCTTCCGAACTCGGGTCAGTGGCGGCGGCCGTCATCTGTCACGCCGACCGAAGGCCGACCACCGCCGCATCGAGCGCGTCGGACTGGTTCACGATAAGTGCCTGCGCCGCCTTTCGGAGCTGGTCCAGTCGCGCCTCCGACGGGTCATCCATCGCACCTGCGACGCGGGCATCCTGGATCTGGAGTCGGTGGAAGCTGCCACCGTGGACGGCTCGCCGTGCAAGCACCTCTCCAGCCCACACGCTCGTTGCCAGGCCAGCGAGGTCACGGGCGCTGCCAAGCCATGACGCGTCGGCATCGAACAGCACACCGGGTGGCGCTACGCCCGTCCCCAACGAGACCATCACGACGGAGGTCCCGGTGAGTCCACGTGCGGAAGTCAGCGCCAGTGACTCGACGATGGCGACACCCGCCGGGTTATTCGCCCACACCCCGCCGTCCACGAAGGAGCGGCGTTGTCCCGCCCAATCCACTTCGAAGGGCGGAAAGTACGTAGGGGCCGCAGAGGTGGCGCGCGCGGCCTGCCACAAGGGCAGATCGAAGCGAGGGTCGAGCTTGGCGTCGCTTGAGGTCAGCACGACTGGCAGGGCGACGTTCGCATCGAACGTCGTCACGGCTAGGGGCATGTCAAGGTCGGACAGGCGACGATCACCCAGGACGGCTTGCAAGACCTGCTCAAGCCCGTCGGGCCGGTGGCGCGCGTTGCCGCCGAAGTTGGCGTTTCCACCGAACGGGCCTCCAATGTTCCTGGCCGAGCGGTCGAGGCTGTCCCATAGATTCTTCCCGTCGCCCCAGATCCTTCGCTCCCATACGGAACGCTCGACGCCGCCGAAGATAGTGCGACCGTGCTTGGGGTAGAACCCAGCCAGATCTTCAGCGGACATGCCCGCGGCCAGCCCAATGGCCAGGATCGCGCCCGTGGAGGTCCCCACCACTAGATCAACTGTGCTGCGCAGTGGAACGCCCAGCCGACGCTCCAACTCGGCCAGGACGAGTGCGGGAATGTAACCCCGCATCCCGCCACCGTCGATGGACAGCACTCTCACGGGTGCGGCGAGGGTCATGGCCGTACCTCGCCGGGGAGCTGCTGAGCGACCTCTGCTGCGCCGACAAGAAGATCTTCGAGAGGGACGGAGTACGGACCCAGCTGCACGTTCACATCCGGCACCACACGCACGAGGGTCCGGTACTCCCCGAGCATCTCAAGCGCAACCCGGCACAACGCCGGGGAAACGAACGCGGCGAACGTTACCGCGTCATCGTCCAACCCTCCCGAAACGGCAGCCGAGAGGACCACACTCATCGGGTCAGGGAACAACAACGCGGCCGCGGGGATGTCGAGGCCTTCGATGCGCACCTGGAAACGTCCCGTGGCGCCGATGCGGGTGAGCAATGGACAACCCGGAATCGGCCGACCTGCAGTAATGATCGGCCACCATTCGACGAGGAATGGGCCCGTCGAGACAGTGACATACGCGGCACCTTGTTCCGACTGAAGGACCGTGTTGAGACACAAGCCGTCTGAGAGGGGCGCGCTGAGGTAGCAAGTAGCGGGACCGCGGCGCAACTCAAAGGCTCCGAACGCGAGGCTCGGGGATCCCTCGGAAGCGCCAACGACGAAGGGCAGGTCCTGGTCATCACGGACCTGAGGGACACGGGAAAGGACCGTCGTAGTCATCGAATTCCTTTCGATAGCGGCTCAGTCGCCCAACTCTCGCCATCGCTCTGAAAGCTCGAAGGCGGCCTTGCACGCCTCAATGAGCTCCTTGAAGCCAGCGGAATCTCCAAAAGCGCCGCCGATCGTAGACACGGACCCCAGCAATCCGGAGACCGCGTTCAGGCGACGCGACAACCGATCCGGTCCGCCGAGGATGGTCATCAGCTCTGGCAACGTCTCCCATGGGGCAGCCAACCGCAGAGCCGCGCCGAGCGCCGCCATCATGAGGTCCTCGCGTAGATAGGGCGGGACCTCGCTGCGCCGCCTGCCCCGAAGTGGTTCGGCCAGCACCCACTCGGCGCCCTGCATGGTTCGAACTTGCATGAGACACCGGCGATCAAAGGCTTGCTCAGTGCCGGCCTTGAAGTGGTCATAGATCTGCGGCCAATGCAAAGCGACATGCTGGGTCAGCTGGTCTCCGAAGTCGGCCCCACTGAGCAGGTCGTAGAAGTATTGCGGTACGTCGCCGAGACTTGCCACCAGCAGGTCCAGGTCGTCCGTGGCCGGCAGGATGTAGTGGCACAGGACCAGCGGCGGACCGTCGTGGTCGGGAAGATCGACGTCTGACTGGAAACCCGTGTACCAGGGCGTGTAGCAGATCGTCGTTTTCCCGTCCGCCTCAGTCACGCCGATCGGCTCGACTGTGGTCTGCAACACGAACCGCAGCGGTGGGCATATCGACCCGGAAAGGTCGAGGCCTACGGGGTTGGAGATGGTATGCCGCTCGCCTGCCACTGGACCCCCCTGGCCGTGATGCACCTTCGCCGGACTGGGTGAGTTCAACTGTGCCATACGACCCGGGTCGACCACACCAGAACGGCCGATTCGCTGGTGTGAGCACGTCGGTGTTGTCAAGCAGCTGCCAGGTCTCGTGCAGCAGTCCCATCCCAGAGGAGACCGACACATCGACCGCAACGTGCTGGCCATGACCTCCCTGACCGGCCTCCTCGGCGGCTTTGTCCCATGGCTGCGAGCCCGGCCGTCGTGCGCTCAGCCCACATCCACCGTGAAAGGACACCCGTCGCTTGCTTGCCTGTTCTGCTGGGAGACCTCGTAACCGCTGACGCGACTGAACTCGATGCCCTTCCCTCACAAGAGGGCCATCACCACGGCGGATTGCGCTGCCGTGTCGCGACGATGCTTGTGCCATGATTGGTCCGTGGCCGCGACCAGTTCCGAGGAACCCGCCGTGGCGTCGATGTACAGCGTCGCGCCATCACTTTCCAGGAACCCGTTGGGGATCGTGGCCCTTGCTCTGGTGCTCGTCTATGGCCTCGCTGCGCTCGTCACATTCGGCAGTGCCAACCTAGAGGCGTCTTTGAAGGCGCCTTTGATTTGGTTTCTGGTGCTGTTCCCCTTGACGGTATTGGGGGTCTTCATGTGGCTCATCTCCAAGCACCCATCACGACTTTATTCGCCTAGAGATTTTCGGGGAGACGACGCCTTTCTCGAAGCCACGCAAGGCCAGCTGAGATCAGTGGCCTACCTGTCCGCCGCCCAGGCGCGGCAGTCGGGCGAGGTCTCAGTGAATACTGAGCGTGAAGTTGAGGATGTTGTTGAGACTGTTGTCAACAGTCGTCGGGCGGACAGGAGTTTTCGACTTCTGTGGGTTGACGACCGACCTGAAAACAATGTTTGGGAGCGGAAGGCCTTCATTGCGGCGGGGGCATCGGTCAGTTTGTCGCTCAATACTTCAGACGCGCTTGAAGCGCTGAGCGTTGCGACGTACGCCGTTGTGATCTCGGATATGGGCCGTGCCGAGGGGCCGCGAGAGGGGTACGTACTCCTGGATGCGATGAGAAAGGGAGGTGATAGAACGCCACTGGTCTTCTTTGCGTCCTCGAATGACCCGTCGCACAAACAGGAAACTCGCGAGCACGGTGGTCAGGGGTGCACCAATGATCCACGCGAACTGTTTGAAATCGTCATGGCCTTGGCGACTAAGCCTTTGGCCTGAGCCCTGATCAGTAAGTGGCTCATCCCAAAGCGGGGCGTAGCCGGGGGCTGAATCCACCGGCCCTGAGGAGGCAGCGGGCGGATGTAGTGGGTGAGGTTTCGGAAGGCGAAGGCTGAGCCGCACAGGTGCTCAAGCCGACCGTTGATCGCTTCGGTTGGGCCGATGGATGCGCCCGGGTCGGTCGAAGTGGGCCAGGACGTCGTCGGCGCGTCCGTCCCGACCCTTTCCTGGACCCAACCCGGACAGGCTGGGTGTCGAGAAGTGGTCGAAACCGCGCGACGTCACGCTGGGAATCTTGCACGCCACGGCCCGCCACGCAAGGTCGTGCAAGTTATGGTGCACCTGGACTCGCCGCTGTCCCGATCCTCGATGGGCTCCGCCTGCGACCAGCGGCTGGACGCTTCCGAATGGGATGTTTTCCCTGGTCACCGCGACTCGTCATAGCTTCCCGGACGGTTGGGTCGTAAGCGGGGGAGCGATGGGGAGCTATGACGAGTCGTGGTGAGGACTCCCTCCCTCGTCGCCGACCTATACCTGCGCCGCGGCGGCGGTTCGTCGGGCTCGTCGATAGTCGGGAGCAACTTTAAGTTCGTCGGGCAGATGTCGAGATGCATCCAAGACGGCACGGCAACGCCCGGCGAACATTGCACAAATGGCAGTCCACGGCGGACCCCATACAACTTTGAGAATGCGGTTGATCATCCTGCCCCCAAGGGCGTCAGAAGGACCAGACCTGATTCGGGTCGTCGAAGGCGGCTCGTAGTTTCGAGAGATCCCCAGCCGCCGCTGGAGGGGAGTCCTTGGCTAGGTCCACGATGCCCGTCACGACCGAGTGGAGTGACTCGGTGTCTCCACTCTCAAGGGCGTGGTCCATCGCGCGGAAGAGGTGCTGATAGATCTCTCGCCGCTCGGTGAATACGTTGGCGAAGTACCGCTTCAGCGTGCCTTCGGCGGCCTTGATGGTGGCGACCTCCGTTTCCCGGTAGGTGCGCAACTCCTCCCGCTTGCGCGCCTCCTCCTCGTGAATAGCCACATACTTTCCCGCGGTGTCGACCAGTCGCGTCAGCGCTGCTAACGCCTCGGGCGCGGCGACGATCGCGCTGGCGTCCAGGACCTTGCCCTCGATCGACCTCTCATCAGCCATCGCTGTTCTCCCTGTTCATCTCCCGGTACCGGATCCTCAGGGTCTCAGACTGCTCCGACAACTCACCGCACTCATTGACCAAAGGAGCCTGCGCGACTGCCTGCACAGCCGTTACCAGCTCAATCGCCTTCCCAAGTGCATCCATGTGCTCATCCGGGTCGAATGTGAGACTCTCGAGCCTGTCCATGGCGGCTTTCGCGCGCAGGTCCAGCCTCGTCAGCACGTCCGTGAGTTCGTCAGCGCGCTGGGCGACGGCGCGCAGCTTCGCGTCCTGGAGGTCCAGTTCGGCAAGCGCAACTTGCACGTGGGTCACGAAATCTTCGGCGCGGGTGAGGGCCCTTGTGCCTTGGATCTTGCAGGTGGAGCCGGCTGCGAGCAGGGTGACACCGCCCACTGCAACTCGGGTGGCCCGATTGCCGAGGGCTATACCGCCGCCGCCGTCCTTGATCGGTCCGCCCCCGCGAAAGGCGGCAGCAGCCTTCTCCTTCGCGGCCCCGGTCAAGTCAGTGATCTTGGCTCCGGTGCCGGCAACGCCGTACTTTTCGACTGCGCTGCTAATTGCACCTGCTGTACCCAGGCCAGCGATTGCCGTGCTGGATGCTCCGGTCACCCAGCCAGCGATGACGGCTTCGTGGCCGGGAGTGGCCGGCATCAGGGCAAGGGCGGCTTCGAGTCCGTCCACGAGGAGCCTGTCGCTCTCACGTACCTCCTTGGCGTGGGCGCGCAGCCACAGGATCATGCGCTGTACAACCCCGGCGAAACACTCGTGCTGCAGCCCCGAGTAGTGGATCAGCTGCTGGTTCGCTGCTCTTCGCCGCTCCTCCGAGGCTGCTGCGCGGGCGTCGTGTCGTTCCCTTGCCTCGACTTGACGCTTCTGAGCAGCGAGAAGGTCACGTGCACCCATGGCACCGAGTCCTGAGCCCACCGCGCCGGCTACAGCACCAACGCCAAACAGGGCAGCGGGCACGGGGCGAAAGGCGCCGGCAGGAAGGGTAGGCATACGCGATTGTGGCACTCGGTGAGCACCGCGACGCGGCAGATCGGGACGCCCACCACCTGCGTGAAGTTCACTCCGTGGGTTCCAGAGGTCAGGGGTTACGGGCTGCGCCCTCCCACCATTCCTACATAGACGACCACTCTAGGCCGCTCACGACCCACGGTGACCTCAGTTCGCCGGGTCGGCAGCAACGGACTCGAGGAGCAGACCCAGACAAGGGAGTTCGCCAGTTCATCGGGTGGCGTGTGGGTGGTCACGAAGCCGGGCGCGGCCAAACGTCGCACAGGACCTTGGCCAGTTTCACCGATCGCTTCCGGATGTCCTCCTCGGTCCAGGCCTCGGCATGGTGGTCGACGATCTCGCGACTGAGCAGCAGGACGCTGTACTTGTTCAGCAGGGACCGCTTTCCCAGGCCCTTGTTCTCGCCAGTTGTCTTGAGCGGGGCCGTGGCGGCGTCAGTCCAAGGCCGATGCGACAGCGTCCCATTGAGGTCGGAGGTGACGAGGGTGAGGTTGCCGAGGGTGTTGACGAGTTTGTCGCGGTCCGCTGCTGCTTCGGGCGACAGTTTGGGCTCGGGGTCCCAGTGGCTTCGCCACGCCTGGGGCATCACGTGCTCAACGGAGAGCTTGGGAGGCACGGTGACAGCCTCGTGGCGCTGGGTTCGCATCTTCATTTCAAGGGCCTCGAGGACCACTCGCAGTCGGGCTTGGCGCACGTTTCCATAGAGCTTGATCCCGGGCAGGGTAGCGACCATCTCGTCATCACTTGGCCAAGTCCTCGCGTCCGAGGTCTGGTTGGCGAGGTAGTCCCTAACGGCCCCGCCAACCTCGTCGACGAAGACGTCGTCGAGGGTCCCCAGGATGGCGACCATCATCTTGTTGACGTCCTTCATGGTGCTGCGGAGCAGCGTGCGTCGAATGACCCAGCTCTCGAGCGCGCCGAGGGCGATCGCGATCTGGCCCTGCGGGACTGCGTGGTTCTCCGACAACATCCACAGAAGCAGAGGGGTTGTCGAGGCGAGTTCGAGCGACTCCACGACACGCCCATAGAACTGGCCTTCGACACTGTCTCTCGACAGTTGGGCGAACCCGCGGAACGTGTTGGCGTCTCGGCGCAGTTCGCTGAGGAGTACCTCAGCGTGGGTAGTCGTGGTCATCAAGGGCTTGGCGTAGGCGACGAACTCCCGGAATACCTCGTCGGTGAGGACGTCGTCACGGCGGCGCATGGTCAGCCAGTACTGGAGGAAGATGTCGATCCGGGAGCGCATGTGGCGGCCCTGCGTGATCTCGTCACGCCACCAGGTGTCGTCGAAGTCGGCCCAGTACTTCTCGGGCCAGGAGTCGACGTTGGCGTGGAGTTGTTCCCCTACCTGGAAGATCCAGTTCTTGATGAGGTCGGCCTTGAGCAGCGGGGTGCCGCGGTCGTTGAGGGTCTCGAAGATGACCTGGTCATCGTCGTGGCCGGTGAGGTTGATGGCGACGACGTAGAGCCGGGACTGGACCACGTCAGACAGCGCGGCGACGCGGGCCTTCTCGTCTCCCAGAGGCTGCTCGCCCTCGTCGACGACGCCGGCCAGCCAGTTACCGACCTCAGTCCGGAAGAACTCATGGCCCTCGACGATCAAGTGGTCACCGTTGTGTGAACCGGCTCCATCCATCGCGAACTCGAAAGCGGCTCTGTCCGAGCGTGACGGCCATAGCTTGAAGCGTTCGGGTCGGCCGGCAAACCGCTTCGCCTGGTTGAGGATCAGTTCCTCGATCGCCTCGGCCTCGACCTCGTGGCCACGGCTCAGCACCGCTTCATGGACTGCGTCGAGCATGATCTGCAGTGTCGTGCTGCGCTGCTGACCGTCGATCACGGACTGCCTTGTGACATCGCCTGCGGTCGCTGACTTCAACTTGAAGACGACGGCGCCGAGGAAGTGACCGCCGACGGCCTCTAGTGAGGCTTCGTCCCCGTCCGCAGCGATGACCTTCTCGGCCACACGGCGAACGTCCTGCCACAGGGGCTGCCATTGGTCATCGAGGGTCCACACGTACGGGCGCTGGAATGCCGGGATCTCATAGTGAACGGTCGTCCCAAAGAGTTCACGCGGGTTGAGTGCGTCGGCTTTCACAGTGCCCCCCGTTGAATCGGTGTCGGCTGCAGGCTAGCCGGTATCACTGTTTCAGCGGGGCTCTTCGGTCGACTTCGGCTATCACGGCCACCTCGACTCGGTGCGTGGATCGGCGCTGGCCTTGCCATGTTGCCGCGGCGGCCGCCAGGCAGATGACGGCGACGACGGCACCTCCCACGTTCGCTTGACCAGCCCATGCCGCTGCAGCAAGGGCGTAGCCCGCCACGACCAGTGGCGGCCCGGCCGCCCCGTAGTGCCTGCTGGTGAAGGCTCCGATGATGAGCAGGCTCGCGGCGAAGGTGCAGATGGGCGCCAGGAGCGCGAGGGGCGGCTGAGGGATGCCAACACTGAGCGACGCTTGAGGAAGGTTCGCCCCGGCGACCATAGGTATTGCAGCGAGGCCGGCAACCCAAGTTGTCAGGGACCGGCGCCGGCCCTTCCGCAGCGCCAGTTCGCAATCGCGATCGCTGACGGTAAGTCGAGCTAGACGGTTCGCTCGACGAAGCGACACCGTCGGCGCACTCATACCGTAGGCGATCCCCAAGCAGGCTGCGAGGACAAGCAGGCCAGTGGCACCTGCGTTGCGCATGAGTGTGGTGGCGCTAACGACTGTGCCTGCGGCGAGCATCGGGGCGAGTGCGCGCACCCACCGCGCGCCCGTCAACCCCACATGAGTGTCGTGCAGCATCTCAGCCGTCACAGTGCTCGCGACAACGGAGGCGCTTGACCGTCCCTTCGCTGCGGCAACAATGGCCTCTTCGATGGGCCTAAGGACGAACGGTTCGTTCTCGAAGTAGCGGACGTGGTCAAGAGCGACGCTGGACATTTGAGGAATGACCGTGACCCGGGCGAGAACCGGTTGCGCGGCCAACATCGATGACACAGGGTCATGGGTGGCGACGAGGTCGAACCCAGGTGCCTGAAGGTCCGAGGCGCCTGCGATGCGTTCGAGACGATGCCGGTTGATCGTGACCCAGACGACCGGCAGCACGCTTGCCAGGATGAGCGTCAAAATTGGGCCCGAGTCAAACGCAGTCGCGCGAGTCATCGCAGCACGGAGGTCTTCCAAATAGTCGGGCCACGTCGACATGTACTGCAGCTGGAGCGCGAAGCTCAACCGCGGATCGGACAGAGACGTCCAGAGCCCGGTTCCTAGCGCCAGCGTGGCGGCGAGCATGCCTTGAATCGATAGAACGAGTGCCGGCAGCGAGGGAAGCACGACGAATGCGAACACCCCGGCCATCATGAACAGCAGCATGCCGAGGAGCAGTGCGGCGACTGTGCGGGTGTCCCGGCGACCTTCGTTCAGCGCAACGAGGAGTGCGTGACCCGATCCAAGGGTGACCGTCCAAGGGCGGTCACTGGAGCGACCGGGTGGGAGTAACTCCGCCAGAATCGAGCCGCCTTGAGAGTGGCCCACCCGGACCTGACGGTCGCACTGCACGGCTTTCAGCCGTGCACTCACGACCTCACGGATGGCCAGGTGGCTGTCATCATCGTTGGTCCATGCCATGGGGTGGCCGAGGTGCCGGTGGCCCTTGGGGGTGCAGGCTGCACAAGCGAGCAGCGGCACGATCACGAGACTGGAAAGCGCGAGGGCCATGCTGAAGACGGTGAATGAGACGACGTCCAAGAACGGCCGGAGCACCCAGCCGAAGGCGCGCATCATCGCCTGCGGACGCAGTTGCTGAAGCGGCGAAGCCCACGCGACCTCGGTTGGTCTTGATCGACCCATCCGCCTCACCCAACCTGCAATGACGTAAAGGAAGATCGTCTGGGATGCAGCACGAGTCACCCACCAAGACGTCCTGGCCTTCCTTGGAAGCGGCAGGTCCTTGCCCCAACAGATCGGGTCGAGTATCACCTCGACTCGATCTGCGTCCGCGCGAAGGTGCCGATGATGCTCCGAAGGCGAACACCTTTCCACCCGGCAAGGAAGAGTCGCCCACTCTCTCCGAGACCCGTTCAACAACCAAGCCTCGACGCGACCGACACTGTCGTGAGCCCACGCAGCCTCGCTGTCGACACCGATGCCATGGACTATCGGTACGTGAACGGTTACGACATCACGCTCCTGCTGCTCTCGTTTCACAGGTGTGACCGGCCCGGACGACCGTGCGCGCTTCCCCCTATTGCTCATTTCGTGAACGTACAGACGACCTCGGACATTGACGATCTTCGAGCTTGGCCAGGCCATGCGGTCCCTGCATGGACGCGGTAGTTCAGCGAGGAAGGCCTCGGCGCGTTCCCGGGTCAAGGTCCCCCTCCTCGACCCCAAACAACTCGCGAAGGAGGTCGTGCTCGCCTCGATCATGCAGCATCTTGGGAAGCCAAGTGTGCGCGCCAGCGGATGCCTGGACAACCCACCAAAGTTCTTCGACGTCTCCTGCGGTTTGGCGCTCAAGTAGGTAATCCGCATACATGATGGACGCCATCCAATCGCTGCCGAACGCATGCTCTCGAAGGAGGGCAAGCGCGGCCGACATCATGCCTCGTCCACCCGCCGCAGCTGCCAGTTCAACTGCAACGGCAACAGGGTGGTGTCTGCACGTCAGAGTGTCCCAGAGTAGGTTCCGGGTGGGGGTGTAGCGGTGCCGCGCAAGGTGATCCTGGTAAAGGTAGTCGTGAAGGTCGTATGACTCATGGGGAGGCTCACCCGCGGTGACAGCGGTCCAGTGGGGGGTGAGTGCGGGGACGCCGTGCTGGTGGTGATCGTGGATGTGGATGCCGGTTAGGGCGTCGTCCTGAAGTGCAGCCTTAGTCACTTCGTCGAGGGCGGTGGGTAGCCACTGGTCAGGGGGCCGGTGGTCTGGTGGAGTGAGGTAGCCGGGTGCGGCGCCTTCGATGGCCCAGCGGGGCAGGGGGTTGGGGTGGCCGATGCGGCGTAGGTCTCCCGCGGCGCATAGGACGGCTCGGGCTGCGGGGCTGAACTCGTCGGGTGGGTGGGTGCCTTCGGGTGGGTAGAGCCGATCGACGAGTTGGGTGCCGCCGGCGAGGACTTGGGTAATCTTGCGGCGCCGCGGGTGGCTTGCATGGGTCGCGGTGTCGATCGCCTTGCGGAGTCGGGGGTCGTCGACCGGTATGTCGTTGAGGTCAGTGTCGGTGAACGCGTCGGGGACAGTCACGACCGTGGCTCGGGTGAGCAGTTCCGGAATGGCGCCGCTGCCGACCGCAGTCTTGTCTGGGCCGCGCCGGGCTCGCATGGCCGAGAAGTAGGTTGGCCAGATAGTTCCAGCGAACACGATGGGGCCGACCGCGGCGTGCAAGAGTTCGGCGATGGCTTTCGCCGCGGTGATCCCGGAGGGTGTGTCAGTGAGGCGGTCCTGCAGCTCGTCGAGCCAGATGACGGTCCTGGCGGGTATGCCGTCGAGGAGGGCCTGGGCGAGTCTGGAGTCGCTGCGGGGGGCAATCACCGCCCAGTCGGGCAAGACCGCAGTGACGGCTTCGTAGAGGGTGCGGGTCTTGCCCGAGCAGGACGTCCCAACCACCAGCACGAGGGAGGGCTGCTCCGAGGCCGCGGCGTGCTCGAGTACCTGGCGCAGTTGTTGGTCGTGGTCGCGGGCAAGGTAGGGGGTGAGTGTGGTCTCGTCATGGACGGTGATCGAGGCATGCACCCCCAACAACCCCGGATCCCACGCGCGGATCGGTGCGCCGACGACGAGTCCCTGGCTGGTGGCCTGCCGGGTGGCTTGGGTGGCGGTGCCGGCCTGGTAGTCGTCGCGGTGGTAGTGGTGCTCGTGTTGGCCGCCGATGAAGCCGGTGCCGCCGTGGATGTTGACCTGCTGGCCGGGTGCGGGTCGTTGGTGGCTGGTCACTGCGGTAGGGGGCGTTGCCACCGCTGCGGGCCTGAGCCGCCGGCGGTGGTGATGGTCAGGACGGGGGATGGGTCACTGAGTCTGGGGTCGTGGGTGAACATGACGGAGGATCCGGGTGGGATGTCCCGGTCGGGCGGTGAGGGCCACGCCAGGTTGACGTTCGCGGTGATGGTGACTCCGACGGCGGTGCCGGTGCCGGTGTTGCGCAGCTCGTAGCCGGCACCGGCCAGCCGAAACACCTCCCAGCTGACTTGAGCCACTGCCGGTACAGCGTGGTGGTGGACGTGTTGGCCACCGATGAACCCCGTGCCGCCATGGGTGTTGGTCACGTTGATGACTTGCGCGGCCACCGACCCAGGCGCCATCGCGGCGGGTCCAGCCGCCGCAATCAACTCGCGGGCAAGGGTCAGGATCTGATCGTCCTGCTCCAGATCAGCGTCGACCAGATGCCCGTGCAGCGACTCCCCATTGGCCGTGGTCGGTTCGGCGGCATACACGGTGAGCTTGGCATCCCCGATTGGGTCCTTCTTCAGCCGTCGGCGCAGTGCAGCGATCAGCCGGTCCCGGGTCCCGGTGATCGAGGCCTTGGTCATGTCCTTGACGGCGTCACCCGCCCCAGCTCCCGCTGAGGCGGCGATCGCCCCCAGAACCGCCGACACCGCATCCAACTGACCAGCATCCATGCCTACATCAAACCGCACCGCGTGGACTCGACAAGGCCCGACTCAATGAGGCACCGCGCGAGCCATAACGATGGATGCAGAAACAGGCCCGAGGCATAACGTGGCGTTTATGTTACATACGAGAGGTCGCTGCGCAAGTGTCGAGATGCAGCGAAGATGGCTCGATCGAGCGCAGGCTACTTTGCAGAAATCGGCCCACGAGGAGTTGTCGTGCAAGCTCTACGGGGGGCCGTCGGCGCACTTCACGATCTGCATCCGGCCCGGCTGGAACCGTCAGTCGGGTGTGCACGTGGCCACCGTGGTCGAGTACTTGAGACGTCAGCCCGCACCGCGGGTCGCCGCTCGGAGGTCAGAGAGGGCTGCGATGCTGACCGGATCGCTGTGCCCCAAATACTCAAGTGCGAGCGCGACCACGCCCGTCGCGGCTTGAACAGCCATCAGAAGTACGAGGTCAGTGGCGTCTCGCGAAGGCGCCGCGAAGAGTTCGTGTGCTTCCTCTTCACCCGTGAAGCCCAGGATCGCGCGTGCGTGCCAGTCCCCGTGCGCCACCGCGCTCGCAATGCGGTAGTAGGCCTGTCCCTCACCAACGACGTGATCACTGTCGACCTGGGCGAGCATCCCTTCGACGAGTTGAGCTATGCGCGGTCGGTCCTCGAGGCGCTCGTCCAGGATTGTGTGTCGGATTGGGTGTCGCTTGCTTCGTCGCGTTTCGTAGCCGGCTCGGCGCGCCCAGTCCAGCCACCATTCGATCTCGGCCTTCATCTCGGGATCCTCTGGCGCCCCAACGTCGGGGCCTAGAACGAGCTTGCGGACGGAAGTCTGGATACCGGCCCGAAAGATGTCCATGTCCGTGAGCCCGTCAAGCGTCATGCTCGCGGCCCGACGAGCGCGCTCCCGCTCGGACAAGCCGCTCGCGAAAAGCCAGGTGCCAAGGGCTGCAGTCTCAACCGTGCTACGACCGACTGCGAAGAGTGCAACGGCCGCGCGTTCTGAGCGAATGAGCGCGGGGAGGGCTGCCGCCCCGTCCAACATCGCGGCAAGCGTCCCAGCCGAGGTTCTGAGGAAGATGTCGTGGAGATAGACCGCGTCAGGGCACACGTCCTCAGACCAAGTCGACCCGATGGCAGCTTCAAACGCATGGCTCAACGTCGCACGGAGAATGGGGAGCGTCCTGTCGACGCGTCTGGCCACTTCGTCGGGCATCGAACCTCCAAGGACATCCAGATTCGGGGTCATGGGTTACAGCTCCCCCCGGTTGGCCAGTCGCTCAACATATTCGAGGGCGGCTAGACGTTCCTCGAACTCCGCGAATTCCGGGACCGGGGTCAGAGGTTCTGTGGTCAGCTTGAAGTCGCGTCGGATGCTCGATACCTGGTGGCGAAGTGCGTCTCCGTGCCCGGTCTCACCAGCGACGGACTCGACCTCTTTGAGCATCGTGTTGGCTCGATCTCTGGTACAGCCGTCGGGATGGTCGCGCCTAAATCCGTCGATGGTCCGGCTGAGTCGTCGCGACCTTCGCCGCTCGTCCTCGGCGGCGGCGACGCCACGGAGGCGGCCGCTGACTTCGGCGATGAGGAGGGCGAAGTTGGCCTCCAGAGCTGGCACGCCCGAGGGTCGGCTCCCACTACGTGGCAGTCGCAAGTACCGAATCACCTCTTTGGCGAAGCCGACCTTCTCGAGTGATGTGTCGAACTGCGCAGCGAACGCCTCGGCCAACGCGTCGAAGAGCCTCCCTCCGTTTCCCTGAATGCGCGCACTGACGTCGCCAGCCGTAAGCGCGTCCTTGTTCACGTCGATCTGGAGGAAGCGCTCTGCGTAAGCCCGGGCAGCCGCGATCGCGACCGGAAGTGGGATCAGATCCTCGATCTCGTTCACCACAACCCCGTCACCAACCTCGAGCGCCCCAACGTTGGCCGACGCCCAGTCGCCAAGCATGACGATCGCCTCAGGCGGGAGGAGCTGCTTGTTCTGCGCGCCACCCCGCAGCAACTTGGCTCGGGCATCACGCCCAGCCTGATCAGAGTCGAGCAGTGCAGCACACGGCGGTTTGACTTCGTCCTGGCCCCGAGCCAGGTACACCATGTAGGGAATGCTTGAGGCCGACCCCGCGGGCACGATGGTCGTCTCGTTGAGGTCCAGCGTTTCGCTCTCTGGGGCGCCCCGACGGCGCAGGAGCGAGGTCATCTCTGCCAAGAGGACCTGGTCCGACAAGCCTTCGACAAAGAGGTTGGCGCCGCCGATGAACGCCGTCTCGGCGACGTAGGCGCCGAGCGACGATCTGAGCGGCTCGTAGCGGTTCACGCTGGCGTCTTTGACGACTCTGGTGCCTTCCTCACCTGAACCCTTGTCGAGAACTCGGATCCGGTGACCGGCGTTGCGATTGATGAGGAATGGAGAGTGCGTAACGTAAACAACCTGATCGTCGGTCACAATGCCATCCGGGCGTACGTGGTGTTCAAGCACCCGGAGGAGGTCTTGCTGGCCCCTCGCCGAAAGGTACGTATCGGGCTCATCCATGAGGAGAATCTGCGGTTGATCAGCAGGGCGCTCGTTGGAGCGCAACTGGATGTAGTAGCTGAGAAAGTAGCGCAGACCAAGGCTCCGTTCGCCGAACGAGTAGTCGGTCCCGGTGCGGTCTCTGATCGTGAAGACGACTTCGTGCTCTCGAGGCGAGATTCGCAGGGTGAAGTCCGCATCCTGCGTCCACCATCGGCGCAAGGTTAGGTGCCTGCTGATGGAGTCGTTCATGGTCTGGATGAGGCCGTTAACCAACCCCTCCTTCTCCTCCTCGATTGCCTGGGCCAGGTCCTCGAATGCTGAGGGGTCGATCCGCGCGACCTCCGTCAGGAGGAGACGTCCCAGCTCGTCGCCGGCCGCGGCCGTGTCTGCGGAGGCCAGTTCGGAGAATAGTGACGGCGCACTCTGGCTGAGCGCCTGCTCGGACTGAAAGCCGCTCAGGGTCGTCAGTAGGCTGCGGCGCCGTCTGCGGCTCATCGAGCGACCAGGCTTACCGGCCAGGAGCTGAATCGAGATCGAGTCGGGGACAGGCACATTCGTCTTGAGGCGTAAGGGCAAGGGCATCATCGCCTGAATCGCGGCGATTGCGGCGGGCAGGAGAGGCACCGGCTGGTCGTCGCCATCGACCGCGTCCCACTCGGTTGGCGTCGGACGGAGCAGGAGCAGGGTGCCGTCCTTTCGGAGCGGCACATTCTCGTCAAGAAGCACTTGACGTTCCGAGTCGGTCAGGGTGAAGTTCCCGCCAATCTCGGGAGCCCGTCGCAGACCCCTTTCAGCCGAGAAGAGCGGGGAGTAGCGACAGAAGTCTCGGGCGTCTTGATCTGCTCCCAGGAGCAGGATTTCGATGGCGTCCAGAAGATGCGACTTCCCGGACTCGTTCGCTCCGGCGACCGCAGTGATGTCCGGCTCGAGCCCGACGCGGACGTGTGGATACCAACCAGCTTCCGTTTGCTCCCACGGGACGGGAGTTGCGCCCGGAGTGGCCTTGCGTTCGTAGTCAAAGTTGAACGACTTGTAGAACCTGACCAACAGTGTTCTCAGCTGCATGGGTGCCCTCACTCGTTCCGCGTAGGGTCAGTCGCTCCGGCCCGGCCACCATGGAACCAGACGGCGCCGACAATGGAGAGTTCCGCAGGTCGCACCAGTGGCCTGGACAGCGTCTACGACTCACGCACGCTGGGCAGGAAACGAGTGAGTGCGAACTGCTGGTGCTCCTCGAGGGACTCGGCGAACTGCCTAAAGCGGGCGCGGTCCTTGGCGGTGGGCTTCTTGCCGCGCCAGGCTGGGGAGGTGTGGAGGTGGCCGTGGGCGAGGTGGACCCATTGCCAGGTCAGGGCGTGGCCATGGGACTCGGGTCGGGTGGCTGGGCGGCACTCTTTGACCCATTCGTCGAACCATCGGTAGAGCGGGCGCCGGTGGGCGATCTTTGCTTCGGCGTTGCGGTAGTTCCACGGCCCGGCGGGTGAGCGCTCGTCACGGAGCCCGTCCCAGACGGCGTCGAGGCGGCGGGCCCATTCGGCGTTGTCGACGAGCAAGGTGGCTGAGCAGGTGCGGGCACACGTGACGCCCATCGCCGCTGGCATGCCCAGAGTCTCTGCGGCTTTCGCCCACGACGCCACGCCCGGGTGGGTGCGGGCCAGGCAGAGCGACGCGAACAGCCGCACGGTGGCCTCGCTGGCGCTAGAGGCGCCGACGAGGTGCTCGGCGTACAGGTCTGCGGGGATGACTTGGGGGATGCCTCGGGTGTCGACCAAGATTGGGTGCTCCAGGGTGTCGAGGTGGTGGGACAGGCGCCGGTGCGGTGCGCGGGCTGCCATGACGAGCCGAGTGAGGGTGGAGGTCATGACGGTGCGGTCGGCGAGCCACCCGAGCGGCCCGGCCGGCGTGGTCGGAGTGAGCGCCACCCACGGGATGAACATGGTCACGGCCGTGTCGAGGTCGGGTGCAGCGAGGATCTCGTCGGCGGTCGCAAGGGCGTGAGCGCGGATGCCGGGGTCGTCGGGTGGGCGGATGCCCCACCGTCGCGTGCCCGTAGTGGCGAGGAGGCTGGCAGCCCAGTCGGCGAGGAGCTCGGCTCCGGGTTGGCGGGCGAGGTGCAGCAGCAGGGTGGTCAGGTGCCGCAGGTCGCTGAGGTACTCCGCGGCATCCGCCGGTTGCCCGAGCGCCGGGACTGGCGCTCGGCCAAGGGCGGTGTCGACGCGGGCCTGCATCGCGAGGACGGCCGGGGCGGCGGGGTCCTGGGTGATGCTGGTGAGGTCGTGTTGGCACTGCCTAGTGGGGCCAGCGCCGAGGGGGTTCCCGCAGACCGGGACGGCGCCGACGCGGCGGAGGTGGGAGTGGCGTTGGTCCCGGAACGGCCGCTGGCAGGACGGGCACTGAAGCACGAGCAGGCTCTGGTGGTGGGTGCAGGTGGTGACGATGAGGAGCCGCCAGGCGCTGCGCCAGGTGTTGGTGTCGGCGAGGCAGGCGGGGCAGATCTGGGTGCCGTGGGCGGGTGCCCAGCCGCGGGCGGCGACCTGACGGTAGGAGTGGCGGTCGTCGACGTCGAGGCCGGTGAGGTCCAGGGCGGTGCCTTCGTAGGCGGAGAGCGTGGTGGCGGCGACGGCATCCGGATCGATGCGCGAGAGAGCGGCGAGGTGGGTGATCGTGCTGGGGGCGGGTGCGAGGGTGAGGTATCGAGTGCTGATCCCACGGCTGCGGATGAGGGTGAGGAGTTGGGCGGTGGTCAGGCCGTTGGCGTCAGCGAGGTGCTCGAGCCAGGACTCGATGGACTCGCCCGGGCGTGGTGTGACGCTGACTGGCAGGGGTGCGCTCACGCGGGCTTCTTGGTGCGGGTGAACGGGTCGCGGGTGCGGTAGGTGTCGGGGGCGCCGTTGCGGTAGCCGATCCCGGCGGCGATGCCGGTGTACCCGGACAGCTTCGCGAGGTCGGCGCATTCGGCCGTGATGGGGCACAGCGCGCAGACCGCGGCGGGTTCGATGAGCTGTCGGGCCCGGTCGGTGATGGCCTGGGCTGCGAGGTAGGCGTCCTCCCAGGCGGCCCACCACTGGGTGAGGTTCTTGCAGTTGCCGTCTTCGAGGGTCCACGCGGCGTCTCGGGCGAGGACCTCCCGGCTGATGCCTCTCATCACGGCTCCGGTGCGCTACCGGGTGGGCACGGCTCGGCCGCCCAGTGCGCGCGCAGGTCGTCGATGGCCGAGGGCCAGAGGGCATGGGGCGTGAACGTGAGGTCGGGGATGCCGGCGGTCAGCGCGGTGGCGGTGCTGGTCGTGCATAGCCCGATCGGGTGTCCGCCGTGGGTGATGACCCAGGTCTGGTCCGGCATGGTCGGGCAGTGGCTGGTGGTGGCGGTCAGCCATTCCTGCGCCAGGAGCCGGAGCTCTTCGAAGTAGTGCTGGTAGAACGTCGAATCCATCTGCGGGATGGGGGTGTCGTCGATCGCGGTGAGCATCTGCGCGGTGCGCTGGTGCAGGTTCTCCACGGCGGGGTTGTCGATCGGTTTCATCCGTACCTCCTGTTGACCGTGGCCCAGGTCGTCTGGGTGGCGTGGACTGCGTCGGCGTCAGCGAGCAGCTGCTGGGCGGTCTCGGCCAGGACGAGCTTGCTCTCAGGGTCCAGTCGCGTGTCGAAAGCGGCGATGTCCCGGTCGGGCGTGGCGGGCCACCGGCTGGCGCGCATGGGGCCGCGGGTGAACCTGGTCCAGATCCATCCGAGCGCAAGGCTCTCGCCGGTGCTGTCCCGCACGAGGGGGTTGGCGAGCAGCCGTCTCGCCAAAGTCGGTAGCCGGGATACGGCGCGCAGGGTGTCGCGGCGGCGCTGGTAGTCCACGAGACCCTCCGCGATCAGCTGGTCGAGGGCGGCATTGAGGACGTCGGCGTCGCGTTCACGCAGACCGTGAGCGGTGTGGACGGCGTCGATGAGCGAGCAGGTTGGGATGCCGGCCACGCCGAGAGCGGCCATCGCCGCCTCGGGTGTGACGCAGCTGCCGCTGGCGTGGGCGATGAGTAGGTACAGGGCGGTTGCCGCTCGGGTGCGTGACAGCCACGCACCCGGTCCGGGGGCCGGGGCGTGCATCGGTGGGGGCAGCATGCTCGGCACGTGTTCGGGTCGCAGCCGGTCGTGGTGGACGTGGTGGCGGATGCGGGTGAGCATCCACTCGAGCCGCTCGTGGTCGGTGCCGGTGAACTTGCCTCCCGGGTGGGGGCGGGCCGCCTGGTCTTTGGTGTGCGAGCGTGTTCGTGGGCCGGTGAGGAGCACCAGGGCAGCGACGGTGGTGGGGTCGGGGCTGGGGTAGGCGCCCCAGCTGCGGGCTGCTGGGACATGGATGGGCGGAAGGGTGACGCCGCGAGCTGAGGCGTCGCCGGTGATGGTCGCGGCCCGGGCTTGGCAGCGACGACGCAACCGGTAGAGCACGCTCCGGGCGGACGGGTTGTCGATGGCGTCGTCGGCGAGCTCGGCGAGGGTCCCGGCCAGCTCGAGCACGCGAGTGGATGCCGGGAGGACGGCATCCGAGGTGCCTGCCCGCACGAGGTAGCAGCCGCAGCGCAGGCAGACGGGCATCAGCGCGGTCTGCCAGAGCAGGTCTCGGCGGCCGGTCGTCGGGGTGCAGGACGGGCAGATCCACGTCACGGAGTGGTGCAGCCGCCACCCGTGGCGGCGTTGAGGGCCGTGGCCTCGGACGATCAACGGGTACCGGTTCATCGTCAGCCGGCTTGTGGCGGCCGGGTCGAGGCCGGCGAGTGTCCCGACGGTGGTGAGTTCGGTGGCGGGGACGTCGATGTCGTGCCGGTGTTTGGGCAGGACCCGGCTGTGCTGGAGTCCGTTGGCGTCGGCGAGGCGGACGGCATACGAGGTCAGTGGTTCCCCTGGGCGGGGTTCGGGGCGGACCGGCAGCGGGCGGGCGCTCATGTCACGGTGACTTTGAGGGAGCGGCGGCGGGACGGCGCGACGGGTGCCTTGCGGAGCTCGGCTTCACCGGCCGCGGCTCGGGCGGAGAGGGCGACGTCGTCGAGGTGGGCGGTGGTGATGGTGTCGGAGCCGTCGTCGAACGCGGCGAGGAGGGCTTGGGTGAGCAGCAGGGCGGTGTCGCCGACATAGCCCTGGGTGCGGCGCCAGATGTGGCCGGCGTGCTGGCGGCTGAACACACCGGGTGGGGCGCAGTCGAAGTACGGCAGCAGCACCCCTTCGGCATCCTTGAGAAGCCGCTGCCATTCGCGTTTGTCGTCGTCGGTGATGAAGCCATAGGGCAGCAGCGTGATCCGCTCGAGGCGGGAGTTGATCTGCGGGTCGAGGTAGATCGGTGACTCGTGGAGGTCTGCGCCGATGAGGATCATCGTGCCGCCGAGTTCGCCGAGTTCGGTGTTGACGTACTTCAGGAAGTCGAGCATGTCGCGCGAGTCCTTGTTGGACACGTCGAGGAAGTGGCTGTCATCGATGAGGAGCAGCCGCACCCCATGCTGGCGGAAGGCATGGACGACCCGGGTTGTCGTGACCCGCACGAGTCCTTCGCTGGGGTAGCCCATCGTCAGGAGCAGGCTCGCCAGGACGTCGCGGATCTTCGAGGCGGCGCGCAAGGTGATGTAGACCTGCGGGATCCAGTCGGCGGTCACCCCAGGTTCGGGGTTCCAGGTGGGTCGCGGGTCACTGAGTGCCGGGCCGAGCAGGTCGCGGTAGGCCGCCTGGGCCCAGTCCTTGACGAAGGTGGACTTGCCGACGGCGAAGGGTGCGCTGACCGAGCCGATGGCTTTGGCGCCGGGCGGTCGTTGCTGGTTTCGGTCAAGCAGGCGCGTCAATTGGGCCGCAGCGGCCCTGGCGAGAGGGGATGGCAGGACCACGCCTGCCAGCGCAGGCTGGAGCTGCGCCCAGTAGGCGTTCTGGGGATCTTCGGACCAAGCGTCGAAGACGTCGATTGGGACAGGGGCGGGCAGCGCTTGGCGGGGGGTGGTGGCCTGGTGGTGCCATAGGCGGGCATCCATCAGATGACCTGCTGTTCGTAGTCAGGCAAGGGCGCGTCGAAGTCGATGGCGTTCGCTTCGTCGCGGGCGGGTTGCGGGGCGGATTCGCGGGGGAGAACTTGGGTCAGCTCGGAGCCCGCAAGGACCTGCAAGGCTCGGTGTGCGTCGGCGACTTCGGCATGGTCACGCTGGGACTGCTCCCATCGCATCTGGGCGGCGGCGAGCTTCGCGCGCCACTCGTCGGTGCTTGGCGCGGTGGTCAGTTCGCCGATCTCGTCAATGATCTGGCGCATGATGCGCGTCT
>Ga0208823_1001119_pt1 | contig 21479 bp, 15 predicted proteins | sample AD_UKC075_MetaG_FD_184440 | JGI IMG/M metagenome (GOLD analysis project Ga0208823, IMG submission 184440) | Active sludge microbial communities of municipal wastewater-treating anaerobic digesters from USA - AD_UKC075_MetaG (SPAdes) (version 2) | ecosystem: Engineered > Bioreactor > Anaerobic >... | reverse complement strand
AACTCCATGAACGCCGTCAGAGACCAACTCTGCATCGCCATGAACCACTACGCCGATCATCCCGAAACCGTCCGTTCCATCACTGCCTTCCCTTGGATATAGTTACTCTTTGAAAGAGAATTGGTATGAGATAGCAAGCTGACTGCTGCCAACATCAGCGCTTGCACAGCAGCCTAGAAAAATTCACCCGACATAATTTGTCGCGATGTGGTTGATAATAGCTTTACTGCGGTGAGATCCGCCGATGCTCACATGGACAGATGATCCGGCTACTGGACAACCTTCAGCGCTGCACTATGATCATTTCAGTGCAGTTCGATAGATTTCAGTTTAGGATCTTTGCCAATCTGTCTGCCTTACCCCTCCAGTTTCCACAACAACCCGCGAAAAACCGTCATTGTTATTTTACAACTCATTCTATTTATCAATTTGTGGGATCAAGAAAGTTCACAACTTGGAGAGGAGCGCTATACGTCAAAATCGACGTAAAGTAAGGCGTCTTTTAGGAAGTCTACTTCATGTTAGGTGCCATCCATGGACCTGCTTGCGAATCCCGTCATCTCTCAGTTCATTGGTCTGCTCGTCGGACTATTTACTTCTTTCTTCTCTTGGTGGGTGCTCTTCAGGTGGATGGCACCGACCATTTCCATTTCCAGCTCGATTAGTCGAACACCCAGTTCTGTGTCGTCGGAGGAAGACGACGACAAGTCTGGTGCACGGTACCGCATCAAGATTGAAAATAGCGGACGTCGTCCGGCAGTCGATCTGCAAGTAACCGTCTTCGTTCGAGTTAAGGGCCTGAACGACCATCAGTCCACCATTTGGGAAGTCGTTCATCTGCCTTTGGCTACTTCGGGCGAGACTACATGGACAACTCCATTGATGAACCCTGTTCGCAAGTCAAAGCTACGGACTAGACTGCGTATCTGCCTTAACCATACGGACTATTGCACCAAGCCTCATTTTCCAGAGCACATCTGCGAGAAGGTGGCGCGTAAGGAGCTACTGCTTGAAGATCTACTCTCGCTCGGAACGCAGGCTCAGGTCGGAGTGATGGTTTCGGGGTACGACGAGTTCTCTGGCGCCCGCAAAGTTTTCATGAAGACCTATCATTCCTCTGACATCAAGTGCGGAGAGTTCGAGAGAAAGAGTCTCCTCATTGCGGAAATGGCACCTAACGCTGCGTGATGAAGCCGCGCAGCGCCCCTCACCTTGAACGTTAGCACCTTAAACCATGGACCTTTTTACCCCAATAGTCGATCAGGAAAAGCTACACCCAAGCTTCCAGAGTATTGCGTGTGAACGGAATCGATATGCATTGGATGTTCTTCAGGATTGGGCGAGAGGCTTCCAGGATCGAGATAGCAAGTTTGTTAAAGAATTTCAAACATCATTCGAGCCCGCGTTTTGGGAGCTATATTTGCACGCTATTCTAAAACATTTTCAATTGGCTGTCGATTTTCAGCACAATCGGCCTGATTTCGTAGTTACTTCACCCTATGAATTTTCTATGGAAGCGACAGTTGCGTTGAATGATACTCGAACAACGCCTATCCATCGCCAAACAGCAGAAGATATTCCAGATGACTTAAACAAATTTAATGAAGAGGCTATTGTGAGGTTAAGTAATAGCTTCTCATCAAAGTTAGAGAAGTATCGCAATTCTTACTCTTCTCTTGGTCATGTTCGTGACAAACCGTTCGTATTGGCTCTTGCGCCATTCGATCGCCCGTTTGCAAATCTACAAGCTCAGAGAACCATCGAAGCGTTACTGTTTGGTTACTATGTGGACGAAGAAGCCTATATAAAAGAGGGCGATTATTCGGAGCAACCCAAAGATCAGATAATAGAACGTGTTTTGAAGCATAATGGGGCTCCCGTAACAGTAGGTCTTTTTAATAGTGATGTCGCAAAGGAAATCAGTGCTGTGGTTTTCAATCCTACGGCTACTTGGGGAAAGGCACTAGCACTATCACAAGACCCTGCTAGCCATTCTGTGTTCACGGCAGTATCGCTGAATGTTAGTGGCTCAATACCGCACAAAATAACTCTGCCAAAAGCATCGTATATGGAACATTTAATCGATGGATTGCGCGTGTATCATAATCCCCATGCATCGTACCCGCTGCCTACGGATATTTTCCGCAATTATAGGGTATTCCAAACATATTGGGATCACAAAGAGGGAGATTGGGTATATGAACAAAATGATGGTCAGTTGCTTTTTCGCAACGTTCAAACACTGATAAAACAGTGCTAACAATGGGCTACAGCCGACCCCAAAAACGCTGGCGCATTTTCGGGTCGGCTGAGCCCAAGCGTTCATCGGCGCGAAGCGCCGATGAACGGGCACGAGTTGTTCCCAAGTTCGGGTTCTTGGCGCTCCGCGCCGTCGAACCCTCCTTGGAGCCTCACCCCTTCGGGGCGACTGCGTCGTCCCGTACTCGCGTCTTTGCCGCCCATCACCGCCAGAGAAACTCCAGCGGTTCTCGGCAGGGCGGCGGGTCCGCTCCGTGCGGGATGACGCTTAACTCGCGCCCGTTATAACCAAAAAGGCACCGAGATGCTCCAGCGAATTTTGATCGACAAGGTCACAGTATGAAAGAAGCAATACAAGCAATAGGCAGTGTTGTCACATCACCCTATCCATATTTTGCGGTGTTTGGCTATTTCGGTTTATCTGCTTTTACAAGCTTTTCAGAGAAAGAGCCTAACGGTTACATGCTTGCACTATTCGGAATACTGATATTGTTTCTTGGTTTTCTCTGCGTTCTTGTATTTGTCCTTATTCAGAAGGTTGGTCATTCGTCGATGCTATCCCCTGAGCACCAAGTAGAAGTAGAAAAACTTAAACTGGGGCAAGAACAAGCAAAATTGAAGTTACAGGAGTTGGCGGCCCGGGAGATATCATCATGAGTGTAAATATTAATCATTTCCAGGCACTTGCAAAAGAATACGAAGAATATCGTAAATCTGAACTCCTTCTCGAATATGTTTCGGGCGAAACATCCCTTGCCGCCTCAAAAGAAGTCAATTACGCATTTCAACATTTAATTGAAGCACTTAGCAAAAGCACTGGCGGGCTTAATCAAGAGGAACTTGAGAAGGTTCAAGCGCACCTAAAACGCGCCGCAATGGATAATATTGACGCCGCGCTACTACATCAAAAAATAAATGCAGATAAAGTTTTGCACTCCAAGTTGGCAAGCGACAAAGCAAGAAGTATTGCAAGCAAGCTTAGTCACGACTTCACAGAAGTGTATAGCCTTGTCCGTGAAGACCCCGATCGTGCATCAATTCGTGACGCAACCAAAAAGATGATTCAGGAGCTTGAACAGATGGAGGCTTTAAAAGCCGAGAGTAGTGCTTTAGCCGCCCTAGAAAAGAGGAAGGCTGTCTTTCAGTCGTATATCTATATGGCAAGCGCTATTGGCATAGGTGTTGCCGTTAGCCTCATTCACCAGTTGCTAAGCAAATGGTTATAACAATGGGCTCCAAGGGACGCTCCGCTTCGCTGCGCGCCCCTGAGCCCAAGCGTTAGACACAGAAATACCAAGAGAGGTAACTCATGAGCCCGCGTAGGTTGGGATGACGAAGGAACCCCAACCTTCGCGGCTGGATCATTTAGACCTCTGGCGCTGAGGCTCACAAACTAAAGCTCCCGGCTCTGCCGGGGGATACTTACTCTGGCGCAACCCCACACCCTCAACGACCTACTGGTTTTACAGCCAGTAGGTCGTTGAGTCGATTCCACGGAAACAGGCGTCGGCGGATCTACCCCCGCTGCAGCCCGGCGTCTTCCGACACGCCCAGTCCCAATCCCGTCAGATCCCACTCCCCACGTCCCTTCGCCATCGCCGTCAACAGTCGGTTATGCACCAGATCGGCCGCCGGCAAAGGCATCTGCGCGGCCACCCCCGCCGCCAGGATCAACTCGATATCCTTGAGACCCAACGCCAAGCGGAAGCCGGGCGTGGCATAGTCCTCCTTGGCCAGCAACTCACCGTACAGATGAAACAGTGGCGCATTGAGAATGGTGCCGGTCAGCAATTGCATCATGGCCTGCCGCCCGACGCCGTTCTTCTCAGCGAAAGTCAGGGTCTCGGCGTATACCTCGGTCAGCGCCAGAATCATGAAATTGGCCGCCAGCTTGGCGATGTGGCCTTGGGTCGGATCGTCGCCGAGATCATGGGTCGCCTGTCCCATCGCCGCCAGTAGAGGCCGAACCCGATCCTTGGCCGGTTCCGGGCCGGACAACAGGATGAACAGCTTGCCGGCGGCCGCAGCCGGCGGTCGGCCCAACACCGGAGCCGCCACATAATGCGAGCCATGGGCTCGATGGGCGTCCGCCAGTCGGCGAGCCAGCGACGGTGACACCGTGCTCATCGACACATGCACCCCGCCCGGCCCCAGCGCCGCCAGAAACCCGCCCTCGCCCAAGGTCACCGCCTCCAGCGCCGCATCGTTGGCCAGCATGGTCACCACGATGCCGCCGGGTACGACGGCTTCGGCCGGTGTCGCCACCGCCTGAGCACCCTGCGCGAGCAACTCCGCCGCCTTGTCAGCCGTGCGGTTGTAAACCCGCAAGGCAAAATCCGCCGCGAGCACCCGCCGCGCCATCGGCAAACCCATGCTGCCCAGCCCTACGAAACCCACCGTTTCCGCCATGTCGATTGTCCTCCTCGAAGGTTCACGCCCAGTTTGACCCGCCTGCGACGCGGGTGTTGCGCACAACCGGCGCAGCACCCGCTCTGGCCTATCGTCGCCATATCGTACAAGCGGCTCCGTCAAATATTTGATCAACTAGAAAAATACCGCGCGGACATCCCTCGGGACCGCCGCCGCGCGCTTTTTTCCAGCAGGAGGAGCCCCGTGGCCACCGTCAATCACATGCATACCCCCGGCGAACGCGTCGCCATCGTCGCTGGCTTGCGCACGCCGTTCGCCCGGCAACTGACCGCCTACAAGGACCTCAACGCCATCGAACTGGGCGTCACGGTCACCACCGAATTGCTCAGCCGCATCGACCTCGATCCCGCTCTGATCGAGCGGATGGTCTACGGTTGCGTCGGGCTGATTCCCGAAGCGCCCAATGTCGCCCGCGAAGTGCTACTCGGCTCCGGCATGAGCCCACGTACCGACGCCTATACCGTCACCCGAGCCTGCGCCACCAGTTTCCAGGCCGCTGTGGACATTACCCAGGCCATTCTATTGGGCGAGATCGAAATCGGTCTGGCCGGCGGTTGCGATTCCACCTCGGTCCTGCCGATCCAGACCTCCAAGAAACTGTCGCGGGCCTTGATTCATTCCAGCAAGGCCAAATCGCTCGGCGACAAGCTGGCCCTGTTCAAGAGCATCCGCCCGCTCGATCTGATTCCGGTATCACCGGCGGTCAAGGACTATTCCACCAACCTCGGCATGGGCGACATCGCCGAACAGATGGCCAAGAACCACGGCATCGGCCGCGAAGAACAGGATCGCTTCACCCTGCGCTCGCATCAGCTGGCCCAGCGCGCCTGGGACGAAGGCAAGCTGGACGACGAGGTGATGCGGGTATTTGCGCCGCCGTTCAAGGATGCCATCGAGCGCGACAACAACATTCGCGGCGATTCCTCCCTGGAGCAGCTGGCCAAACTGCGGCCGGCCTTCGACCGCCGCCACGGCACGGTGACCGCCGCCAATTCCACCCCGCTGACCGACGGCGCGGCGTCTCTGATCCTGATGCACGAACGCCGCGCCCGACAACTGGGCTTCGAGCCACTGGGCTATATCCGCTCCTATGCCTTCGCCGCCATCGATCCATTCAACGACGGCCTGATGGGGCCATCCTACGCCACCCCTATCGCCCTCGATCGGGCCGGTATCACCCTGAGCGATCTGGCGTTGATCGACATTCATGAAGCCTTCGCTGCCCAGACCCTGGCCAATCTCAAGAACTGGCCGTCGCGCCAATTTGCCCAGCAACAGCTCGGTCGGGACGCAGCGATCGGCGAAGTCGACATGGACAAGCTCAATGTGCTGGGCGGCTCGCTGGCCTATGGTCACCCGTTCGCCGCCACCGGTGGGCGAATGATCATGCAAATCATCCACGAATTGCGCCGGCGCGGCGGCGGTCTGGGGCTGGCGACGGCTTGCGCCGCCGGTGGCCTGGGTTCGGCCATGGTGCTGGAAGTGGCGTGACCGCGCCAAGTCAAGAGGACGCAGCAATGAGCAACGATTTGAATTCGAATCTGACCGTGTTCCAACTGGCGCTGGGCGAGGATGGCATCGCCGTGGTCACCATCGACCTGCCCGGCGAAAGCCAGAACACTCTGAAAGCCGCCTTCATCACTGAGGCCCATGCTCTGCTCGACCGGCTGGAGCAGGACAGCGCGGTGCAAGGCGTGGTGTTCATCAGTGGCAAACCCGGCTCGTTCATCGCCGGCGCCGACATCAACATGTTGCAAGCCTGTCGAACCGCCGCCGAGGCCACCGAATTATCCAAGGCTGGCCAGCGCTTCTTCGACCGGTTGGCAAATTTCAAGGTGCCCATGGTCGCGGCTATCGATGGGGCCTGTCTGGGCGGCGGCCTGGAACTGGCGCTGGCCTGTCACGGCCGGATCTGCACCGATCAACCGAAAACCGCGTTGGGCCTGCCGGAAGTGATGCTGGGCGTGTTGCCGGGCAGCGGCGGCACCCAGCGTCTGCCGCGCCTGATCGGCATTCCGGCTGCGCTCGACCTGATGTTGACCGGCAAACATCTGAACGCCCAGAAAGCCCGGCGCCTGGGTCTGGTGGACGATGTGGCACCGGCTACTATCCTGCTGCCCAGCGCGATCGCACTGGCGAAAAAACTCCGCTCCACTCGCCCCGTCCGCAACAACGCCAGCCTGTTCTCGGTCAAGGGCCTAACCAAGCTGGCGCTGGAAGACAATCCACTGGGCCGACGCATCCTGTTCCAGCAAGCGCGTGAACAGGTGCTGGGCAAGACTCGGGGCCACTACCCCGCCCCGCTGCGTATCATCGACTGCGTGGAAATCGGCGCCAGCCGCGGTTTGAAGAAGGGCCTGGAAGCAGAAGCGCTGGGCTTTGGCGAACTGGCGATCACTCCCCAGGCCCGGCAGTTGATGCACCTGTATTTCGCTACCACGGCGCTGAAAAAGGACAGCGGCGTAGCCGATGCTCGCGTGCAACCGCGTCCAGTCCGCAAGGTCGGCGTATTGGGCGCTGGGTTGATGGGCGCGGGTATCGCCTATGTCACCGCCAACAAGGCGCGGGTACCGGTGCGACTCAAGGACAAGGAAGCGGCTGGCCTGAATCGCGGCATGGCCTACCTCGACCGGCTGTTGCAAAAACGCCTGAAGCGGCGCTCGATCACCTCGTTCGAAGCCGGTCTGGAACGGCATCGGGTCATGCCAACTCTGGATTTCTCCGGCTTTCATAACGTGGAGCTGGTGATCGAGGCGGTGTTCGAGGATCTCCCGCTGAAACACCGGATGATCGCCGACGTGGAAGCGCATTGCCCGGCGACTACCATCTTCGCTACCAACACCTCTTCGATCCCCATCACCCAGATCGCCGCCGCCGCGCAACGGCCCGAAAACGTCATCGGCATGCACTACTTCTCGCCGGTGGAAAAAATGCCGCTGCTGGAAGTCATCACCACCCCGCAAACCGCACCAGAGGTCATCGCCACTACGGTCGATTTCGGTCGCAAACAAGGCAAAACGGTCATCGTGGTCCAGGACGGCGCCGGGTTCTACGTCAACCGGATTCTCGCGCCCTATATGAACGAGTCGGGCTATCTGCTCGCCGAAGGCGTGGCCATCGACGCCATCGACCAAGCCTTAGTGCAATTCGGCTTCCCGGTCGGACCATTGACCTTGCTCGACGAGGTCGGCATCGATGTCGGCTCCAAGGTCGGGCCGATCCTGCATCAAGCCTTCGGCGAACGGATGAAAGCAGCCGGAGTCGCCGACCGGCTGCTGGCCGACGGTCGCTATGGCCGCAAGAGCAAAAAAGGTTTCTACCGCTACGAGGGCGTCAAAAAGGGCGAGAAACCGGTGGACAAGACCGTCTATGGCGTGCTGGGCGTGAGTGGCGCCAAGGCCATGGATGCCCAGGAGATCGTCGAGCGTTGCGTACTGTTGATGCTGAACGAGGCGGCGCGTTGCTGGGACGAGGGAGTGATCCGCAGCGCGCGCGATGGCGACATCGGGGCGGTGTTCGGCATCGGCTTTCCGCCATTTCTGGGTGGTCCGTTCCGTTACGCCGACAGTCTGGGGATCGCTGAACTGCTGGCCAAATTGGAGCACTATCGCCAGCGCCTGGGCGAGCGTTTCGCCCCAGCGGAAATTCTGGTCCGGATGGCGCGGGAAAACCGGACTTTCCACACCGACTGAGGCCATCAAAACAGCGGAAACAGGCCATCGCTGATGTGTTGCAGACGCTCGCGCGATGCGATCTGCAATTCCTGACCCTGGGTCGGAATCACGATGCCGGCATCGATCAGCCGGCGCAGCGTCCGGGAAAAGGTCTCGCTGGTCAGATTGAGCTGATTGGCGAGATCCTTTTTCAGGCCCGGCAGCAACACCCGATCGTGATCGCTATCGGTGGTCTTGAGCAGGAAGCGGGCGACTCGACCCGCCGCGTCACGCAAGGTGATGTTCTCCAACAACTCCACGAAATGATGCACCCGTCCCGCCAACCCGCCCAGCAATTGCAGACACAGGGCGTGATCCTCCTGCAGGGCGCGCTGAAAGCGCTGATTGGGCAGCAACAAGCATTCGGTATCGAGCGCCGCTTCGGCAAACGCCGGACAGTCGAATTGGCCAATGGTGGCCACTTCGGCGAAAGTGCCCCCGTCGGTGACCTGGTGCAGGATCTGTTGTTTGCCGGTCGGGGCCAGCATGAAGATGCGAACCAGACCCGTCCCCACCAGAAACAGGCCGGGACAGGGATCGCCCTGGCGAAAGATGGTTTCACCAGCGGGGAAGCGGCGAATCACCGCCATATCCAACAAAGTCGAGCGGCTGGGCTCGGTCACCCGAGCAAACAGCTTGCAGGCGTTCAGGATGGCTTCGGCTGGCATGAGTCGTGACCTGTATGAAGAGAGCGGGTCGAAAACGTCCTCCGCGCACGGACGGAAAGACGCAGCTTATCGGTCAGTCGCTTGACCCGACCATCCGTTGATTAGTCATCGCCCAAAGCAGTCGGATCCGAATCGATAGCATAGGGTCACTCGGCTATCGTTCGGAAGCAGCGAGGAGTCGGCAGCTCATGCGCCCGACCCGAGACCAACGCAGCGGCTGCTCCTCAACCGGCCAGATACAAAGCGGCGTACAACAGCAAGCGATCGTTGATGCGCGCCAGATCGAGCCCGGTGCTCGTCCCGATCTGGCGCAGGCGATAATCGAGCGTGTTGCGGTGAATGCCGAGCAGGCTGGCCGCCCGCTCGAACTGGCAATCGGCGGTGAACCACGCCGTCAGGGTATCGCGCAGGACCGTGCTACGCCGCTCGCTAGCCTGCAGTCGACGCAGCGGCTCGCGCAACTGCACCGCCTGCCAACCGGACCCCAGCCCGGACAGCAACACCGGAAAACTCATGTCGTAATAGGAAAACAGCCGGGCGCGCCAGTCGCGGACCCGGCCGATGCGACTGGTCTGCCGGGCGCACTCATAGGACATGGCGACCCCTTCGATCGCCGGCAGCGCGATCCCGAGCGCCATCGTCGACGGCGATTTGAGCCCCTTGCGCGCCACTGCATCGAGCGCGAACAGCTGTTCGCGCGCCAAGACCGCCAGCCGGCCAGCCTGGTCCACTCGCCCGAACGGCTTCAGGATCACCAGCTCGCGCGGCGAGACCGCCGCCATGAGCAGGCTGGGATCATACCCGGACAACTGTTGCTGGCAGGTCTGCAGTTCGGCCAGCGCCGATTCGGGAGCCAGCGCTTCGTTGCGCAGCTCGAGGATCACCACCGAACGCGGTAGCGCGAAATCGACCCCGAGACGCACCCCCCACAGTTCGAGTTCGGCGTGCGGGGTGATGCCCGGATTGACCAGCTGGTCGACGAACTCCTCGCGGTAGCGCTTCTCCCGCTGCAATTCGCCTACCAGCAGCGCCTGTTCGAGAATCATCTCCGCCATGACCCGCACCAGTTCGCCGAACTGGCGAACCTGGTCCGGTTGCCCGGTCACCCCGACGACGCCGCAGGTCTGGCCACGCACCTTGAGCGGCAGATTCACCCCCGGCTGGGTGCCCGGCAAGGTGCGCATCGCCTCGTTGTCGATCTCGACCGCGCGGGCCTGATCCAGCGCCAGCCGCGCCCCGGCATGCAGCTCTCCGATCCGCGCCGGAATGCCGCTACCCAGGATGATGCCGCGCACGTCCATCACGTTCACGTTGAACGGAATGATGCACATCGTGCGCTCGACGATTTCCTGCGCCAGCCTTTTTTCGAGTGTAATCATGCGAACAAGCCGTTTTTGGATTTATGCACAAATTACCAGCTAAATATATTGAATTTTTTGGATATATTCACGATGTTTTCCATCGTCATGCTGGCTATGATGCGCAATAAATAAGGGGGCACGTCATGTTGGTGGTCGTCGCACCGGATTCATACAAAGGCAGTGTTTCCGCCATCGAAGTGGCTAATGCCATGGAGCGCGGCGTCAACCGGGTTTTCGCCGAGGCGCAGGTTCGCAAGATCCCCATCGCCGACGGCGGCGAAGGCACGGTCGAAGCGCTGGTGGCCTCGACCGGCGGCGCGCTCCGCTCGGTCGAAGTCAGCGGACCGCTCGGCGACCCGGTACGCGCCTGCTGGGGCGTGCTGGGCGATGGCCGCACCGCCGTCATCGAAATGGCGGCCGCATCCGGACTGCCACTAGTCGCACGGGAGCGGCTCGATCCCCGTCACGCCTCGTCCTATGGCACCGGCGAGCTGATCCGGGCCGCGCTCGATGCGGGCTTGCGGCGGATCATCATCGGCATCGGCGGCAGCGCCACCAACGATGGTGGCACCGGCATGGCGCGGGCGCTCGGCGTCCGCTTCCTGGATGCCGCAGGACGGGAACTGACGCCCGGCGGCGCGGCGCTGGCCAATCTGGCCACACTCGACCTGCAGGATCTCGACCGGCGTTTGGCCGACAGCGAATTGATCGTGGCCTGCGACGTCGACAACCCGCTGTGCGGACCGCGCGGCGCTTCGGCAGTATTCGGCCCGCAGAAGGGTGCCACGCCGGAGATGGTGGCCGAACTCGACGCTGCCCTAGCCCGCTTCGCCACCGTGGCGCAACACAGCACCGGTCGGGACGTAGCTGCCCAACCCGGCGCGGGCGCCGCCGGCGGACTGGGCGCGGGATTGCTGTTCTTCACCCCGGCGCATCTGCGACCAGGCGTCGGCCTGGTATTGGAAACGGTCGGCTTCGCCGACATCGTGCGGACGGCCGACTTCGTCATCACCGGCGAAGGCCGCACCGATTTTCAGACGGCCTTCGGCAAAGCGCCGGTCGGCGTGGCCCGAGTGGCAAAAACCTTCGGCGCACCCGTGTTCTGTCTGTCCGGCGGACTCGGCCAAGGGGCCGACGACGTACTGGCGCAAGGCATCGACGCGGTGATGAGCATCTGTGATCGACCGCTGACGCTCGACGAGTGCATGCGCGACGGCAGCGTTCTGATCAGCAACGCGGCGGAGCGCCTGTGCCGCATCATCAGAGCCGCGCGCGCCCGGCGCTGAAATCGCAATTTCCCGTTCATAACGACAAACAACGACAAACATTAGATACGGAGGGGTAAAAAATGGTCCAGGGACCTATGCTTCTCGTCATCCTGGTGGCGGCGATCGTCATGATCGTCGTGCTCATTTCCCGCTTCAAGGTGCACGCTTTTCTCGCCTTGCTGCTAGCTTCCTTCTTCGTCGGCCTGGCCGCCGGCATGAATCCGGTCGATGTCAGCAAGACCATCATGAAAGGCTTCGGCGGCACGGCTGAACGTATCGGCATCGTCATCATCGCCGGCACCATCATCGGCGTTTTCCTGGAAAAGACCGGCGCAGCCCTGACCTTGGCCGAAACCGTCTTGCGGGTAGTCGGGCCGAGACGGCCCGCGCTGGCCATGAGCATCATCGGCTACATCACTTCGATTCCGGTGTTCTGCGATTCCGGCTTCGTCATTCTGTCGTCCCTGAACAAGGCGCTGTCGAAGAAGACCGGTGTCTCCATGGCCACTATGGCTACGGCGCTCGCCACCGGCCTGTACGCTACTCATACCCTGGTACCGCCGACCCCTGGCCCGATCGCCGCCGCCAACAATCTGCACGCCGATCTGGGCACGGTGATCTTCATTGGCCTGATGGTCGCTATTCCAGTGACGATCGCCGGCTACCTGTGGGCGACCAAGTTCGCCAGTCACTATGAAGTGCTGGCCGAAGCGAGCATAAGCTACGAGGATCTGATCAAGCAGTACAAGCAACTGCCCGGAGCTTTCGTCTCCTTCCTGCCGCTGGTACTGCCGATCCTGCTCATCGGCCTGAAGTCGGTGGCAGCTTTTCCCGGTCAACCCTTCGGGACTGGCCTGCTCAAGGCGACGCTCGATTTCATCGGTGAACCGATGGTGGCCTTGTTGTTCGGTATGTTCGCCTGCATCCCTCTGGTGCCCAAGCTCAACGAAGAAGTGATGTCCGGCTGGATCGGTCAAGGGATCAAGGATTCGGCGGCGATCATCATGATCACGGCCGCTGGCGGTTCGCTCGGTGCGCTGCTGGCCGCCAGCAAGATCGCCGACTATCTCGGAACCAGTCTGTCGACGCTGAATCTCGGCATTTTCCTGCCCTTCCTGATCGCCGCTGCGCTGAAGACGGCGCAGGGCTCGTCGACCGTGGCCCTGATCACCACCTCGGCCATCGTCTATCCGCTGCTCGGTTCGCTTGGGCTGGATTCGCCGACTGGCGCGGTGCTGGCGACGATGGCGGTCGGTTGCGGTGCAATGGTAGTCTCGCACGCCAACGATTCTTATTTCTGGGTCGTGGCGCAGTTCTCGAACATGAAAGTGGACGTGGCCTACAAATGCCAGACCCTGGGCACGCTGGTGCAAGGCGTTACCGGCATCCTGGTGGTCTATGCGCTGAAGTTGGCGCTCGTCTGAGTCGAATGGCGGGTGGCGTCGACAGCGCCGCTCGCCTCGCGCAAAACCCCATCATCTCTCGGCCCAGCCATGCTTGCATCACGTGACTGGGCCGAAGCCGCTGCCTGTCCATTGCCGGAAAGACGCGGCTTGATGTAGATCAAAGCAGCCCGGCCCCCACCCACCGATAATGATCGCCGTCAGCCACGCCGCCGGGGCGTGGCGATACAGCGAATGGTCGCGCCTGCCGCGACGGGTTCTATCTTCGGGGGCTGTCTCATGTTCTGTAATCAGTGCGAACAAACCGCGCAAGGCGTCGGTTGCGTATCCAGCGTCGGGGTCTGCGGCAAAAACGCCGATGTGCAAGCCGTACAAGAGTTGATCCTTTATGGGCTGAAGGGCATGGCCGCCTACGCCAACCACGCACGGCGGCTCGGCAAGACCGACGAGGCGGTCAGCGCCTTCATCGAAGAAGCGTTGTTCGCCACCATGACCAACGTCAACTTCGATCTGGACAGCCTGCTGGAAATCGCGCTGGATGTGGGTCGCCACAATCTCCGGGTCATGGAGCTGCTGGATGCAGGTCATATCGCGGCGTTTGGCAAACCGGAACCCACCACGGTGTCCTGCGGGACGCAGGCCGGTCCCGGCATCCTGATCACCGGCCACGATCTGGTCGATCTGCAGAACCTGCTGGATCAGGTCGCGGGCACCGACATCAAGGTCTACACCCACGGGGAAATGCTGCCGGCGCACATGTACCCCAAGCTGCGCAACCATCCGAACCTGGCCGGGCATTACGGCGACGCCTGGCAAAAGCAGAAAGCCGAGTTCGGGAAATTCGCCGGCCCGGTGGTCGCCACCACCAATTGCATCCTGATTCCCCGCGCCGACTACGCCGATCGGGTCTTCACCACCCGCCATACCGCCGTTCCCAACGGCACCCGTCTGACCGACGATGATTTTGGACCGGTGGTAGCCAAAGCCCGGCAATGCCCACCGCTGAACGCCGTCGATCAGGGTAGCCTGACAGTCGGTTTCCACCGCACGGTGTTGCTGGACGCTGCCGCTACTCTGGTGGATGCGGTCAAGGCCGGGCAGATCAGCCGCTTTTTCGTGATCGGCGGTTGCGACGGTGCGGAACCGGGCCGCAATTACTTCTCGGATTATGCCGCCGCCACTCCAGCCGATTCGTTCATCCTGACCCTGGGCTGCGGCAAGTACCGCATCAACCATCAGGCGTATGGCGATCATCTCGGCTTTCCTCGCCTGTTGGACATGGGGCAGTGCAACGACGCCTATGGCGCGATCCAGGTCGCGTTGGCCTTGGCGCAAGCCTTCGATTGCAGTGTCAACGATTTGCCGCTGACTCTGGTGGTCAGCTGGTTCGAGCAAAAAGCGGTGGCGGTGTTGCTCAGTCTGCTGGCCCTGAACGTGCAGAACATTTCTATCGGGCCGAACCCACCGGCGTTCATCACGCCCAAGGTGTTCGCCATCCTGCAGGATCGCTTCAAGTTGAAGCTGACCGGTGGCGATGCCAGAGCTGATCTGGCCCTGGCCATGGCAGCGTAACCGGCGCTCTCCCAAAACTTCGGGGGCGACACGCGCCACCCCCGGTTTCGACATGCCTGGTGGAATCGGCCCACAGCCACGGGAGATTTCACCAGGCGATCGCGCTTTCTTCCCGATCACTCCTGTAGCAACGATAGCCAGGTAGGTCGGGCACGTCCTGTGCCCGACAGGCGCCCTCCCGCTCCATTGAACCTGTCGGGCAACGCTCCGCTTTTGCCCGACCTACCCCGCTCCGCTTTTGCCCGACCTACCCCGCTACATCTTGGGGTGACCACGGGAAGTCTCATTGAGCCCAATGGGACAAAGGAAATCACCTATACCATTACGGAACGTGGACTCTCTGCCGGACCCGCTCTTGAATCGCTATCCAAATGGGGAAGACAGCTATCCAAGGAATTTTCAGTTGGAATCAAGAGAAACAACACCCATGAATCTCAGTCGAAGATCAAAGCATTTATTTATAGTTCACCACCTTGAAAGAGACTGGATGCATGTTATCCTTAGCTTATTTTGAGAAAATGATTGATGAAAATTCTCCATCTTGATAAAACTAGTCATTAATTATAATTTGCTGTACCGTCCGCGTAAGACAACTCAACTGTCGATTCATCCCAAACCTCAAGAGGGGAAATAGCATGGCTGATCCAGAAGAATTGTTTTACGATATCCGCGTACTTGCCAACAAAGCGGCTAAGCATGAAACCACATCTGCCCAATTAAAAAGCTGGCGTCAGATGAAGGTCCATAAACTTAAAAAACCGGGCAATATTGCTAAAACCATTGCATCAGGAGCGGGCGCAGCAATTCCAATTCCTGGTATCAGCATCGCGACAGACTGGGTTATTGGGAAAGCTGTCGAATGGAAGCGTACTAAATCTCATGCCCAAAAGGCACAGAAATACAGCAGGCATGACGAGGATGACACTTACCATAAAGTCAAATGGGACATCAAGGAACTCGATGTCAAACATTTGGATCAATCGCGTCTTAAAGTGATCGAAGAGTTGAAAAAATACAATTCACTCGCGGGTAGGTTCTGGCCTGACAAAACCTGCGAGCGGGCCTATGAACTGATTTACGCCGTTGAGCGTACCCGCTATCGGATGGACAAGCTCCGCTTGGAAGCAGCCGCCTTGAGAGTTGTCGCCGACGAAATATTGCTTTGGTGCGACCAAGTGGACAATGCTGCGAATTATGATGCCTTACGAGAGCAAGTCATCAAAGCCCTTGATCACGACTCTTGCGGCAAGGATTGCTACCATTCAGATGATGGCGAGTCCAAACTAAGAGCTACTGCCGCACGCTTGAGAGCGTATCCAAGTTCGCCTCTATAATCCACCCGATTACCCATATCACCACTCCTCGACTGTTCACGGATGGATCGGCGGGGCCGCTCCGCACAGCGATTGTCACAACATCACCAGCGAACCTGGCTCACCACCAATATTATCAGCGCTTTAGCGCCATAGCGGTTTGCGCCAACGCTGGTCGACCCCATTAAATGGTGATTGCCCAGCCGCGCGTTTCAGGCAAAATGACTTGATTGTTTCCCGATAATAGAGATCTTTTGGTCATAAGGCCAACCCATGACCACCCTTCTGCTGTCGACCCTGAATGCCCGTTACTTCCATGCCTCGTTGGGCTTGCGCTACCTGCTGGCCAATCTGGGCGAGCTGCAAACCGATACGGCCATTCGCGAATTCATCATCACCCAGCGTCCGCTGGACATCGTCGAAGCCCTGTTGGCCGAACAGCCGCGCATCATCGGCTTTGGGGTCTATATCTGGAACGTGGTGGAAACCACGCAAGTGGTGGCCTTGCTCAAACGTATCCAACCGGATCTGTACATCGTGCTGGGTGGGCCGGAGGTCAGCCACGAATGGGACGAACAGCCGCTCGTGGCCATGGCCGATTATCTGATCACCGGGCAGGCCGATCTGACCTTCGCCCGGTTGTGCCGACAACTCCTGGAGGGAAACCCACCGGCAACCCGCGTTCTGGCCGCCGACCCACCGCCGCTGGATCAGCTCACCCTGCCCTACCGGTTCTACACCGATGAGGATATCGCCCATCGACTGATTTACGTCGAAGCGTCACGTGGCTGTCCGTTCCGCTGCGAATTCTGCCTTTCGGCACTGGACAAGACCGCCTGGCCGTTCCCGCTGGAACCCTTCCTCGCCGAACTGGATCTGCTGTATCAACGCGGGGTGCGCCATTTCAAATTCGTCGATCGCACCTTCAATCTCAACGCCAAGATTGGTGCGCGGATTCTCGACTTCTTTTTGGAACGGCTGGACGAGCGGCTGTTTCTGCATTTCGAACTGATTCCCGATCAGCTGCCGGAGGCGCTCAAGGAGCGCATCGTGCGTTTTCCGGCCGGCGCGCTGCAATTCGAGATCGGAGTACAGAGCTTCGACCCCGAGGTGCAAACCCGTATCAGCCGCAAGCAGGACAACCGCAAAACCGAAGAGAATCTGCGCTGGTTGCGGCAATACACCCAGGCGCACTTGCACGCCGATCTGATCATAGGGCTGCCGGGCGAGGATCTGGCCCGCTTCGCTGCCGGTTTCGACCGGCTGGTGACGCTCGATCCACATGAAATCCAAGTCGGCATCCTCAAGCGCCTGCGCGGTGCGCCTATCGTGCGCCATACCGCAGCATTCGATCTGCGCTACAACCCACATCCACCGTACAACCTGCTGTGTTCGACCCAGTTGGATTTCGCCACGATGCGCCGATTGGAACGTTTCGCTCGCTACTGGGATCTGATCGGTAACTCTGGGCGCTTTCACCACACCCGCCCCTTGCTGCTGGGCGATGCACCCTTTGCTCGTTTTCTGGCCTTCAGCGACTGGCTGTTTGCCTGCACCGGACAAACCCACCAGTTCGCCCTGGAGCGGCTGTTCGACCTGCTGTATCAGGGCATGATCGAGCGGCTGCAGCTGCCCGAATCGGTCACCCGCGCCGCATTGGCCCAGGATTACCGCAGCACCGGCGCGAAAAGCTGCCCGGTTTTTCTGCGCACGGACCCCGCCGCCGCGCTCGACCCTCCCGCCAAACGCGCCAAAACTGCCGCCAGCCCTACCCGACAGACTCGCCATCTGCGGACCGATTGATAAAATCAGATACAAAAGTTGCGTAAATACAAAATTTTCGCTATACAGCAACAAAATTATGTTGCACTGCAAAACAAATTCCGCCAACTGCTGTCCAACAGGACAATGATGAATCAACGGAGACTTTTCTCATGACAGCTGCAAATAAGGTTTATACAGTGTGCCCGCACTGCAAACGACCGGTCGTGGCGCTGCGCGACCAAAAAAGCGCTTATTGCGCGGAGCACGGCGATGTCGTGCCGATGCGCAGCACGATCGCCAATCAGCCACTGAGGCAACCCCTCGCGACCGCGCAATAACCGAAACAGCGCCGGGTTTCCGGAGGCCACACCAGCTTCCGGAGATCTGGCGATGTAGTCCCCGCCTTCCTCGCCTGTCTCCACGACAACCAATCCATCGACCGACTCGCCCGCGGTCGCGTCTTGTCCGCCGAATAGCGACTGCATCAAGCAAACCTCGCGCCAGAGCAGCCCTGAAACCGAGTCTGGGCCGCCCGACTAATCAAATAAATTCAATTGATTAGAACAAATTCGATCATTGCTTTTGCCTGGGTCGCAACATATGATGCGACGCATCATCGCTAGTCGCGGTGACAAGCGACAAAGCCGGTCAAGACGCAAATAACAACAAACCGGGAGGACAGCGCGATGTCCGCCAATGAGAATAAGAGTCGTTCGTCGGCGCTGATCATCGGCGCGATTGGGGTCGTCTTCGGCGACATCGGCACCAGCCCGCTGTATGCGCTCAAGGAAACCTTCGCCGGGCATCACCCGATGGCGGTGGAACCAACCAGCATCCTCGGCGTGCTATCGTTGATCTTTTGGACCATCATGGCGCTAGTCACCCTTAAATACGTCGCCATCATCATGCGCGCCGACAATCGGGGCGAAGGTGGCAGTCTGGCACTGCTGGCCCGGGTGACCGAACTGACCCGCAATTCCCGCGCGACTTGGTTCGTGACCATGTTGGGCATCTTCGCCGCCGCCCTGTTCTACGGCGACAGCATGATCACACCGGCCATCTCGGTGCTCAGCGCGGTCGAGGGTCTGGATGTGGTCGCGCCGCAATTCCGCGAGTTCGTACTACCCATCACCGCCGTGGTTTTGACCGGCCTGTTCTGGATCCAGAAACATGGCACCGGCGCGGTCGGTCGCTTCTTCGGCCCAATCATGTGCGCCTGGTTTGGCGTACTCGGCATTCTGGGCGTGCTCAGCATCCTGGATACACCAGCCGTGCTCGCCGCGCTGAACCCCTTGCATGCGATCGAGTTCCTGTTCCGTCATCCTTGGGCCAGCTTCCTCGCACTCGGCGCGATCGTGCTGGCGGTGACTGGAGGCGAGGCGCTGTATACCGATATGGGGCATTTCGGCAAATTCCCGATCCGGGCAGCTTGGTTCAGCTTCGTATTGCCGGCGCTGGTGTTGAATTACTATGGTCAAGGGGCTCTGTTGCTCAAGCATCCCGAAGCGATCCAGAATCCCTTCTATCTGCTGGCACCTGACTGGGCCATGATCCCGATGGTGCTACTGGCCACGGCGGCGACGGTGATCGCCTCGCAGGCGGTCATCTCGGGGGCGTTCTCAGTGGCGCGGCAGGCGGTTCAGCTGGGCTACCTCCCGCGCATGCGGATCATCCACACCTCCCATATGGAAGAAGGGCAAATCTACGTACCGTTTACCAACTGGACGCTTTATGTTGCGGTCATGGCGCTGGTCTTCGGCTTCCAGTCCTCCAGCAACCTGGCGGCAGCCTACGGTATCGCAGTCACCGGCACCATGATGATCGATACCATCCTGGTCTCGTTCGTCGCGATCCTTGCCTGGCGCTGGAACCCCTGGCTGGCTGCACCTCTGCTCGGTGCCTTGTTGCTGATCGATTTCGCTTTCTTCTCTGCCAACGCCATCAAACTGCTGCAAGGTGGCTGGTTCCCCGTGGTCATCGCGATCGCGTCCTTCACCACCCTGACCACTTGGCGGCGCGGTCGCCACCTGCTGTTCCAGGAAATGGGCAATCTGACCATGCCGCTCGACCAGTTCATTCGTTCGATCGAGAAATCGGCTCTGAAACGGGTCAGCAGCACCGCCGTCTATCTGACCAGTCGGCCCGAAGGCGCGCCCTCGGCCCTGCTGCACAACATCAAGCACAACGAAGTGCTGCACGCCCGCAATATCCTGGTGACGGTGCAAACAGCCGAAATACCGTCGGTCGCTCCCCAGGATCGGATCGAGATCGTCGATCTCGGTCACACCTTCTATCGGGTGTTCGTGCGCTACGGCTTCATGGAACAGCCGAATCTGCCGGAAGCGCTGGAAGGTTGCAGCGCCAAAGGTCTGCCCTTCGACCTCGACACTACCTCGTTCTTCGTCAGCCGCGAAGTAGTGGTGCCCAAGATGTCGCCACCGATGATGCTGTGGCGCGAGCTTTACTTCATCTGGATGTTGCGCAACGCCCAGAGCGCCACCGATTTCTTCCACATCCCCACCAACCGGGTGGTCGAGTTGGGGACGCTGGTCGAAATCTGAGCTGAAACCGATCCGCTGGGCATTGGCGTTGGCCGAATGCCCAGCGGTGTTTCCTGTGACTTGGGCTACTCGGGCCGCAGGTGCGGAAACAGCAGCACGTCGCGAATCGATGGGGCGTCGGCGAATAGCATCACCAACCGGTCGATGCCGATGCCCTCGCCCGCCGTCGGCGGCAAACCGTATTCCAGCGCCCGGACATAATCGGCGTCGTAGTGCATGGCCTCGTCGTCGCCGGCGGCCTTGGCCTCGGCCTGCTTGCGAAAGCGCTCGGCCTGATCCTCGGGGTCGTTCAACTCGGAAAAGCCGTTGGCGATCTCCCGTCCACCCACGAACAGCTCGAACCGGTCGGTGATGGCAGGATCGGCGTCGTTGCGCCGGGCCAGCGGCGACACTTCGGTCGGATAGGCGGTGATGAAGGTCGGATCGCGCAGTTGATGCTCGACCGTCCGCTCGAAGATATCCAGCTGCACCCGGCCCAGACCGTGCTCCGGCTGCACTTCGATCCCCAGTCCCTGGGCGATGCGCCGGGCGGCGTCGACATCGTCCAGCTCGGCGGCGCTGATGGTCGGATTGAAGCGCAGCACGGCCTCCCGCACCGTCAGCCGCTGAAAGGGCTGGCCGAAGTCGTAACACTCGCCCTGATAGTCGATGCGGGTATCACCCAGCAGCGCCTGCGCCATACCCCGCAACAATTCCTCGGTCAGATCCATCAAATCCCGATAATCGGCATAGGCCAGATAGAACTCCAGCATGGTGAATTCGGGATTGTGGCGAGTGGACAGGCCCTCGTTGCGGAAATTGCGGTTGATCTCGTAAACCTTTTCGAAACCGCCGACCACCAGCCGCTTGAGATACAGTTCCGGGGCGATGCGCAGATACAGGGCCATATCCAGCGCATTGTGGTGGGTGATGAACGGCTTGGCCGTCGCACCGCCCGGAATCGGCTGCATCATCGGAGTCTCGACTTCCAGAAAACCCCGGTGATTGAAGAAGTCGCGGATATGGGCGACCATCGCCGAGCGCAGCCGAAAGGTGGCGCGGGTCGACTCGTTGATCATCAGATCGACGTAGCGTTGGCGGTAACGGGTCTCCTGATCGGCCAGGCCATGAAACTTCTCCGGCAACGGCCGCAGCGCCTTGACCAGCAAGCGCAGCCGATCCACCTTG
>Ga0208823_1001118_pt1 | contig 21490 bp, 19 predicted proteins | sample AD_UKC075_MetaG_FD_184440 | JGI IMG/M metagenome (GOLD analysis project Ga0208823, IMG submission 184440) | Active sludge microbial communities of municipal wastewater-treating anaerobic digesters from USA - AD_UKC075_MetaG (SPAdes) (version 2) | ecosystem: Engineered > Bioreactor > Anaerobic >... | reverse complement strand
CGAACAGTGTCTCGTCGGGGTTGACGGCATCGCGGATCGCGGCGGCCTGGGCCATCAGAACATCGTCGATACCCAGTCGGCCGGCGGTGTCGACGACGACGACGTCGAAGTGCTTGGCTTTGGCCTCGGCCAGCCCGGCCGCGGCAACCGACACCGGATCACCCGGGCCGAACCCGTCGATCTCCGCGGCGTCGGCGGCGGTCCCCGGGTGCGGGGCGAACACACTCACACCGGCGCGCTCCCCCACCACCTTCAGCTGGGTGACGGCACCGGGGCGTTGCAGGTCGCACGCCACGAGCAGCGGGGTGTGGCCCTGCCCCTTCATCCACTTGGCGAGCTTGCCGGCCAGGGTGGTCTTACCCGCGCCCTGCAGACCGGCCAGCATGATCACCGTCGGCGGGGTCTTGGCGAACGCCAGTTGCCGAGTCTGACCACCCAGGATGCCGATGAGTTCGTCGTTGACGATCTTGACGACCTGCTGGGCCGGATTCAGAGCGCCGGAGACCTCCGCCCCCTTGGCGCGATCCTTGACGCGGCCGATGAAGTCGCGCACCACGGGCAGCGAGACATCGGCTTCCAGCAGCGCCAGCCTGATCTCCCGGGCTGTCGCGTCGATATCGGCGTCGCTCAGCCGGCCTTTGCCGCGCAGTCCGGCGAGCGCCCCGTTGAGCCGGTCGGAGAGGGATTCAAACACCTGCCCAGACTAACCACTGCCGGGTCACTTATCCGTTCCTATCCCGCCCGATCCCGGGCCGGGTCAGCCCGCCTCCTGCACCGGTGTCCCCGGCGGCGGGGCGGGCAGCACCGAGTAGAGGTCGTCTTCGAGCGACTGCCGGCCGGCCACACCCGGGTCGGTGATGGCGAAGACGTCGACCACCGAGGAACCGAGGGTGGTGATCCTGGCCCAGGCGATGTCGATCCCGGCGCGCTCGAAAACCCGGGTCAGCATCGCCAGCAGACCGGTGCGGTCGCCGGACCGGATCTCGACCGCCGCTCCCCCGGGAACCGCACCGTCATGCCACAGGATGACCGGCGGGGCGGCGGCGGCGGCCGGGACCGCGGGTTCGGGCTCGCCGGCCCGCCGTGGACCGTGAGCGGCGGCGTCGCGGCCGCGTTTCTCCAGTGCGGCGAACACGTCCAGTTCCCCGTCGAGGGCGAGCTTGAACTGCTGACGGAGCACTTCGGCCGCCGACGGCGTACCGAACTGCGGAGACACCACGAATGTGTTGATCGCGATGCGCCGGCCGGACACCACCGCACTGTTCACCGTCGCCGAGTGCACCCCCAGCGAGTGCAGGGCAAGCACCCCCGCGGCGCGGGACAGCAGTCCGCGCCGATCCGGCGCGGTCATGGTGACCTGATAGGTGTGCGGAATGTCACCGGGCTTCAGCACGACGTGAACCTCGCCGTCACTGGCCAGGGAAAGATCCTCCGGCGCAATGGGTTCCGGCTCGATGTGGTCCTCGCCGCCGATCAGCGCCCGGCAGCGGCGCACCAGGTCGCCGATCAGGGCGGCCTTCCAGTCGCCCCACACCCCGGGTCCGGTTGCCAGCGAATCGGCCTCGGACAGAACCTGCAGCAGTTCCAGCAGCACCGAGTCGCCACCAAGGGTGTCGACGACCTCGCTGATGGTCGCCGGGTCGGCGAGGTCTCGGCGGGTGGCTGTCGACGGGAGGAGCAGGTGATGACGCACCATCGCCGCGAGCACTCTGACGTCGGACGGCCACAGGCCAAGCCGGTTGCCCACCTGCACCGCCAGTTCGGCGCCGATCTGGCTGTGGTCGCCGCCGCGCCCCTTCCCGATGTCGTGCAGCAGCGCACCGAGCACCAGAAGATCGGGCCGGGACACCCTGGTGGTGAAGGCGCTTGCCCGCGAGACGGTCTCGACCAGATGCCGGTCGACGGTCCAGGTGTGCACCGGATCACGCGGGGGTAGGTCGCGGATCGCCCCCCACTCCGGGAACAGCCGGCCCCACAGGCCGGTGCGATCCAGTGCCTCGATGGTGGTCACCGTCGTGGGACCGGCAGTCAGCAGCACCAGCAGGTCGTCGACGGCGTCCCGGGGCCACGGGGCGCGAAGTTCCGGCGCGGTGTCGGCCAACCGGCCCAAGGTGGAGGCGGCGATCGGGATTCCGGTGGCGGCCGAGGCCGCAGCCACCCGCAGCACCAGACCGCTGTCGCGCTGGGGCCGGGCATCGCGGGCCAGGATGATCTCACCGGCGTACTCGATGACACCCTCGTCCAGGGGCCGGCGGATCGGTCTGCGCAACTTTGCCAGCCCCCGACGGGGCAAGGCGTTCGCCGCGGTGCGCAGTCCCGCGTCGACGTAGTAGCTGACCGTGCGTGCCGCGTCGGAGATCACCCGGGCGAGGTCGAACCGGTCGCCGATGCGCAGCGCGGCGCCGACCTCGTCGGCGAACTGGGCCAGCAGCTGGTCGCGACCACGCCGCGAAACCCGGTGCAGTTCGGTGCGGACGTTCAGGAGGGCAAGGTAAGCCCCGGACAGAGAGCCGGCCTGCGAGTCCGGAGCCAACACCGGATAGACATCGGCCACCTGCGCGACGGCGAGGGCGCGCAACAACTGGACGTCGCGCAATCCGCCCATCCCGCACTTCAGATCCGGTTCGGCGCGATGAGCGATCTGCCCGCTGCGCTGCCAGCGGGCGCGGGTGGCCGCCACGAGGTCCTCGAAGCGCTTGGTGATCCCGGCGCGCCACTGCTGGCGGGCGCCGTCGATCAGGGTGGCCGACAACTGCTCGTTCCCGGCGATGTGCCGGACCTCCAGCATCGCCAAACCCGCGGCGACATCCGAATCCGCCACCGAGAGGGCCTCGGGCACCGTGCGCACACTGTGGTCGAGCCGGATGTTGGCGTCCCACAGCGGATACCACAACTGCTCGGCGGTCTCGCCCACGAGATCTGCGGGCATACCGTCGTGCACCAGCATCAGGTCCAGATCGGAGAACGGCACCAGTTCCCGGCGCCCCAGTCCACCGGTGGCGACCAGAGCGAAACCGCTGTCCGCGGTGATCCCCAGTTCGGTGGACTTCGCCGTCAGCCACAACTCGTGGAGGTCCACCAATGCCTCACGCAACCCCGCCGAGTCGAGACGCCGGTAGCCGCCTTCCAGCAACTGGCGGCTCGCCGCCGCCAGATCGGTTGCCGCGTGCGGTGGACCCGCCGCCGGCCGAGAGGCTCGGCCGGCGGCGGGATCGTCCATTCGCCTAGTCATCAGACAGTTCGGTCATCAGACAGCTCGGTCATCAACAGCGCCCTTCGCCCTCATCGTCAGAGAGCGTCGGATCCCCGCTCGCCCGTGCGGACCCGCACAACGGCCTCCACCGGGCTGACCCACACCTTCCCGTCACCGATCTTGCCGGTGCGGGCGGCGGCGACGATGACGTCAACCACCTTGTCGACCGCGGCGTCGTCGACCACCACTTCGACCCGGACTTTGGGGACGAAGTCGACCGAATACTCCGCACCGCGGTACACCTCGGTGTGGCCCTTCTGCCGTCCGTAGCCCTGGACCTCGCTGACCGTCATTCCCAGGACGCCCATTTCCTCCAGACCGGTCTTGACGTCCTCAAGGGTGAACGGCTTGATGATCGCAGTAATCAGCTTCATGTTTCCTATACCTCCGCGCTCGTCCGAGGGAAGACCGAACTGGTGCCCGCGACCGTGAAGTCGTACGCGGTCTCCGCGTGCTGGGATTCATCGATACCGGCCGCCTCGGACTCGCGGTCAAGCCGCAGCCCGATGGTGTACTTGACGACCAAGGCCAAGATAGCGGTGACCACAGCCGAGTACCCCAGAACCGCGAAGGCACCCGCGGCCTGGCGCCACAGCTGGTCGAAGCCGCCACCGTAGAAGAGGCCCTGCACCGCGGCCGGCGCCTCCGGAGTCGCGACCAGACCGACCATCAGGGTGCCGACCAGACCGCCGACGAGGTGCACGCCGACCACGTCGAGCGAGTCGTCGAAGCCGAACTTGAACTTCAGTCCGACCGCCAGCGCGCAGAGCACACCGGCTGTGGCACCGATCGCCAGCGCCCCGACCACGTTGACCGAGGAACAGGCCGGGGTGATGGCCACCAGGCCGGCCACGATGCCTGACGCGGCGCCGAGGGACGTGCCGTGACCGTCCCGAACCCGCTCGGTGAGCAGCCAGCCCAGCATCGCCGCTGCGGTCGCGATCGTGGTCGTGACGAACGTCGTACCCGCGACACCGCCGGCACCCAGCGCCGAACCGGCGTTGAACCCGTACCAGCCGAACCAGAGCAGCCCGGCGCCGAGCATGACGAACGGGAGGTTGTGTGGCCGCATCGGGGTGCCGGGCCACCCGAGGCGCTTGCCCAGGACGAGCGCCAGCACCAGCGCGGCGATACCGGCGTTGATGTGCACCGCGGTGCCACCGGCGAAGTCGACGGCTTTGAGCTTGTTGGCGATCCAGCCGCCGGTCTCGGCGGTGACGCCGTCGAAGGCGAACACCCAGTGCGCGACCGGGAAGTACACGAATGTCGCCCACAGCCCGGCGAACACCAGCCAGCCGCTGAACTTGAGACGGTCGGCGACCGCACCCGAGATCAGCGCGACGGTGATGATCGCGAACATCAACTGGAATGCCACGAACACCGACATCGGGATGGTGCCGGCCAACGGGATGTTCACCGCCGCGACGGCTTCGACGCCTGCCGCCGGGTCCGCGATGACCTCGGTGAAGGCGTTACCCCCGATCAGCCCTTTGAGGCCGAAGTACTGGCCCGGGTCCCCGAACAGCCCGAACTTGTCTTCGCCGAACGCCACCGAATATCCGTAGAGCACCCACAGCACCGTGACCAGGCCCATCGCGCTGATGCTCATCATGATCATGTTGAGCACGCCGCGCGCGCGCACCATGCCGCCATAGAAGAACGCCAGGCCCGGGGTCATCAACAACACCAGCGCGGCGCTGACCAGCATCCACGCGGTGTCGCCGGCGTCCGACGCTCCCATTACCGGGAATTGATCCACTCGAAGTCTCCTCCTGTTCACCGCCGGAAGGCGGCTCCTGAGGAACCTTGCGCAGTGGTTGTTTCATCGCCCGCAACGCCGTGTTGCCGACAGATGAACGGAGTCGGGGGTTGCGTTTCGCTGTTGTTACATCAGGCGATTTAGGACGCCCGTGCGGTCAGCCGAGCAGTGCGTCGACGAACGCGGCCGGCTCGAAGGGTGCCAGATCGTCGGGCCCCTCACCGAGGCCGACGAGCTTCACCGGCACTCCCAGATCCTGCTGGACGCGGAACACGATGCCACCCTTGGCGGTGCCGTCCAGCTTGGTCAGCGCCACCCCGGTGATGTCGACGACGTCGGCGAACACCCGCGCCTGGGCGAGTCCGTTCTGCCCGATCGTCGCGTCGAGCACCAGCAGCACCTCGTCGACAGAGGCGCGCTTCTCGACCACCCGCTTGACCTTCCCGAGTTCGTCCATCAGACCGGTCTTGGTGTGCAGCCGTCCGGCGGTGTCGATGACCACGACGTCCGCGCCGGACTTGATGCCGGTGTCGACGGCGTCGAAGGCGACCGACGCCGGGTCCGCCCCTTCGGCGCCGCGAACCACCTCCGCCCCCACCCGAGCCGCCCAGGTCTGGAGCTGGTCGGCCGCGGCGGCCCGGAAGGTGTCGGCCGCGCCGAGAACCACGCGGCGGCCGTCGGCCACCAGAACGCGGGCCAGCTTGCCGACCGTGGTCGTCTTCCCGGTGCCGTTGACACCGACCACCAGCAGCACTGAGGGCTTGTCGGCGTGCGGCAGGGCTTTGATCGAACGATCGAATCCGGGGTGGAGCTCGCCGATGAGCACCTCGCGCAGGACGGCCCGGGCATCAGCCTCGCTGCGCACCGTGCCCGCTGCCAGCTCAGACCTCAGCTTCTCCATGACCGATGCGGTGACGGCGGGACCCAGGTCGGCGATCAGGAGTGTGTCTTCGACCTCCTCCCAGGAGCTTTCGTCGAGATCGCCGCCGCCGAGCAACCCCAGCATGCTGCGACCGAATGCGTTTTGGGATTTGGCCAACCGGCCGCGCAACCGCTCCAGCCGGCCTGCCGGAGGCGCAATGGCGCCGACATCAGGCCCAGCAGGGGCGATGGCCCCGACATCGGGCCCCGCAGGCGCAATGGCGCCAACATCAGGCCCAACCAGCTCCTCGATGACCGTGGGCGGCATCGTCGCGGTATCGCGGGCGACGATCTCGTCCACCACCGACGGCTCGGGCAGATGTACCTGAGCGATGGGCCGCTTGGGGGAATCCCGCGGGACTGCGGCGTCGTCACCGACATTGGGCAGCAGATCCGTCGTCCCCGAGACGTCGCGGTCCCGGCTACCCGCCGTGATCGGCGGGACAGGTTCTGACGATTGTGTGAACGTAATGCCGGAGGCCGCGGTGTAGGAACCGGACCGATCGACCGGTGTGGCAGCCTCGGAGGTGCGCCGCAGGCTGATCTGGTTGCGGCGGTAGCGCACCAATCCGACCACCAGCGCGATGACGACGAGGACGGCAATGACCGCGATGGCGATCCAGAGACCCTGGGACACGCCGCCATTGTCTCAGGTGCCTGTCCGATGACCGGCGAGAGCGGCTTGTCGGCCCGTAAGTTGCGGCACATCGACGCCTGTTTGACCGGGCAGGTCGACCACGGGCGGCTCACCACCGGTTTCGAGCGGTTCGAACTGCCCTATGACGCGCTGACTCAGACCAGCCTGAGCGAGGTGGATCTGAGCACCCGCTTTCTGGGTGCCCCGCTGAAGGCGCCCGTCCTGATCGGCGCGATGACCGGCGGAGCCGAACTGGCGCGGACCATCAACCGCAACCTCGCCGAGGCCGCCCAGAAACTGGGCGTCGGCCTGATGCTCGGCTCCCAGCGGATCATGCTCGGCGATGATCCGGCCAGCACCACCGCGGCGGTGAGTTTCGAGGTCCGCGACCTCGCCCCGGACATCCTGCTGATCGGCAACATCGGCCTGGCCCAGCTGGCCGGGACCCCCGTGGAATTGATCGCCACCGCACTGCACCGGATCGGCGCCAATGCGCTGGCGGTGCACACCAACCCATTGCAGGAGGCCATGCAGGAGGCCGGCGACACCGATTTCAGCGGATCCCTGGACGCGTTGCGCCGGCTGGCCACCGAACTGGACTTCCCCGTCATGGTCAAAGAGGTCGGCCACGGGATCGGCTCGGCGGCGGCCGGGCGCCTGCGCGGGCTGCCCATCGCGGCCGTCGACGTGGCCGGTGCGGGCGGCACCTCGTGGGCCCGGGTGGAGCAGGTCGTCCGCTACGGCGAGGTGGGCTCCCCCGCGCTGGCCGATTGGGGGATACCGACCGCCCAGGCGTTGATGGAGGTGAGCCGCGCGCTGCCGGGTGTGCCGCTGATGGCCTCCGGCGGGATTCGCACGGGTATGGATGCCGCCAAGGCGCTGGCTCTGGGCGCCGACGTGGTGGCGATGGCCCGGCCGTTGCTGGCACCGGCGATCGAGTCGGCGGCAGCCGTGGTCGAAGTGCTCGGCACCCTGATCGAGGAACTCCGGGTGTGCCTGCACTGCGCCGGGTCGGCAGACCTCCAGGAACTGCGACGGATCGGCGTGAACGGCTGATCTGGGCTAGCCGGCCTCGCTGGCGACCAGATTCTCCCCGCGCATCCGCTGGGAGATGACGGCAGTGATGCCGTCGCCCTGCATGGACACCCCGTAGAGCGCGTCCGCGATCTCCATCGTCGGTTTCTGGTGGGTGATGACGATGAGCTGGGACTGTGAGCGCAACTGCTCGAAAAGTCCGATCAGCCGACGCAGGTTGACGTCGTCGAGGGCGGCCTCGACCTCGTCCATGACGTAGAAGGGCGACGGTCTGGCCCGGAAGATCGCCACCAGCATCGCCACCGCGGTCAGCGATTTCTCACCGCCGGACAGCAGCGACAGTCGCTTGACCTTCTTGCCCGGCGGCCGGGCCTCCACCTCGACCCCGGTGGTGAGCATGTCCGACGGGTCGGTGAGCAGCAGCCGCCCCTCCCCGCCGGGGAACAGTGCCGAGAAGACCTGGGAGAACTCACGTTCCACGTCGGCGTAGGCCTCGGTGAACACCTGCAGAATCCGGGCGTCGACGTCGGAGACCACGTCGAGCAGGTCCTTGCGCGCGGCCTTGACGTCTTCGAGTTGGGTGGACAGGAAGTTGTAGCGCTCCTCCAGCGCTGCGAACTCCTCCAACGCCAGGGGGTTGACCCGACCCAGCTCGGCCAGTTCACGTTCGGCGCGCTTGGCGCGGCGTTCCTGGGTGGCCCGGTCGAACGGCATCGGCGCCGGGGCGCTGACCTGTTCGCCGCGCTCCTTGGCCTGCTCGTACTCGGCGATCTCGAGTTCGGTCGGCGGCAGCGCGACATCGGGGCCGTATTCGGCGATCAGGTCGTCGCCGGACATACCGAACTGGTCGAGCACCATCGCCTCGAGTTGTTCGATCCGCAGGATCGCCTGGGCTTTGGCGACCTCGTCGCGGTGCAGTGCGTCGGTCAGTGTCGCGATGCGGGCGTTGAGTGCGGTGACCTCCGCCCGCGCCGAGGCCATGGTGGCGACCATCTGCCCGCGTTCGGAGGTCAGCCGATCACGCAGTTTCGAGGCCGCGGCGACGACCCCGGCCAATCGGTCGGCGACCTTGCGGCCGGCGTCGGCCACCGCGGAGGCCACCTCGGCGGCGTGCACGCGAGCGGCCCTGGCCTGTTCGGCGCGCTGACGGGACACCCGCTCGTTGGCGGCCGCGCGGCGCAGCGAATCGGCTTTGCCCCGAACGGCATTGGCCCGTTCCTCGGCCGTGCGCACCGCGAGCCGGGCCTCGACCTCGACCGCCCTCGCGTTGTCCGCGGCAGCCTGCAAGTCCTGCCGGTCGGCCGGGGAATTGTCGACGACGGTGTGCATCTCCTGCGCGGTGTGCAGGCGGGTCTCGAGTTGGGTGAGCTCCTCGAGGGTTTGGGTCCGACCGGACTCCAACTGGTCGCGCTGAGCGGTCAGCCGCCGCCACTCCTCCTCGGCCACCCGGACTTCCTGCCCGAGCCGACCCAGTTGCTCGTAGATAGCCGAGATCGCCGCATCGGACTCGTTGAGAGCCGCCAGCGCCTGTTCCGCGGCATCCTGCCGGCTGGCCTGCTCGGCGACGGCACCCGCGAGCGCGGCGGCGAGTTCGGCGACCTGGGTCTCGGCGGCAGCGAGTTCCGTGCGTGCCTTCTCGATCTGGCCGGCGATCTCCAGCGTGCTGGGCTTGCGGTCCGATCCCCCGTCCACCCATCCCGCGCCGACGACGTCACCGTCACGTGTCACCGCGCGCACCGCCGGACGTGCGGTCACCAAATCCAGCGCGATGTCGAGGTCGTCGACGACGGCGACCCCGGCCAGCATGGCGGTCAGCGCGCCCTGCAGGCGGTCCGGGGCCGTGACGAGGTCGAGCGCCCAACGCGCCCCGTCGGGCAACGGCACCGTGTCGGGGCGCCCGGCAGCCGGCCAGTCGGCGAGCACGATCGCCGCCCGCCCGCCGTCAGCCTCCTTCAGCGCCGCCACCGCGGCGGTGGCCGCGCGCGCGTCGTCGGCGGCCAGGGCGTCGGCGGCCGGTCCGAGGACCGCCGCCAGCGCCGTCTCGTACCCGGTCTGCACCCGAACCAGCTTCGCGATCGTCCCGAAAAGTCCGTCATCGCCGCGGTGCTCGACCAGCCAGGCGGCACCGTCGCGCTGCTCGAGCCCCACCGCCAACGCGTCGATGCGGGCGCGGAGAGAAGCGACCTGACGCTCGGCCGCGCGCTCGGCGGATTGCAGTTCGGCGACCCGTTCGTCGGCCAGTCGCAGCGCGGCGACACTGCGGTCATGCTGTTCGTCCAGGCCCACCTCACCCTGGTCGAGCTCCCCCACCCGGCTCTGCACGAGCTCGAACTCGGCCTTCGCGGCTTCGGTGCGGCGGGCGGCTTCCTCAATCCCGGTGCTTAGCCGCGCCACCCCGTCGTCGATGGACTCCACACGGGCGCGTGCGGTCTCGACCTGGCCGGCCAGGCGGGCCAGGCCCTCGCGCCGGTCGGCCTCGGCGCGAACGGCGGCCAGGTGAGCCCGTTCCGCCTCGGCCGCCGCGCTCTCCTTGGCCGCCAACTCAGCCCGGGCGGCCTCGAGTCGGCCGCGGGCCTCCTGCAATTCCGCGACCAGTCGCTGCTCCCGCGCGGCGACCTCGTTCGCCTGGGCTTCCAACGCGTCCGGGTCGGGGCCGGTTCCGCCGACCGGTGCGGTGTCGAGGTGCTGGGCCCGTTCGGTGGCGATACGCACGGTGGCGCTGACCCGTTCGGCCAGTGCGGACAGCCGGAACCAGGTCTGCTGGGCGGCGTCGGCGCGTTCGGACAGCGATGCCACCGCCGCCTCACCGGCGCTGAGCTGCTCGCTGGCCACCGCCAGGCGCGCGGCGGCCTCCTCATGCTCGCGACGCAGCGAGGTCTCGATATCGTCGGCGCCGACGTACTCGGCGCGGCGGGTCGCCAGGTCGTCGGCGGCCAGCCGGAGCCGGGCGTCGCGCAGGTCCGCCTGAATGGTCTGGGCACGTCGGGCCATCTCGGCCTGCCGGCCCAGCGGCTTGAGCTGGCGGCGCAGCTCGGTGGTCAGATCGGTCAGCCGGGCCAGGTTGGCGGAGGTGGCGTCCAGCTTGCGGAGCGCCTTCTCCTTGCGCTTGCGGTGCTTGAGCACCCCGGCGGCCTCTTCGATGAAGGCGCGACGGTCCTCCGGTCGGGACTCCAGGATCTGGGCCAGCCGACCCTGGCCGACGATGACGTGCATTTCCCGGCCGATGCCGGAGTCACTGAGCAGTTCCTGGATGTCGAGCAACCGGCAGCTGTTGCCGTTGATCTCGTACTCGCCGGCGCCGTCGCGGAACATCCGGCGGGTGATTGACACCTCCGAGTATTCGATGGGCAGCGCGTTATCGGAGTTGTCGATGGTCAGCGTGACCTCGGCCCGGCCCAGCGGGGCTCGCGAGGAGGTGCCGGCGAAGATGACGTCTTCCATCTTCCCGCCGCGCAGCGTCTTGGCGCCCTGTTCGCCCATGACCCAGGTCAGCGCGTCGACCACATTGGACTTACCGGAGCCGTTGGGCCCGACCACGCAGGTGATGCCCGGTTCGAAGCGCAGAGTCGTCGCCGAGGCGAAGGACTTGAAGCCCTTCAGCGTCAGACTCTTGAGGTACACGTCGTGGCAGCCTACCGGCGGGGTGGGACGCCGCCGTGGTCAGCGTTCGCGGAAACCCGGCTCGATCGGGGCCGAAGACTGCCCTGCCTGCGTGAAGTCGGCGACCACGGTCTCAACCGATCCGGGTGTGCCCGCTCCCCGCAGCAGTTCCAGTAGCCGCTCGCAGGCGGGACGGGGCCCCTCGGCGACCACCAGCACCCGACCGTCGGGCTGGTTGGCGGCATAACCGTTGAGACCCAGTTCGAGCGCCCGCGACCGCGTCCACCAGCGGAAACCCACACCCTGGACATGGCCGTGCACCCACGCCGTCAACCGGGTCTGCTCACTCATCGTCGGTCACTGCGATATCGCCGGTGTCGACGATCTCGAAAGTCACCTCGGCGCCCGCCTTCAGGGTGCGCCCGACCGTGCACGCCTGATCGACGGCGCGATTCACCACCAGCAGCAACCGTTCCCGCTCCGCGCTGGACAGCCCGGAGAGGTCGATCTCCAGCTTCTCGGCCAGCACCGGGTATCGCTCCTGATCGCGGTCGGCGGCGCCGGAGACCCGGATGGTGGCTGCGAAGTCGTCGCCGAGGCGCCGCCGCAACGGCTGGTCGCTGCTCAGCCCGGCGCAGCCGGCCAGGGCGATCTTGAGCAGTTCCCCCGGGGTGAAAACACCCTCGTCGGTCGCCGAACCGATCAGCACTTCGGCTCCGCGGTCGCTTCGGCCGGTGTAGCGGCGGATTCCGGTGCGTTCCACCCAGAGTTCGGTCGTCGGCACGGGGTCGGTCGTCGGCACGGGGTCGGTCGCGGAATCCAAATTGGTCATACAACTCTTCTACCCTTTGGTGTGCGGCCGGATCGCACCGGCTCTCGGATCGGCGGATGGGACGGTCATGACCCGACTGGTGAGAGCATGAGCGCAGATTTCCTGCAGGACCCGACCCTGCCGGGGCACCCCGATCCTTACCCGATCTACGCGCAGATGCGCGAGCAGTCCGTCGCGCACTGGTGCCCGGGCCCGCAGATATGGGCGGTGCTGTCCTATCCCGAAGCGGCCGAGGCCCTGCGGGACCGGAGGCTGGTTCGCGAGGCCGAGCGCGACCGGCTCTCGCAGATCTACGGCAACTCCGACATCTACGAGCTGCAGAAGATGGACCTGCCCTACATGGACGGTGAGCGCCACCGCATGCTGCGCCGTCACGTCATCAACGCCTATCGGGCCATCGACTTCGACGATCTGAGCGCGTTCATCCGCGACTTCGCCGAGCGGAGGCTGACCGCGGTGCACGATGCCGACTCGTTTGACATGACCGGGGTTCTCGGAAACGACCTGCCGGTGTACGTGGTCAGTCATCTGATCGGCGTCCCACCGGAGGAACAGGCGCAGGCCGCCGAGGTGGTCGGCCCTTTCGTCGCCGCACGCGGATTGACCCAGGACGCCCAGATCGCCACCGGCGGGGACGACGCCGTCGCGGTGTTCGAAGACTTCTTCCTGCCGCTGATCCGGCAGCGCCGCAGACAGCCGACCGGCGACCTGACCAGCCGGTTGATCGCCGACCCGATCGACGGGATGACGATGAGCGACGCGCAGATGCTGCTGCTGTTGAGCAGCAACTTCTACGCCGCCAGCATCTTCACCATCAGGCTGTTCGTGGGGACACTGACGATGGCGATGGCCACCCACCCCGAGGTGTACCGGCAAGTGCGCTCCGACCGTTCGCTCATCCCGGTCGCGGTCGAGGAGGTCCTGCGCTGGGACGCCCCCGCTCAGGCCGTCAACGCCGCCCTGGCCACCGAGGACATCGAGATCGGGGACGTCACCGTCCCCGCCGGTCAGGCGGTCACGGCGCTGGTCGGGGCGGCCAACCGGGACCCGGGTCACTTCCCCGACCCCGACGCGGTACGCCTGGACCGGTCCCCCAACCGCCATCTGTCGTTCGCCCCGGGAATGCACCAGTGCGTGGGCCTGAACCTGGCCCGCTTGGAGTCCGCCCTGGTACTGGAGGCCATGGCCGATCACCTGCCGGAGTTCGGTTATGACGCGGCGGCTTCGCAGCGATTCGTCGGGGACCGGTTCCGGGGCTATGACAGCCTGATCGTGCAGCGCTGACTCAGCGCCGCGGTCGCGGCTGGCAGGCCGGGCAGTAGTAGGACGAACGGTTCATGAACTTCTCCCGCCGGATCACCGCCCCGCACCTCCGGCAGGGCAGGTCCGCACGGCCGTAGACGTTCAGCGAGCGGTCGAAGTAGCCGGACTGGCCGTTGACGTTCACGTAGAGCGAGTCGAAGGACGTACCGCCCTCCCGCAGCGCTTCCCGCATCACCTCGGTGGCGCAGTCGAGGACCTGTCCGAGCGATCGGCGGGTCAGCTTCTCGGCGATCCGGGCACCGTTGACCCCCGCCCGCCACAACGCCTCGTCGGCGTAGATGTTGCCGATACCGGACACCACGGTCTGGTCGAGCAGTTGGCGTTTGATCTCAGAGTGTTTGCGGCGCAACGTAGTCACCACCGCTTCCCGGTCGAAGCGCGGATCGAGCGGGTCGCGGGCGATATGCGCGACCGGCGTCGGAACCCGGCTGCCGTCGACGGTCACCAGATCGGCGAGCTGCCAGCCCCCGAAGGTGCGCTGGTCGACGAAACTCAGGTCGGTACCGTCGTCGAGGACCGTCGCGATGCGCAGATGGTTGGGATTGGGGACGGTGCCGAGGAGCATCTGCCCACTCATCCCGAGATGGACCACCAACGCGGTGCGGTCGTCATCGAGCACCAGCCACAGATACTTGCCGCGTCGATCGGTGCCGGTGATCCGAGTGCCCAGCAGTCTGGCGGTGAGGTCTGCCGCTCCCGGCTCATGCCGGCGGACCGCCCGCGGGTGGTGCACCCGCACCTCGGTGATGGTCCGTCCGAGAACGTCTTCGGCCAGACCCCGCCGAACCACCTCGACTTCGGGAAGCTCCGGCAAGGTCAGGCGCCTGATTCGGCGCCTGATTGGACGCCTGATTCGGCGACCGGTTCGGCGTCCAGTTCCGCGTCGAGCGCCGTCCAGGCCTGCGCGGCGGCGTCGGTCTCGGCGACCTTCTTGGACCTGCCCCGGCCGCGGCCGTACGGCCGGTCGCCGAGATAGACCACCGCGGTGAACCGCCGGTCGTGATCGGGCCCCTCCGCGCTCACCTCGTAGCGTGGCACTCCCAGCCCCCGCGCCGAGGTCAGCTCCTGAAGGCTGGACTTCCATTCGAGCGCGGCACCCAGCGTGGGTGCGGTGTCCAGCAACTCCCCGAACAACCGCAGGATCACTGTGCGCGCACCATCGAGGCCGTGCTCGAGATAGATCGCGCCGAGCAGCGATTCGACGGTATCGGCCAGGATGCTGGACTTCGCGTGTCCGCCGGTGTTGACCTCACCGCGGCCCAGCAGCAGGTAGTCGCCCAGTCCGGTGCTGGTCAGCCGGCGTGCCACGCCGGCCAGTGCCCGGCTGTTGACGATGCTGTTGCGCAGTTTGGCGAGGTCACCCTCGGAGCTGTCGGGGTGACGACGGAAGAGTTCCTCGACGATGACCAACCCCAGCACGGCGTCACCGAGTAGCTCCAGACGCTCGTTGGTGGGCAGCCCGCCGTGCTCGTAGGCATAGCTGCGATGTGTCAGGGCTGTGGTGAGCAGATCGTCGGGCAGGTCGGCACCCAACGCCGCCAGGAGTTCCTCGCGGGGCGGTGTCACGAACCCTGACCTCCGGGTCCGTCTTCTGGTGTCACCATCCCGGCGAGCTTGGCCCAGCGGGGATCGATGAGGTCGTGGCCGTGATCCGGCTCCGCGCCGGCCAGCGCGACACCACACTGCGGACACAGTCCGGGGCAGTCCGGCGTGCACAGCGGGGTGAACGGCAGCGCAAGGCCGACGGCGTCGACGATCGGCTGCTCAAGATCCACGGTCTGATCGACGACATGGCCGACCTCGTCGGCCTCGGTGGTGGACTCGGTGACGCTGTCGGGGTAGGCGAACAGCTCGGTCAAGGTGATCTCGACATCACCGGTGATCGGTTCCAGGCACCGCGAGCATTCGCCGACCGTCGGCGCAGAGACGGTCCCGGACACCAGGATTCCCTCAGACACCGATTCCAGCCGAAGATCGAGTTCCATCTCTGCCCCGGGTTGAATCGCAATGAGATCCAACCCAATCCGCGACGGACTCGGCACCGTCTGGTGCACGGTCTGCATCACGCCGGGGCGCCGGCCCAACCGGGACACATCGAATACCAAGGGCGATCGGGATTCCCTGCCAGCCGACGCCATGGCCCGATCTTAGCTGCGACCGACTGCTTCGTTGACGACGCGCGCCGTTAGCGCTGCACGTCGCTAAGGCTGAACCTCGCTAGTGCTGAACGTAGTCGTGGGTGCCGGCCGACGTGCGCAGCTGATGGCGCCCGCGGCTGACGGAGCGAAGCGTGCCGTTGAGGTACTCCTCGAACTGGGCCAGCTTGTTGTCGACGTAGATATCGCATTCGCCGCGCAACCGGTCGGACTCGGCATGCGCGGAGTCGATGAGCCGGGCGGCCTCGGCATTCGCGGCCTGGACCACTTCGGTGGCCGACACCAGCCGCTGCTGCTCCTTGATGCCCTCCTGCACGGCGTTCTCGTAGGAGATGTTGCCGTTCTCGACCAGACGGTCGGCCTCTGCCTTGGCCCTGCTGGTGGCGGCCTCGTAGTCGCGCTTAGCCGAGGCGGCCAAGCGGGACGCCTCCTCGCGGGCTTCGCTGACCATCTGCTCGCTGTGCGCCCGGGCCTCGGCGACCATCCGGTCGGCCTGCGACTTCGCCTCGGAGAGCAGCCGGTCGGCTTCGGCGCGGGCATGACTGAGGACCGATTCGGCTTCGGCGTTAGCCCCCGACACCGTCGCCTCGGCGTGCTCCTTGGCATCGCGCAGCATGGCGTCGCGGGCGTCCAAGACGTCCTGGGCGTCGTCGAGTTCACCGGGGATGGCGTCCTTGATGTCGTCGACCAACTCCAGGACGTCACCGCGGGGAACCACGCAGCCGGCCGTCATCGGAACACCGCGGGCCTCTTCGACGATGGCGCTCAGTTCATCGAGCGCTTCAAAAACTCGGTACACGGCGCCCTCCAGGCAACTAGTTGGTGGGACTAGTGTGCCTGGTGTTACCGCTGTGACAGTGCTGCCGACACGGTGTGTTGCGAATTCCCTCGCGCATCGCCGATATCGACGCCAGGGTTGCGACTTTCGCGCCCACCACGACCCTCAGGTGGATCTCGCGGCGGGGCGTGCTCAGCGGCCGAGTTTTGCCGCCAGCCTCCGATTGACCGAATCCGGCAGCAACGCCGACACGTCGCCCCCGAGACCGGCAACCTCCTTGGCCAGCGAGGAGGACACGAAGGAGTACTGCGGCGCGGTGGCCACGAAGAACGTGTCGACCCCGGCGATGTGCTTGTTCATCTGGGCCATCTGCACCTCGTATTCGAAATCGGTGCCGGTGCGCAGTCCCTTGACGATGGCGCTCAGTCCGCGCACCCGGACGAAGTCGACCACCAGGCCATGTCCGGCTTCCACACGCAGGTTGGGCAGATGTGCGCACGCCTCGGAGATCATGGCGATCCGCTCGTCGATGGTGAACATGCCGGTCTTGTTCGGGTTCACCAGAACCGCCACGATCACCACGTCGAACTGCGCGGCGGCACGCTCGAAGACATCGATGTGGCCGAGAGTGACCGGGTCGAATGACCCCGGACAGACAGCGCCGCTCACCTGCGATCCGCCTTCAGCTTCCCGCTGCTATTCATGCGCGCAGACGCTAGCAGGCGGCCACCTCGATCCGAGTGTCGCCGTAGCGCCGCGGCGGCCACGGCGTCCAGCCCGCGGGCCAGCCCAATTCCGGCGCCGACGCCGGGCGCTCGACCACGACGATGCTGCCCGGCCCCACCCAGCCATGACGATCAAGGGCGTCCAGCATGGTCGCGATATCACCGCCCGCGGTGTCATAGGGCGGGTCAGCGAGCACCAGATCCACCGGCCCGGCAGGTGCGGATGCCAGAACGGCGGACACCGATGCGCGGCGAAGGGTCGCACCGGGCAGCCCGACCGCCTCGATATTGCGGTTGAGCACGTCGGCGGCTCGACGATCGTTCTCGACGAACGTCACCGCCGATGCTCCGCGGGACAGCGCCTCCAGACCGAGGGCGCCTGAGCCTGCGTACAAATCCAGCACCCGCAGCCCGTCGAAATCCAGCCGGGCCGCCAGCACGTTGAACAATGCCTCCCGGACCCGGTCGGTGGTCGGCCGCGTTCCCCGCGGGGGCACCGCGAGCCGCCGACCGCCGGCCGCGCCGGCGATGATCCGGGTCACGCTAGGCAGTCACAGTCAGTAGGGCCGTCGCACTCGGTGGCAGGAGATGGGTGGCAGGAGATGGATCGTGGGTAAGAGCTAGATCAGAGTCGACCAGTAGTCCCAGAACCGGACCAGGATCGCCAGCAACACGGCGGTGAACCACACCGTGGTGATCGGCCAGCGCCAGTGATAGACGAACCGCGCGATCGGGTTTCCGGCCAGCGGACGCAGCGCTATCGAGGCCACCACCACCAGCAACGGGATCGTCACCGACCACACCACCATGCAGTACGGGCACAGGGCGCCGATGCGATACAGCGTTTCGAAGATGAGCCAGTGCACGAAGACCGCGCCGGCCGCGGTGCCCACCATCAGGCCGACCCAGTACCACCGCGGCAGCCTCACCCCCGATACCGCCAGCACACCGGTGACCAGCACCAAGGTGAAGGAGATCACTCCGAAGACCGGGTTGGGCGGACCGAACACCGACGCCTGCGGCGTCACCATCACCGACCCGCAGGACAGCACCGGGTTGATGCTGCAGGTCGGCACATAGGACGGGTTCTTGAGCATCTCGACCTTCTCGACCAGCAGAGTGGCCGAGGCCAGCAGGCCGATGGCACCCGCGATCAGTACCCACAGGGCACCGGCCCGAGGAACCCGCACGCCCGACGCGGCGGAAGCCGAATCGGGCGGGCCGGAGTGCACCGGGGCTGGGGCGGTCACGCTCACGGGTTCACCGGGGCGGGCGGCGCCGGAGACGGCGCCGGGGACGGTGCCGGGGTGGGCGCCAGAGCGGGCAACGGGCCGACGATGGCCCGCACCTTGGCGAGCAACTCGTCGGGGGTGGCCGGGCTGATGTCCTGGCCGTTGAGCCGGATGGTCGGGGTGGCGGTGATCTTGGAAGCCGCCGCCAGGCCCTTGGCCATCTTCTCGTAGCGCCCCTTGTTGATGCAGTCCGGAACGCCGCCGACGACGCCGGCCTGACGCGCGGTCTCGATCAGTCGGGCGTTGTCGGGGCCGGTGCCCGAACCCTCCATCGGCTGCTGGGCGAACAGTGCCGAGTGGAACCGGAGGAAAGCCTCTTTGTCCTCGTCGGCGACGCAGTAGGCGGCGTTGGCCGCGCGGGCCGAGTAGCCGCCGTTCGCCTTGTTCAGGATGGCGACCATGTAGTAGTCGACCGCGGCGGCGCCGCTCTCGGAGATCTTGGCCAGCGCCGGGCCGAAGGTCTTGGCGAAGTCCCGGCAATGCGGGCACTGGAAGTCCTCGTAGATGGACAGCACGGCCTTGGGTTCGTCGGTGCCGTCCTTCTTGATCAGGGTGTCCGAGGCGATCCGGACCGCCTGGACGTCGCCGACGCTGCTGCTCTTGTTGCCCATCACGATGTAGAGCACGAGGCCCACCGCGAACAGCACGACGACCGCGGTCAGCCCCAACCGGATGATGAGGTCGCGCTTGCGGTCCTGCGCTTTGAGGTCGTAACGGGGTGAACTCTTCTTGTTGCTGGCCACGGGCGGTGAGGTCCTTGCTGTCTCGATTGTGCTGTCTCGATACGGAAAGCCGTGAGATGAAGCCTTGGGCTGGTCGTGTGGGACTGATGTGCGCCTCTAGAGTACCGGCGCCGGGTTCCCACCCGACCGGTCGCGGTTTCAGCCGTGCGCGAGGTGGGCCCGCAGGGCCGAGATCATCTCCGCGTTGGCAGCGGAAACACCTCCGCCCAGCGCGTTGAGGTTGAGGAACGCGTGAACCATCGAGCCCATCTTGCGGTGGTCGACGGGAACTCCGGCGTCACGTAGCCGATCGGCGAACTGCTCGCCCTCGTCCCGGAGCGGGTCGAACCCGGCGGTGACCACGAGCGCGGGAGAAAGTCCGGACAGGTCCTCGGTCAGCAGTGGCGAGATCCGCGGATCGGTCACGTCGAGGCCCGAATTCTTCAGGTAGGTGTCCTGAAACCAGTCCATATCGTGTTTGGTCAGCAGGAACCCGTCGCCGAACAGGCTCCGCGACCGGGATCCACCCCTCATGTCGGTGACCGGATAGATCAGCCATTGCAGCGCGGGAAGCGGGTCCCCGGCGTCACGGGCCAGGACCGTGACGACCGCCGCCAGGCAGCCGCCCGCGCTGTCCCCGCCGACCGCCACCCGCCGAGGATCGGCACCCAGTTGGGCAGCGTTCTCGCGGGCCCACCGGTAGGCGGCGTAGGCATCCTCGACCGCCGCCGGCGCGGGATGCTCGGGGGCCAGTCGATAGTCGACGGACAACACATGGACCCCGGCGTCTCGGCAGATCAGTCGGCACGCCGCGTCATGGGACTCCAAGTCCCCCATCACGAACCCGCCGCCGTGGAAGAAGACCAGCAGCGGGGCCGAACCGGCCGCGCCCGCGGGGCGGTAGTGCCGTGCGCCGATCGTGCCGCCGGGTCCCGGAATAGTCACCGACCGTGTCTCGGCGACCCGGACGTCGGGCTGGTCCAGGGTGCGGGTCATCGCGCCGTTGGCGATCCGGGTGGCGATCGGGTCGTCGTTGACGGCGAGTCCCGCGATACCCATCGACCGCTGACTGGCGAGCATGACCTGAAGAGAGGCGTCGAGGGTGTTGCCGTCGATAGTGATTGCCCGGCCCCCGGACATGAGCCGTTTCACCGGCGTCGGCAGCAGCGGAATCAGCTTGATACCCAAGCGATTAGCGACAGCCAGCACCCGCTCTTTGAAAGGATTGGACTTGGGTGGGGCACCCACCTGGCTGACAGTCACGTTTGCTCCTCTCCGACGCCCGCCCACCTTACGCCAGCCCTGATGACGGGCGATTCCACGTGGGTATATCGTGGCGCGGGTTCGGTGCGACTCCACCAGAGACGAAATCACAGGCAGGTGACATGACGCCGACGGCTGCGACCTCCACCGTCACGCTCAACGACGACAACGCCATCCCGGTTCTGGGCATCAGCGTCGCCGGAATGCCCGCCGGCGAGGCCGAGGCAGCGGTCGCTGCCGCCCTGGCCGCCGGCTATCGCCTCATCCACACCGCACCCGGCGACGGCAACGAGGAAGCGGCCGGGCGGGCGATCGCGGCGTCGGGGATTCCGCGCGAGGAGGTATGTGTCGCCGCCACCCTGGCGACCGCGGACCAGGGTTTTCAGTCGTCTCAGGACGCGTGCAAGGCCAGCCTGGCCCGACTCGGGTTGGATTACGTCGACCTGTACCTGGTGGACTGGCCCGCCGAGGAGAACGGCAAGTACATCGATGCCTGGGGCGGAATCATGAAGTCCAAGGAAGTCGGTGACACCCGTTCCATCGGCGTGAGCAACTTCACCGCCGAGAACCTCTCGGACATCGTCGATCTGACCTTCTACACCCCCGCGGTGAACTGGGTCGAACTCCACCCCCTGCTCAACCAGTCGGATCTGCGCGCTGCGCATGCGGAGTACGGGATCACCACCGCGGCCTACTGCCCGCTGGGGACCGGGGCACTGCTGGACAACCCCACCGTGGCCGCGGTGGCTGCCGCGCACGGCCGGACCCCCGCCCAGGTGCTCCTCCGCTGGAGCATCCAGTTGGGCAATGTCGTCGTCGTTCGCGCTTCCAGCCCTGAGCGACTGGCCGAGAACATCGACGTGTTCGGGTTCGAACTCTCAGCGGCCGAGATGGATTCGCTGGGCGCACTCGACGACGGCACCCGGTTCCGGCCGGCCCCGAACGCCGCCGACTGACGCCGCCTAACACCCCGCGCGGTCAGCTGAGAAAAAACTGTAAAAAGATTGTGGTTTTTCACATCTCACGGCAGCCCCAGACGTAACGTTCGTTACGCATGACAGTGCGTTAGCCTGAATCCACCGATGGGGTGGGGTTTGAAGCGGGTCGTGATGACGAAATGCCCTGTCGCGGTGAGAGAATGAGGTTTGTCTAGGACCGAATTCCATCACAGCGAAGGGCATCTCGTAGATGCGA
>Ga0208823_1001111_pt1 | contig 21544 bp, 18 predicted proteins | sample AD_UKC075_MetaG_FD_184440 | JGI IMG/M metagenome (GOLD analysis project Ga0208823, IMG submission 184440) | Active sludge microbial communities of municipal wastewater-treating anaerobic digesters from USA - AD_UKC075_MetaG (SPAdes) (version 2) | ecosystem: Engineered > Bioreactor > Anaerobic >... | reverse complement strand
CCTCCATTATCATGCGGATAGTATTGCTAATTACTTTGGCGAATGCCCCCGCCCCGGCATGAGCATGGTGTATTCCCGGGAAGAGGAGTTGATGGGAACCGCCGGTGGAGTGAAAAGGTGCCAGTGGTTTCTGGATGATACTTTTGTAGTGATGAGTGGTGATGCCTTAACAGATGTTGACCTGACCGGCCTGGTTCAGGAGCATAAGCGCAAAGGAGCATTGGCCACCATTGCTGTAAAAGAAGTAGATGAAGTTGAGCAATTTGGAGTAGTGGTCAGTGATACCGGTGGACGTATTACCAGCTTCCAAGAAAAACCGCGCCGGGAGGAAGCTCTGAGCAATCAGGTCAATACCGGAATATACATATTTGAACCCGAAATATTTGAATACATTCCCGCTGGACAGTTCTATGACTTTGGCAAACAGGTTTTTCCTCATTTAGTTAAGATTAAGGCCCCATTTTATGCCGCGGTTATCAATGATTACTGGTGTGATGTGGGCAGTATAGATACTTATCGTCAAGCCCATGTTGATATTTTGCAGGGAAAGGTCAGAGTGCCGGCAGCAGGTATATTAAAGCGGACCGATAAGGCCAGCGTTTTAATCGGTGATGGAGCCGTAATCGAAGACGGTGTCGAGGTAGTTGGCAATGTGGTCATTGGTCCGGGCTGTCATATTGGCTGTGGGGTACTGTTGGATGAATGTATCCTGTGGGACCAGGTACAAATAAGTGAAAAAGCGCGGCTGCAGGGATGCATCCTGGGGACTGGTTGTCAGGTGGGCAGCAATTCTCAACTGGGAGAAGGTATTGTAATCGGGGCTGGATGCCAGGTTGATCCCGGTCAATGTCTGGGCCAAGCTGATAAGATCATCCAGGTTTAGCCGGCCAGCTACCCACTAAACTTTTATAATCAAAAATATTGCACAGCGTAATAAATGCTGTGCACTTTATCGTTATCTGTCATTTGATTGCAGGATTTGGGATTATTCCATAGAACTAATATGCAGAAAGAAAGGGGATAATAGAGGTGAAGGGATGAGAGGAGAGTGGTTAGCATTTGAATAAAGAAGCTTTGAGTAAAGATGATCTGCTGGTTAAAAACATGGTGGAAAGCCACCGGCGGGTGTTTATAGCTACTATCCTGATAGAGATACTGGCCAATTTGTCTACCCTGGGAATCTATTTTACGGGAACGGGATCCAGCCAGCTTAGCTTGACCAGTATCGGTCTGGAAGTAGGTGCGGCAGCTGTAATCATAGTTGTTACTTATTTAATAGTGTCCAAATTTCCAACCCATACCTTCAGTAAGTACTTAACCATGTTAATGGTGGGGCTTACCTCCTTTTTATTTGTTGTGATCATGAGTGGGAGCATGGAATTATTTGCTGTTTTTTACCTGGTATTAGCTCTGGGAGTTTTGTACTTCGACTTATCAGTATGCATTTTTTCTGCTTTTTTAGTGATTGCTTTAATGACACTGGCGTTTATTATCAATCCGAGTATAATTCCAGAGGGCAGCATTGGTTCGACCTTAGGAGTTAGGTACTTATTATTTATCTTTGTTGGTATTGCCTGTGGATTTTCTACCAAGGTTGCTCATGGTCTTTTACAGGTATCTATTGAAAAGGAACAGGAAGCCCATCAACTTAATGATAGCTTGCAAGCGATAGCTGCCCAAATAACCAGTGAGGCAGGAATATTAAATAACAATGCCTTACAAGTACGCACTATGGCCGAAAATACGGGCGTAGCAGCTGCTCAGGTCAGTGCCAGTGTAGAAGAATTGGCTAATGCAACCACGGAAGAAGCGCTTCATGCTGGTAAAACAACGGAAGTGGTAAGAGAAATGGCCTTGGCTTTAGAAAGTTGCGGCCAAAGTTTACAAGCAGTAAATCAACAGTCCGCCCAGTTTAACCAAATCGTTGACGGTGGTATAAAAGCCCTGGAAAAGCAGAATTCTTTTATGCAGGAAAGCACGGGCGCCCAGCAAATGGTCAGCGATGCGGTGCATGAACTGAATAATAAATCGGCTCAGATAGTTAATATTGTAGAAGTGATAACTGGTATAGCCAATCAAACTAATCTGTTGGCTCTAAATGCTGCTATTGAAGCGGCTCGTGCCGGGGAAGCCGGCAAAGGTTTTGCAGTTGTAGCGGAAGAAGTGCGCAAACTAGCGGAGGAATCTGGGCGGGCAGCAGATAACATATCCCAGCTAATCAACGAGATACAACAGGGTATGCAGACCACCGTTGAACAGATTGAACGCTCCAGTCAGATTTGTGAGCAGCAGGATGAAGCGGTACGAGAAACGCTGCAAATGTTTGAAGAGGTGGATCAAGGGGCCGCTAAAATTGGGGAAGCTATTCAAGAAATTGCGGCTGTTTTAGAGAAAACCCTGGTTTCTATCGATGATGTAGTTGAGGAGGTGGAGAGTATTTCAGCCTCCACCGAGGAAGCTGCAGCTTCTACTGAGGAGATCACGGCTTTGGCTGCCCAGCAGCGGGATGCAGTAGATAATGTAGCTCGAGCGGTGGCAGAAATAGAACAGTCAGCTGCCAAACTAAAAAACCTGGCCCAGCAGTTTAATTAGCATGCATCCACCATCAGGAGGCGGCCAATGCCTCCTGATGGATATTTTCTGCCTGCAGCAATTTGCCCAAGCTTTCTTCCAAGGCCTTGAAATCTTCATGGGTAATCATATCCAGCGCTTCTTTATTGGTTGGCATCATGTTGAAAATGCGAAACTGGCTGTCTTCCTTAATTAATATGGCCATTTCCAGGCTTACTTCGCGACCATTTTCCTTAATTGAGTACACTACCAGAGCACTGTTGGTTCCTTGTCTGGTGTACTCAGGAAGCACTTCGATGCTGTAGTCCTCCTCCAGAATGTTTTCTTTTTCTCCTTCGGCTATTACCTGCCTAACTTCCTTTATAATCGCATCGCGGTTGTTTAACAGCTCAGCGGGGGATAGAGATGTGTACTGAGGCAAAAACTGTACTGACCAGAATACACTCAAATTAGCCGACACCGTTTCAAAATCTCTATTGAAATAGGCTGTGTAAAACTCCTCCACAACTTGTTCGGGCTGCGAAACATCTACAAAGGCAGCATAATAGTACATGGCGACTAGAATGATTATAATAAGCACATAAAGGATTTTCGGCACTCCCGCCGGAACTTTTTGAACCAAAATAATACCTCCTAGGCCTTTTAGGCCACGTTATCTCTCGATTATAGCAAAAGAAGGAAGCTGATACAATGTGGAGCCAAAGGGGATTTTCTCTATGAAAATATATGTAATAGGAGGTGGGCCGGCCGGTATGATGGCGGCTTGTTCCGCTGCTTATCATGGAGGAACAGTGGTTCTACTGGAGAAAAAAGACCGGTTGGGAAGCAAATTAAGGATAACCGGCAAAGGACGCTGTAACCTTACCTCATCACTGGCATTGGAACAATTCATACAGGGCTATGCAGGAAATGGAAAGTTTCTGTACAGTGCTTTGCACGCTTTTTCCAATCAAGATCTAATGGATTTTTTTCGCTCCCGGGGATTGCAGCTAAAGGTAGAACGGGGGCAACGGGTCTTTCCGGTTTCCGACCAAGCCCATGATGTGGTGCGTATATTGCAGCAAGAACTGCAGTGCCTGAATATTGAAGTGATAACCGGAGCTCGGGTGGACTCAATAAAACCACGGGGAACAGGTTTTTCTATCCAGTCTGGAACAACCGAGTACCATGCGCCAAAAGTGATCGTGGCTACAGGTGGTCTGTCCTATCCTGGGACTGGTTCAACGGGTGATGGCTATAAATGGGCTAAGAGCCTGGGGCATAACATAATTACTCCTCGTCCCGGTCTGGTTCCTTTAGTAGCCCAGGAAGAGTGGATCCCCAGTCTCAAAGGACTTAGCCTGAAAAATGTACAAGTTACCTCTTACCGGGCTGATGGGAAACGGCTCAACAGTGAGTTCGGAGAGATGCTCTTCACTCATTTTGGCCTTTCAGGGCCCATCATATTAAGTATGAGCCGGGCTATAGGTGACCATTTGCGTCAGACAAAAGAGGCGGTAAAGTTAGCTATAGACTTAAAACCAGCTCTGACTTTAGAACAGTTGGAAACCAGGCTGCAGAGAGATTTCCAACGTTATGCCCGCCGTCACTTAATTAATTCTTTGGATGACCTCCTGCCCCGCAAGCTTATCCCGGTAATAGTCAGTTTAAGCGGTATTGCTCCTCACCAGGAAAGCGGCCAGATTAAAAAAGAACAGCGGCGCCATTTAGCAGAACTGCTCAAATCTCTCCAGGTGAACGTCACCGCTACCCGTCCTGTGGCTGAGGCCATTGTTACTGCCGGAGGAGTGGATACCAAAGAAGTTGATCCCCGTACTATGGAATCCCGCCTGCACCGTAATCTATACTTCGCCGGAGAAATATTGGATGTGGATGGATATACAGGAGGATTTAATCTGCAGGCCGCTTTTTCAACGGGATATTTAGCCGGCCGGCACAGTGCGGCAATAGGCTGAAAAGACCGGATTATCGGACCTTATTTCAGAATTGGCTGCGTTGACCTAATTTGTTAACCATGCTAATATTTGTGAGAGAATATCCATTATATAAATATTTGTGTTTGGAGGAACGGGGATAATGGCCAAGAAATCCATAAAGTACAAGGGATCGCATGATTATATTGCTTCCGATGAGTTGATGAACAGCGTTAATATAGCCATCGCTTTGCAAAAACCCCTGTTAATTAAGGGAGAGCCTGGTACCGGCAAAACTATGCTGGCTCAAAGCATTGCCGACTCTTTAGGTATGGAACTGATTATCTGGAACATTAAATCCACCACTAAAGCCCAAGAGGGTCTTTACGTATATGACACGGTACAAAGGCTCTATGACAGCCAGTTTCAGGACCATGATGTATCTGATATCAAGCAGTATATCAAGCTGGGTAAGCTGGGAGAAGCGTTCGTGGCTGAGGAACAGGTAGTACTTCTCATTGATGAGATCGATAAGGCTGATCTGGAATTTCCCAACGATTTACTATGGGAATTAGATCAGATGAGTTTTTATATTCCCGAGACCCGGGAAACCGTCACTGCCCGTCATAGACCCATTGTAATTATTACCAGTAATGCGGAAAAAGAGCTGCCCGATGCGTTTTTGCGCCGCTGCATTTTTCACTACATTGCCTTTCCGGATCCCGAAGGAATGGAGCGTATCGTAAGGGTGCACCATCCTAATCTGGAAAAACGTATTTTAGAACAGGCTTTGGAGACCTTTTATGCCCTGCGCAATGTTCCCCACATCCAGAAAAAGCCTAGCACTAGTGAACTGATTGACTGGTTGCAGGCTTTGGTGGTGGGAGGCATCAGTCCCAATCGTATTAAAAAGGAAATGCCTTTTTTGGGTGTCTTGCTTAAGAAAAATGAGGATTTGGATACCTTATTAAACCACCTGCATGGGAAGACCCAAGTCAGTCGTCCCCAAGCCTCATATACCTCCCTTAACCGCTATCGTTATTAAAATTAAGGAAGGATATAAATGTTTACTAACTTTTTCTACACCTTAAAAAACTTTGGACTACCGGTCTCTATGAATGAATGGCAGTCATTACTGGAAGCTCTGGAAGCAGGTATGGCCGGGTCGAGCCTGACTGGCTTTTATTATTTGTGCCGGGCTCTCTTAGTCAAAACTGAAGCCCATTATGATCGTTTTGACATAGCTTTTGCCTCTTTTTTTAAGGATATCGAAACCCCAGAAGGGTTACCAGAGAAAATATGGGAGTGGTTGGATAAAGAGTTGCCCCCCATCCACATCACCGATGAAATGCGCCGCCAGCATCAACAGCTGGACCTGGACGAATTGAAGCGCATGCTGGAAGAAAGACTGGCTGAGCAGACTGAAGAGCATCATGGCGGCAACCGCTGGGTTGGTACTGGAGGTACCTCGCCTTTTGGCCATTCGGGATATCATCCGGGGGGAATACGTATCGGTGGAGAATCTCGCAATTTGTCAGCCGTCAAAGTAGCTGGTATGCGTCGTTTCCAGGAATTCCGTACCGATGAGACTTTGGGAGTACGTCAATTCCAGGTAGCCTTGCGTAAATTGCGCCAGTTTACCAGCCGGTTGGAAGGGGAATGCACGGAACTCGATTTAGATGCTACTGTTGATAAAACCTGTAACAATGCCGGTCGGCTGGAGCTGGTTTGGGACCGCCCCCGGCAGAATTCCATCAAAGTTCTTTTGCTAATGGATTCGGGTGGATCTATGGTAACTTACACCCGCCTGTGCAACCAGCTGTTTACTGCGGTGAATAATTCCAATCATTTTAAGGACTTAAAGACATTTTATTTCCACAATTGTCTTTATGACTGGATGTTCCATGATCCTCACTGTACTTTGGGCGACTATACGGAGACTGAGTACGTATTAAAAACTTACAGTCCGGATTACCGGGTTATCATTGTTGGAGATGCCAGTATGGCTCCTTCTGAATTAACCCGGGTGGGCGGTGTTATTGAATGGGGGCTTTATAATGACCGGCCTGGTTTGGATTGGCTAAGACGACTACGCCAGCATTTTGAATACTCGGTTTGGCTGAATCCTATTCCTAAGGAATACTGGGATTGGACAGATGGAGCCTGGACTATTCGCAAAATTAGCGAGATATTTCCTATGGAAGAATTGACCGTTGATGGTCTGGAAAGAGCTATTACAGCCCTGAGAAGCCGTAAGCCTGCTCAGGTAGGTTAGGAAGAGGATATAGTTCCAATAAACATGTACAAGAGGGAGATGTCCCTCTTGTTTGCCTTTATAAACTACCCCTAAGCCCCTGTGTTTGTAGATGCAAGCCATTGACGAAATTGTTAGAAATTTCTAATAAAAAAATTATCCCTAAAAGAAGGAAAATTAAAAGCAACGAAGAATATTCCCATAACATAATATTCAATGTTAAAATTATTTTATCAGGTAAAAAAACGGGAGGGACAAATTATGGATTTTAATTTGAGCAAAGAACAGCTCATGATCCAACAGATGGCACAGGAGTTTGCCGAGAAGTACATCGAACCGGTTGCTGAGAAAATTTATCGGGAAAATGTAATTCCCGAGGAGATTATTAAAGGACTGGCTGAGTTGGAGCTTTTTGGTATACCCTATCCTGAGGAATACGGTGGAGCCGATGGGGGATACGATGGGTATGTTTTGGCTATGGAACAGATTGCCAAGGCATCCGGCGGTGTAGCCATGACCATTTCTGCGCACTGTTTGGCCTTAAGTGCCCTATCGGTATTTGCTACTGAAGAACAGAAAAAACGGTTTATGACCCCAGCTTGCAAAGGAGAAGAAATAGCTTCTTTTGCTTTTACTGAACCGGCTACTGGTTCAGACCCTAAACAGCTAACCACCACAGCTGTTAAAGATGGTGACCATTATATTTTGAATGGAACCAAACGCTTTATATCCAATGCCAATTGGCCTGGTGTAATAGTAGTCTTTGCTGTGGATAACGAGACAAATAAACCTACCGGGTTTTTAGTAGAAAAATGGTGTGAAGGGTATTCTATTTCCGAGCCCTGGGATAAAATCGGTATGCACGGTGGTCAGCTCTTAGACGTGTACCTGAAGGATGTTAAGGTACCAGCCGAAAATGTTCTAGCTGGTCCTGGTATGGGTTATCCCATATTACAGTTGGGAATTTCCTTCGGTAAGGTGGGGGTCAGTTCTACTGCCCTGGGCGGCATATTGGCAGCCTATGAAGAGGGGCTTCGTTATTCCAAGGAGAAGATGCACCGTAATGCTTCCATTGCCAAGTTTCAGTCGATCCAACTGAAGGTAGCTGATCTGGCTATCAAATACGAAGCAGCCCGTTGGTTAACTTATCGCTTGGGTATGCTGGCCAATAATGTAAAGGATCCCCGCCAGTTTGCCCGGGAAGCAGCTTTAACCAAGACTTTTGTCTGCGACACTATGTGTGAAGCAGCCCGGATTTCTATGGATATCCATGGATCCTACGGGCTTATGAATGACTACAAAGTTGCCCGCATATACAAGGATTCCATAATAGGACCGCAAATTGAAGGGGTAGCTGATATGCAGAGAATGATCGTAGCTGGTGTCACCTTGGCGGACTAAACCTTTCCTGAGAATACCTGAGGATATCTGGGTTCTTTTTTCGAAAAAGTGAGGTGCGATTGGAAGTGGAAAAATTTGACGCAATAATAGTTGGAGCTGGTCTGGCTGGCTTGGCTGCTGCCTATACCCTGGCTCAGGAGGGTCTGGAAGTATTGGTGCTGGAGCGAGGTGACTATGCCGGTGCCAAGAACGTAACCGGAGGCCGTCTCTACCTAAACCCGATACGGGATATGTTCCCTGATCTATGGAAAAAGGCTCCTTTAGAAAGGTTTATTGCCCGTGAAGAGGTGGCTATTGTAGCTAAAGAAAGGTCCCTCACCATGAGTTATTGCGGAGAAGATCTTCGTCAGGAACCTTACCAGAGTTACAGTATTCTTAGGGCTAAATTTGATCGCTGGCTAGCCAAACAGGCTGAGCGCAAAGGGGCCATGCTGGTTACTAAGAGCCGGGTAGATGATGTCATCATAGATAATGGCCAGGTTGTTGGAGTTATAGCCGGAGGGGAGGAACTCCACGCCGATGTAGTTATAGCCTGTGACGGAGTCATGTCGCTGGTAGCAGAAAAAGCGGGACTGCGTAAACCAGGTAATCCCCGGGACTTTGCAGTGGGATTTAAAGAGGTTATCGAACTGGATCCCACCGTTATTGAGGACCGTTTTGGCCTAAATGGCAATGAAGGCGCTGCCCGGTTATATATGGGAGAAGTCACCAAGGGCAAATTCGGAGGCGGTTTTCTCTATACCAACAAAGAAAGCCTCAGCCTAGGAATTGTGGTTGGCATCAAGGATTTGATGGAAGGTGAGCAGGTACAGGCTCCGTCACTATTGGATGACTTTAAACAACGACCGGAAGTAGCCAGTTTGATTCGTGGCGGGCAGACAGTGGAATACAGTGCTCATGTGATACCTGAGGGCGGCCTTAAGGCTTTGACCAAACTGTATGGCAACGGCATTCTGGTGGCAGGTGATGCCGCCGGTTTGTCCATGAACATCGGTGTAACGGTGCGAGGCATGGAATATGCTATGGCTTCGGGTTACTTGGCAGCTCAGGCAGTACTAAAAGCCCGGGAGGCAGGCCAATATAGTGCAAGTCAACTGGCTGTTTACGAATTGCTCTTAAAAGACAGTTTTGTAATGAAGGATTTTCAGAATTTCAAGGATGCTCCGGCTGCGCTGGATAATCCTCGTTTCTTTACGGTATATCCTGAAATGATTACCACTATGATGAGCGAACTCTATGCAGTGGGTGCCGGACCCAAAGAGCGCATTTATCCAACTCTGAAAAAGCACCTGACTATTCGGGAACTGTGGGACATGCTGGGTGATCTTAGGAAGGTGAGGAAAATATGAGCGAGGTTATGGGGCTAAAAGCTAAACTAGGTTTGGATGTTTTTAAGCCGGACACGGAACCCCATATTCGGATTAAACCGGGTATGGAAAAGGACCCGCGCCTGAAAAAAGCTGTTCTGGTTTGCCCGGCCGGTTTATATACCCTGAACGATGCCGGTGAAGTGGAATTCACCATTGATGGTTGTTTAGAATGTGGGACCTGCCGGCTGGCCTGCGGTATCGAGGTTTTGGAATGGAATTATCCTTCTGGAGGGGCTGGGGTCCAGTTCCGTTTCGGATAAGCAACTGATCAAAATAATTAAGCTTAAGGAGGTTAGCCGGATGAATATTGTAGTGGCATTGAAACAGGTTCCTGATCTGCAGCAGATTAGAATCCGCAATCGCCAGCCAGTACTGGATGATGTACCTTTAACCTTGGGCAATATAGATAAGAATGCCCTAGAAGCAGCCGTTACTATTAAAGAAGCACAGGGTGGAAATGTCATCGCTCTTTCCGCTGGTGATGATAACATCGAGGATACTATTAAAGAAGCCCTGGCGGCTGGAGCAGACGAGGCTTTCCTGGTGGTAGATGACCAGCTGCAAGGAGCCGAAAGCAGTTTGGTGGCCACAGTTTTAGCTGCCGCTGTGAAAAAGATAGATGACGTAGGCTTAATCCTGTTTGGAGAGGGAAGTGCCGATAACTACTCCGGACAGGTGGGTTCACGGGTAGCCGAGATACTTGGCCTGCCCCAAGTGGGTTATGCCGTCAGTATCGAAGTGGATGGATCCACGGCTAAAGTTACCCGTTCATTAGAGGATTGCGACGAGGTAGTAGAGGTTAACCTGCCAGCCGTAATAACGGTATTAGCGGATATCAACGAAGCTCGCATACCTTCAGTTACCCAGATTCTAAAAGCGGGTAAAAAACCGAAAGAAGTAGTTGAACTGGACGAATTGGATGCCCAGCTGCCTGACCATAGTCCGGTGGAGACCTTAAGTAATTTGGCTCCCGATTCCCAGCGTAAGAAAGTGGTTGTGAAGTCAGTGGATGAGCTTATTCAATCCCTGGCTGCTGAAGGCTTAATCAGGAGGTGATAGGAATGGCGAATGTTTTAATATACAGTGATAAAGCCAATATGGCCCTGGAACTCATTACCGCCGCAAAAGAAATTGGGGCAGATGCCGTAAAAGCCGTAACCATTAATGATAATGATGCTGCTCAGGCCTTAGTAGATGCAGGGGCCGAAGTGTTCAATATAGAAAATGATGCCATAACTATAGCGGATACGGCTGCAGTTGCCTCAGCTCTAGCCCAGGCAGTGGAACAGTTGGGGGCTGACACAGTCCTGTTATCATCCAACCGCCGGGGTAAAGAAATTGCCGGGCGGTTAGCCCAGATCATCAACGCTGGATGCCTGACAGATGTAACTGCTCTGCAGGTCAATGGCGATAAGATCGAATGCCAGCGCAATGCTTTGGGAGGAGCTACAGTGGCTACTCAAACCATTACCGAAGCCAAGAAAGTTATCGCCATCCGTCCCCGTACCTTTGACCCAGCTGCGGCAGGAACAGGCGGAAGCCTCAACAGCCTGCAGGTGGAAGCGAAACCTTCAGCCCTCAAGCTAGTAGAGGTGCGCAGCAAGGCTGGTGACAGTGTGGATATTGAAGCTGCCGAGATCCTGGTGGTAGTAGGACAAGGTATGGAAAGCCAGGACGACCTGCCCCTGGCCCAAGAACTGGCCCAGAAGCTGGGCGGGGAAGTAGCCTGCACCAAGCCGGTAGCTACCGATAAAAAATGGCTGTCGGAAGAACGCATTATAGGGTTGTCGGGTAAAAAGTGTAAGCCCCAGTTGGCCTTACTATTTGGTATTTCCGGACAGGTACAGTTCACGGTGGGCATTCGCGATGCCCGGGTGATAGCCTCGGTTAATACCGACGAAAACGCCAGTATGAATCAAATGGCAGATTATATTCTGACTGCTGACCTGAAAGAAGTTCTGGCGGAGATGAACAAAGCCCTATAAAATAGCTAAGAGAAAGTAGCCGAAGCTAAAGCTTCGGCTACTTGTTTTTAGGGGACGGCGTGTGTTGCAACGGCTCGTCGTACGTCGCCCGCCGGCTAATACTCCTGCTAAAGCCGACCAGCAATATTTTCATTTATCGTGGTTTGTTCTTCAGGTGACAATTGCGAGTAATCCGTGTAATCTGCGTCTTTATTTTCCGGCTAGTAAATCGTTGGTCTTTTCAAAAGCCCCGTGGATGGCATCGATTAGTTTTCCCGGCTGAGCCGCATCACCCAACAGGTGAACATTTTCAAAACGGTTTTTTAAGTCATGATATAGTCCATCACAGGAAGAAACGCCGGTGGCAAAAACCACCGTATCCGCCGGTATCACTGTAGAATGGCCATCTCTTTCCACTTCTATTCCCTCAGCATGAACAGCTATAACTTTGGTTTGTTCGTGTATTTCTACTCCCAGAGTCCGCAGGTGTTTTAAGGCTGTCCAGCGCATAGCCCGTACCATATCTCGAGCTAAACCCTGGCCCATTTCTATCAGGGTGACCCGGTAGCTGCCCTGGGTTAAAAGTTCCTGCAAGACTTCTATGTCCTCTGCTTTATGCCGCATCATAAACCGGAGTGATTCAGCGCTCAGAGTTCCTTGCTCAGCCAAATAAATAGCGGTCTCACAGCCGGTAGCGCCACCGCCTACCACTACTATGTTTTCACCTTTTACCGGCTCGCCGGCCAATACCTGCCAGGCTTGCATAACTACGGCTTCTTTGTCCACTGGGATAGGAGGCATTTTAGGTAAGGCGCCAGTAGCTACTAGGATAATGTCAGGGTTTTCAGCAGCTATGTCTGTCACAGTGGTGTCTATACCGGTTTTAATCTCAACTCCCAGCTCATCAAGAACCTCCTGATAGTACTTGATTAGGGAATAGAATTCCTCTTTACCAGGGGGTACAGCAGCTAATCGCCACTGGCCGCCTATATGTGGCTCCCTTTCTAGAACAACTACCTGATGTCCCTGACAAGCTGCTACCCAAGCCGCCTCCAAACCAGCCGGACCTGCCCCAATTACCAGTACCCGGTATTGTTGTTTAGGTGTTTTAATCTGGCGGGTCTCCTCAAAACCTGCCTGGGCATTTATAGCACAGGTTACTCCAGGGGGATGGGACTTTTCTAGAAAGACTCCATCCAAACAGGTGGCACAGGCAATACATTTGCGGATTTTATGAGCCTGCCCACTGCCAGCTTTATTTGCCCACTGGTCATCGGCCAAGAAACCGCGGGCTATCGAAATAAGGTCAGCCTGACCCCTTTGGAGAATAGACTCGGCTAAAGCCGGGTTATTGATGCGGTTGCCTATGGCTACAGGGATATCAACTTTTTCCCTTATTTTTTGGGCCAGGTAAACGTAGTTACCCCGGGGCACTTCTGCCTGAATTTGAGGAACTCGCGACTGATGCCACCCTCCGGTAATATTCAGTAAATCCACCGAAGCTTGCTGCAATTCCTGGGCAAAAATACTGGTTTCTCTCCAGGTATTAGAGCCAGGAACATAATCATGGCCGCTTAAGCGAACACTCATAACCATATCTGAGCCTACCTGCTGGCGAATGGCAGCCACCACTTCCAGACCAAAACGCATCCGGTTTTCCAAGGACCCTCCATATTTATCCCGGCGCTGATTGGTAAGAGGAGAGAGGAACTGATTTATGAGGTACCCGGCACTGCTAATGATTTCTATAACCTCATAGCCAGCCCGTTTAGCCCGCAGAGCCGCTTGAACATAGTTTTCAATTAGCTGCTGGATATCCTCCAAAGTCAGCTCCCGCGGTATTTGCTTGGTTAATCCTGAAGGCACAGGCGAAGGAGCTACCACTTCTTGTCCTTTCTTAAATGCCATTGAATAAGCGCCAGCGTGGAACAGCTGCAACCCGATGCGGGCACCGTGTTGCTTAACCCGTTTGGTAAGCTCCTGGTGTCCCGCAATAAAACTGTCATCATGTATGGAAACGAACCCTCCATAAACTCCCTCAGGAATGATAGCTGTACCGCCTATCATTATTAACCCCGCTCCACCACGAGCTCGCTGTTCATAAAAATTGATCAGGCGTGAATTTACCTGTCCATCAGGGCAGTAGGCTAAATCCAGGGCGGACATAATGATCCGGTTAGGAATAGTTAGACTCCTTATTTGCAGTGGTTCAAAGAGCATGTTTTACCTCCTATTGTCAGTCTACTGTAAGAATATTACGTTAGAGAAATATTTGTCAATTGTTGCATTTTATGGAGATTCTCTGGGCTATTGTCGATATGAAGGTTTGACTTCAGAATTCCCCATATCTTGCATATAGATATATTACCTTGTTTGCCAGAAAATAATTATTTGGCCAGTTGGTGTAACCAGAGGAGGTTGGGGAAAATGTCCCATGATTTCAATGCTTTAATACAAAAAGACCGCCAGGATCGTCGCAAGAATAATTTTAAGGGCACCTTGCTGCATTACCTGTCCATAGTAAAAGACAATCCGGATGTAGCTATGCTAGCCCATGAACGCATGTATCGATTAATTACCGCACCGGGAGTTAAGACCATAAAAACCGATGAACACCCCCGGCTGCGGAGACTATATGGAAATTCAACCATGAAAATCTATAGCTTTTTTGAAGATGAATTCTATGGTATTGACCAGACGATTATGGAAATAGTCCGTTATTTTTATGCCGCCGCCATGCGCGGGGAAGAGGCCCGTCAAGTATTGTATCTGGTGGGACCAGTAGGGTCAGGAAAATCATCTTTGATGGAAAGCTTGAAACGGGCTTTGGAAAGCAGCCCCCCCATTTATGTTATTGAAGGGTGTCCCATGCGGGAAGAACCACTGCACTTAATCCCTAAACATTTGCGGCCTGAGTTTGAAGAATTGCTGGGAGTAAAGATTGAAGGTGACTTATGTCCGATTTGCCGCTACCGCCTGGTGCATGAATATAAAGGGGAATACGAGCGGTTTCCGGTAACCGTCAGCGACTTTTCTATCCGCTCTCGCAAAGGTATAGCCGTAGTTCCGCCGGTGGATCCCAATAATCAGGATACATCTGTACTGGTGGGTTCAGTGGATATTTCCAAAATGGACCTGTATCCGGAGGACGATCCCCGGGTACTATCTCTAAACGGAGCCTTTAACACCGGCAATCGAGGAATCGTGGAATTCATAGAAGTCTTTAAAAACGACGTTGAATACCTGCATACCATCATAACTGCTACTCAGGAAAAATCCATACCCTCTCCCGGCAAAGGCCCGATGATTTACTTTGACGGTATTATTTTAGCCCATTCCAATGAGGCAGAATGGAATAAGTTTAAGGCGGATCATACCAATGAAGCGATTTTGGACCGGATTGTAAAGATTGAAGTGCCTTACTGTCTGGAACTCAGCCAGGAGGTGCGCATATATGAGAAGATTTTGCGCAAGAGTAATTTTACTGCTCATATAGCACCTCATACTCTTGAGGTTGCCTCTATGTTTGCGGTGATCAGCCGTCTCACTCCCTCCAACAAAGTGGATATAATCACCAAGATGCGTATCTATAACGGTGAAGAGGTCATGCAAAAAGACGCTTCTCAAAAGGCAGATATTAAAGAATTGAAAGAAGAAGCGGGACGGGAAGGATATACCGGTATTTCCACCCGCTTTATTATGAAAGCTATTGACAATGCTCTAGCCGAATCGGAGCATAACTGCATCAATCCCATTACCGTTATGGAAGCTTTGATTAAGGCGGTAAAGTCCACTGATATGAGTGATGATGAACGCGCCAAGCTATTGGGTTACCTCCAGGACAGTATCAAAAAAGAGTATCACCGTATCCTGGAAAAAGAAGTGACCCAGGCTTTTATTCACAGGTACCGGGAACAGGCGGAGACCCTTTTCAATAATTACCTGGATCATGCCGAGGCCTTTGTTAATAAGGTTAAACTCAAAGATCCTAGTACCGGTGAAGAACTGGAAGCCGATGAAAAATTCTTAGACTCTATCGAATCCCAGATAGGGTTGACTGGGGCAGCAGCGCGTGGTTTTCGTAGTGATGTCACTGCCTATATGTTTTCTCTGCTGCGCAACAACCAGACCATAGACTATACCAGCTATGAGCCCTTAAAAGAGGCCATTGAGAAAAAGCTGCATGCTTCGGTACGAGAGTTGTCAAGAGTAGTGACCCAGGCCCGGGTGCGTGATGAGGAGCAGAATAAAAAATACAATGCCATGGTAGAAGAAATGAAACGCAATGGTTACTGTGATAGCTGCTGTAATGTGATTCTAAAATATGCGGCCAATAATTTGTGGAGGGACTAATGAACCAAGGGGTATAGGAGGAGAATCATGGCCATCTTCCGTGATTTTGACTGGGGCGGACGAGACCGCAGTGCCGAGGACCGGCGCCGGCACCGTGAACTCATCCGTGATTCCATTAAACGCAATTTAGCTAGTATTGTTGCTGAGGAAAGCATAATCGGTAAGAGCAAAGATAAAATCTTCAAAATCCCGGTGCGGGGACTAAAAGAATACCAATTTGTCTTTGGGGAAAACCGCCCTGGTGTAGCTACCGGCCAGGGTGACGAAAAACGAGGCCAGCGCATAGGCCAGCTACGGGGCTCAGGGGGAGCGGGTGCCGAGGGTGGGCCAGGCAACATCGAAGGAGAAGACGTGTATGATACCGAGATCACCCTGGAACAGCTGGCGGAATATTTATTTGAAAACATAGATCTGCCTTTTTTAGAAAGGCGCAAATTTGCGTGGGCCGAAACGGAGCAAAGCCACCGGCGCTGGGGTATACAACGTAAGGGGATACCCCCCAGGCTTTCTAAAAAGCGTTCCATGATGGAAAGGATTAAGCGCAAACAGTCTACCCAGAGAATTAAGCGGGAACTGGGGGAAGATGAGGAGTTACAGCGTTTCCCTTTTCGTGAAGAAGACCTGCGCTACCAGCGGGTAAAAGAAGATTTGCGCCTGCAGTCCAATGCTGTGGTTATATGCATTATGGATAATTCCGGTTCCATGTACCAGAATAAAAAGTTTTTGGCGCGTACTTTCTTTTTTCTGCTTTACCAGTTTATACACTACCGCTACCTGCAGGTAGAACTGGTTTTTATAAATCACACTACCACAGCCAAAGAAGTGAATGAGGACGATTTCTTTCACCGGGGAGAGTCAGGCGGCACTATGATAAGCAGCGGCTATGAAAAAGCCATAGAGATAATTAACGAGCGCTACAATCCTCAAATATGGAATGTATATGCGGTTCACTGCAGTGATGGGGACAATTGGCCGGAAGATGTTGAACAAGCAGTGGAAAAAGCCCAGCAACTATGTGAGTTGTGCAATTTATTCGGTTATTGCGAAATTTCATCCTCTTGGACTCCTATCCAAACTATGCGAGAGGCTTTCTCAAAGTATCTTTTGGCAGCCAATTTTGTATCTGTCGCTATTAGCAATACGGACGATGTGTGGCCGGCCTTTAGACGTTTAATGATGGTTGCGGAAAAGGAGTGACCTGGATGGGAAGTGAATACCGGCTGCAGGAACTGCAGGACTACAGCCAGCGCCTGGAGGAACTGGCAGCGGAAAATAATTTAAACTGTTATCCTCAGGAATTTGAGTTAGTCAGCTATGAGGATATGTTAGCCTATGAAGCCTATATGGGTATGCCCTCCCGCTATCCTCATTGGAGTTTCGGCAAAGCTTATGAGCGCCGCAAAACTTTCTATCGTTACAATCTGACTGGCCTCCCTTTTGAAATGGTGATCAACTCCAACCCTTGTCTAGCCTATTTGATGAAGGACAATACCCTCCTGCTGCAGATTCTTACCATAGCCCATGTTTACGGACACAACGATTTTTTCAAAAACAACCGCCTGTTTAGGCAGGGTACTCGAGCTGAATATACTCTAGAGATGTTTAAAGGACATGCCGATCGGGTCCGGGGCTATATCAGTGACCCCAGCATTGGTTATGAGAGAGTGGAGCGGATCCTAAACGCTGCCCACGCTTTACGCTTCCAAACCTATCGGGTAGTAGGAGAAAAACATCTGGACCGGGAGCAGCAGGAAAAACGTTTGCTGGAAAACCTGGTCAGGCCTCCTACGGATCATCCCTTATTAGAAAAACCTTCCGATATTCAACCTCCGGATTTAACCAAGGTGCCGTTACATCCCCAGGAAGATATCCTCCTCTTTCTACTGGAACATGCCCCGTTAAACGATTGGGAAAAAGACTTATTGGCCATGGTCCGGGAGGAGAGTCTCTATTTTCTGCCCCAGATAGAAACCAAAATAATGAATGAAGGATGGGCTAGTTTTTGGCATTATCACCTCTTGTCTCAGCTAGGACTAAAACAAGAGCATTATCTGGAATTTATTAAACGGCATAATCAAGTGGTCTGTCCCCTGGAAGGAGGCTTAAATCCCTATCATATAGGTTATAGAATTTTTGAAAAACTGGCCCAGGACAAAGGTATGGCTTTTATCTTTGACGTGAGAGCTGAATCCCGTGATGTCTCGTTTATAGCTCGTTTTCTAGATGAAGAATTGTGCTGGGAGTTGAATCTATTCGCCTATCGGAAAAGAGGCCGTGACTTCACTATCACCGAGGTAGCTGATGAGCATGGGTGGAAAAAAATCCGGGACACTTTAGTAGCCATGACCGGTATAAATAATATCCCCAGTATAAGAGTATTGGAGGTGGGTAAACGCAATCAAATACTATACTTAGAGCACGAATACGATGGCCGGGAGCTGCAGCTGGAATACGCCCATCAGACCTTAAAATTTATCGCTCAACTATGGGGAGGAACAGTACGTCTGAGGACCAAAGTAAAGGACACACCTCAGCTATTGGAATCTGACGGAACTTAGGATTAAAGATTAATCCCTCCATACACCATCTGGTTTTTGGGGGTGTTTATCGGGGTGTAAAATTATATAATAGAAAGAAGAGAGGACAGGCCATTGGTGATGACCTGTTATTATTTGTTTATGGGTGAAAGGGGTTAGACAAGTGTATAATTCCAATGGCGTTGAGATAGTGGTGGATGGTGTCACCGGAGTGGGGAAGACCAGTCTGGTGAAGATAATCAGTGAGGAGTTCAATCTAGAACCCTTCAATGAAATGTTTGATGATGAAAACCGGCTACTGCACAAATTCTTCTACGATCGCCCCAAGTGGGCCTTTCCTATGCAAACCAACTTCTTAACCAATCGCTTTAAGCAGTACTGTAAGGCTATGAAAATAGGACAAGCAGTTATGGATCGCTCCATTTACTCTGACCGGATTTTTGCTCGCATGTATTTAGAATATGGTTATCTCAGCCAGGAAGAATATGATGTGTACAACAATTTGCTCAATGCTCTCCTGGAACATGTAAGTCCTCCTAAACTGATGATATATCTCAGGGTGTCTACCGATGAAGCTATCCGGCGTATCCATCGACGGGGCCGTCCTGATGAGATAGAAGTTGAGAGGGAATACTGGGATTATCTGAACCAGTTCTATGAAAAAAACTACCAAGACTTCAATCTGGGAAAACTTTTGGTCTTACAGGTGGACGGTTTGGATTACGTTCACCGGCCTGAAGACCGCCAGTACATAATGGATAAAATCCGTCAAGCTCACCAAATGCCTGCTGGTTTGCCAACTGTACTGTCTGCTGCAGACGGCAAATAGTAGTGCTGTTGGCAGTGGGTCATATAATCTGCTATGATGGGCAGGAAAGTCAGGGAAAGGTTGTGACTTGATGGAGGTAGCCCTGGGCATTGTGGCTGGGTGTATTCTTGCATTATATTCAGTTTATTTTATCCGTATTATCAAAGGTTCACCCCGGGCATTTGAAGACGAACTCCTCAGAGCTTTTGCTGCTTGGGCCATAACCCGTGGAACTGCCATTCGTGGTCAAATCCGTTGGATGATCATATTATCCATAGCTCTAGAGGTCATCTATTTTTGGATGGTGTTCACGGTCATAGCCAATCCAGCCATGCTGATATTTACCAGCTTTCTGATCGGGGTAGAGGTAATACACTTCGGGATAGTGACTCATAGTTTTCGTAAGTTTTTCCAGGGTAAAATAATGATCAAACAGATTTTCAACTGGCGGATGGAACGAACCAGTGCGGTACTGTTTTTTACCCATTGCCTGCTAGTACTATTCAGCTTGATTTGGGGATAATTACCTGCCAAAGGAGGAAGCCTGGTGACTGCAGATGTCAATTACAGATTATCCTGTCTTACCGTTTACCGCCATCTACTGCAAGATCCGGTTATCTCAGCACTGAGAAGCTGTCTGGATAATCTATTGCAAGAGGGCAGACCATCCGCAGCCGCATCGGATGCGTTTCACAGCATGGTGCATCTTTTGCTGAAAAGGGGATTATCTTTCCGGGATTACCTGTTGGACTTGATTGCTCATGATGATAATCCTTTCAGCCGGCAGTGTGAATTATACGGACTGGCGGCCTGTTCACCAGTCTTACAGCAAGCTGCTGCCCGGGATTTAAGGATTTTACAGGAATTGTATATGGAACCTCTGAGAGTCGACCTGCCTGAGTGCCAGGAACTCTTTCCCTTGTTTTACGGGCCAGAATACTCCCAGGAATTCTACCCTGTTTTAGCAGGTTTGCGACAAAGTGAGGATTGGGGAAATCAACTTTCTCTTTTGGCCGACCACTATCGCCAGCACTCCCGGGGCTTGCTATCTCGCTACCGGGCTTTAAGCTGGGGAGAGCAAGGATTGCAGGGAATTAACCATCCTCATCTGCCTCAGATGAGGGATTTATTAGGCTATGAGTCGCAAAAAGAGCAGATTCTGGCTAATACCCGCCAGCTTGTACAGGGATTTCCCGCCAATAATATTTTGCTATACGGAAGCCGTGGCACTGGTAAATCTACCATGGTGAAATGCCTCTTGCAGGAGTTTCATGATTCAGGTCTGCGCTTGGTGGAAGTAGGTCGTGATCAGGTGGACCACCTTCCGGAATTGGTTGATATCTTAAGTGATTACCGGCTTCCGGTAATCATATTTATTGATGATTTGTCTTTTGAAGATTATGAAACCGGCTACAAAGGTCTCAAAGCGGTGATGGAAGGAAGCCTGCGCCGCCAGCCAGAGCATATTTTAATATATGCTACCTCCAATCGCCGTCATCTGGTTAAGGAGTATTTTGCCGATAGATCGGGACCCGGGCAAGAGATTCATACCCAGGATACTATGCAGGAAAAGCTGTCTTTATCAGAACGTTTCGGTTTGACCTTGACATTTCCGCCGCCGGGACAACAGCTGTACCTGCAGATAGTAGAACACTTAGTTCAGCAGCGGGGTATAAAGATAGACCCTGAATTATTAAGACGCCAGGCTCTGGAGTGGGAAAGGGCCCATCACGGACGGTCCGGGCGAACCGCCCATCAGTTTGTAAATTCACTAAGCCGGATTTAGTGGAGCAGGGTTTTGCCGCCTCCAACTACCGGAGCTGACAGCAGTAAAGGGGTAAACTCTTGATCTGACTTAACTCCCACCGCAATGTAGTAGGCAACTCCAGCTTTGGACATAAAAGACAATTTACCATGCCAGTTATGAGCTTCTAACTCATAAAAACTATCCGGCCTACTAGAGTCATAAATCCGTATGGCCAGTTGAGAAAGGTCTGCTTCCGGGAGAGGGGATACTTTCCAGGTTACCAGTATGCGGCCGCTGCGCTGTGGCTGGATATCCAGGGTATTCTCTTCACCCAGGCTGGGGGCATACTGGAACAATTCCTGACCAGTCTCGAATTTAAGGTTGTTGTCGGGCCAAACTCGTTTAAGGCGGCGGGGACTATCTATGGCGGTAAGGGCTACGTATATTATCAATAATAGTACGGCTGCCATCAGAATAATGTAGAGCAGGGGAGACACTGGTTTTTAGCCTCCTTATGAGGTGTTTATGCTAGTATGTCCCTGGAACCGCAAAAAAATGGCTTGGTCCTGAATAATTATTAAAGTAGGTTCAGCGGTACCTGCCACTGCCAATGGAATTGGGGGACA